>OBJA01001604.1_pt1 | contig 14971 bp, 12 predicted proteins | sample 1519751 | NCBI WGS metagenome assembly OBJA01 (sample SAMEA3881238, study PRJEB22517) | soil metagenome | biome: lake sediment; feature: soda lake sediment; material: sediment, water from around vicinity | place: India | collected 2013-12-23 | depth 3 m | reverse complement strand
TCCATCTGGGCCGGAAACCTGCTGGGAGGCATCGTGTTGACTGACGCAATTGAAATTTCTTCAGGAATAAACACCGAATATCATGATAACCGGATTAATGGGCGCGGATTCATAATACCCGCATATAAGCAATTGAATGCCGGAGCATTCATGGTGGCCAAATATACTTTGTCGGAACAAAGTCAGCTGCAGGCGGGCATCCGGTACGATCATGGCACACTCACCACTGAAGAATACCACGACTGGTACCCTACCCCTGTTGAAACAAACACAGGAAAAACCGACAGCATGCTGCAGCGATCTCCTGCCCTTAAAAAAAATTTTTCAAACCTTAGCTGGAGCATTGGCTTTAATCATCATGCACATCATGTATCGGTTAAATTCAACGCAGGTAAAAGCTTCAGGATGCCCATTGCAAAAGAACTGGCTGCCAATGGTGTAAACTATCACCGCTTTAGCTATGAAAAAGGCAATCCGCAACTGTCTCCTGAAACGGCATATCAGCTCGATGCGGGATTTGAATTTCACTCAAGGACATTTGCCATCGGAATTATGCCTTTTGCAAACTATTTTTCAAATTATATTTACCTCAACCCGGGTTTTGAACATGACCGCTTATACGGAAACGGAAACCAGGTATTTACCTACACTCAAAGCAGGGTGTTCCGTTCAGGGGGTGAATTGCATTCGCATTATGATATATTACCCAGCCTCAAAGCTGGAGTGATACTGAATTATATCTGGTCGGAGCAGTTGTCGGGCAGCAAAAAAGGATTCACTTTGCCTTTCTCCCCGCCTGCATCAGCTTTGCTGCACCTGAAATATGAACCTGTCAGTACAGGGAATATGAATCATCCCTACATAGCTCTTGATGTAAACCGCGTTGCCGCTCAAAACAGGGTTGTGCCACCGGAAGAGAAAACACCCGGATACACTCTGGTAAATGTCTCAGCCGGAACGGGAATACTGTTAATAAGCCAACCCGTTACATTCAACCTGCAGGTGCAAAACCTGCTGAACAAAACCTATTTCAACCATACCAGCTACTATCGGCTCATAAATGTTCCCGGGCCGGCACGAAATGTTATCCTGGGAGTTCATTTACAATTCTGATTAAAATTATATGTATAACTATATATTCTATTGAAAGAAATTATTTAACCACTTAATTTTAAAGTTTTATCGTCATGAAAAAGACAATTATTCTGCTGGTTTTAACAGCAATTATTTTTACTGCATGCAAAAAGGAAGAAATTGATCAGGAAAAACCTGTTATTAATCTGACATCCGAAGATGCCTTTCCCCAAAGCTGCGACACCCTCTGGCTTGGTGAATCGTTCACATTCAGGGCTTTGTTTACCGACAACCGGGAACTTGGATCATACAGCATCGAAATCCATGAAAATTTCGACCACCATTCCCACTCCACCGAATCTGAAGCATGTGATCTCATGCCCGAAAAAGACCCGGTGAATCCATTCGAATTCCTGAACGATTATACCATTCCCGAAGGGCTCACCAGCTATGAAGCCTCCGTGGTAATAAACATCCCTGAAGGAAACAACGACGGGCCTTTCGATGAAGGAGATTACGATGTGTACATTAGCCTCACCGACCGTGAAGGATGGCAAACATACAAAGTAATCAGCGTAAAAATTCTGGACAGGCAATAATTTGAATTAATAACATTTAAACCATCGGGCATTCACTTAAAGAAGTTATAGCATCTCTTTTTTGGATGCCCGCACCATGACTGAACTGAACTAAATTGGCAATTAAAAGCCAAACATAATACATACTTTAACCAGATCAAATTCGCGAATATTTGGAATTGGTATGTTCCCTGACTGGTTTACAACACCAATAAAAACCCGGATCTATATCCGGGTTTTCTTACTAATGAGTATAAAAGAAAATGTCAAAATTCAATTGATAATGAAGGGAAAAGCACAACCTGGGCTTAAAGAAAAAAGTAGCCTGTATCCTTTGTATCTTGTTAACTTCAGGTAAGCAGGCTGTTTTCCAATGCAATTAAAATTATGAAAGGTACGGCAAATGAATTTATGCTTGCCGTCAAACTATTCTTCAACCGGAGCAATCAGTTTTTCCTTTTCTCAAAATCTTCTGATTTACTGGCCTTTATCCGGTGAATTATAAAGACAACAAGCAATACTATGACCACCAGGACCATTAATCCATAAAAACTTAGGACTGCTTTAAGGAGTAAATTCATTTCAGGCAAATTTAACGGCTGTGCCATAAGCTAAAATTTCAGCAGCGCCCTGGGTCACCATTGAGGTGGCCAATCTGACATTAACAACAGCATCGGCTCCCAGTCTTTCAGCATCCTGGATCATACGCTGCAATGCCTGCTCCCTTGAATCAGCCTGCAATTGGGTATACTCAGATATTTCACCTCCCACAACATTTTTTAATGCTGCAAAAATATCCCGTCCAATATTTCTTGCCCGGACAGTGCTGCCCCGTGCAATTCCAAGTATTTCTGTAATTTCTTTCCCGGGGATTTGTTCAGTTGTTGTAAGTATCATGCTGTATTAATTTAAATTAGAAATTAGTTTTCAAAGATATATTTCTTGTATCAAATTCAGTTCGGGAAAATAATAGCTTCAGAACATATTTTTCTTTTTATCTTGTAGTGAAATGGCCCCATCAGCAAGTCATATTATTGACAACCATTTTCATATTGCTTCCCCGTAACCCCTTTATGCTGCTGCAAATGCCCCTGGATAACCAAAAGCAGAAAAACAATTTCTGACTTCAGCCTGATATGGATATAATACCTGTTCCATCACTACTTTTCATTGATGAGTATTTTATAGTGCAGGTAAATTACAGATACTGACAGAATAAGTTAACAAGGAAACGGAGCCTCTGCAATCAGAAGCTCCGAATCCTTAATTAACGGTATTGGAACCAATAAAAAAATGGGTTTGTGAAAATTAACTTATTAATTTGCGTTTAAACCGGGCAATGAAAAGTCACTTTAGGTTAACGTGTCAGAAATTCGCTTTTACGGGCGAGGGTAAAAATAGATAATACAAGGGCCAGGGCTGCAAGAACCAGGATGCTCCAGTGGTAAAAAGTTGTATCCGAAGGTTTGGCTGCAGCATATACCTTAGCCTGTCTGGCAACAGGTTCACCCGCAACAATTACTTTTCCTTCCATGTATGGATGAGGAGTACATATGTAGGTGTATTCACCCGGTTTGTCCATCGTTTTTTCAAAACTTTCGGCATGTGCCAGAAGATTGGAATAAAATATTTCGGGTCCCTCACGTACCACAACATTATGGATTCCTGAAAATTCACCTTCCATAAAAGTAAACACATCTTCATTTATCCATTTTATATTTGTTCCGGGAGCAACCTGAACCACCTTCGGGTAAAATGAATTTCCGATAATACGTATAATAACCTCTTTGGTATCTTCTTTATACACCACAGGAACTTCAACATCATCTGAGCCCAGGCCGAATGGAGTAATAGTCCGTAAGGCCTGGCTCCTGAAATCTTCCATTTCTTCTTCAGAATAAGCAATACCGTCGGCAAGAATGGTACCTGATCGTTCTCCTCCTGCATCACAGACAAGCAGACCTAAGGCACCTCTGTCGGTTGAACCTACCGCATGTGAAAGCATCAGATAGCTTCCTTCATCTGGTGGCAGCCTAAATTCTATGGTCCACGAATCGGATGGGCCGGCTGTAACAGACTGGCCTCCGGTAAACCGGTTCTCAGGGTTACCCTGCCAGTAGGCATAATCCCACACGATCCCTACAATATGAAAAGTTGAAACCAGGTTCGGTCCCACATTCAGGAAATTAATCCGTACATAATCACCCGGCTTTCCCACGATGGGTTCTTCAATATAACGGAACAGCTTGCCGTTAAAAGCAGTGTACATGGGCCTTCCCTGTCCGTCCACCGCATCCTTGCCGCTTGCATAGTATTCATGCTGAACAAGATTTATCTCTATATCAGGTTTTTTATTTAAAATGCGCTCCAGCTCAAACTTCTTCTTTGGTTCTACCACCATCATTCCATACTGGCCAAATATGATGTGCATTGGAATGGCGTGCCCTCCCGGAGCACAATGGTACATATAAACGCCAGGGGTATTGGCCTGGAAAACCACCGTAGCACTGTCGCCGGGAGCAATTTTACCCAGATACTTGGAGGTTTGTGAATACACTGCATGTACAGAAGCTCCATGTGTGATATTTCCTTTATTCACAAAAGTGAGAGATACCACATCACCTTCCTGCACAACAACAGTTGGTCCGGGAATCCGGTTGTTCACTGTAAATCCTTTGTACATTACTCCGTTACCTATATAGGTATCGCTTTCTTCGAGTGTAAGCCTGATGTATTTATCTGCTTTTGTATCCTGGGGTACAAAACTTGTAGCCGGAATGGGAAGGTTGTTGTCGCGGCGTATCACATCGGAAAATTGTAACCCCTGAACACCGGGAGAAACGGCAGAACTTCGGGCAGCAACTGATGAAGCTGCTTCAGGATGGTTTGATAAAATCTCTGATAATGATTTAGGATCTATATCAGCTACTGTCATATCATTCATGGCAAGCACTTCATTTACCCATCTAACAGGGGATTCTCCCTTTGATGACTGTGCTGCAATAGATGCCCGCAATTCCTTTGACTTTAAGCTATTGAATTCCCCTTCATTTAGCAGCCCGTCAAGAAATATCCTGTTGCAAGCTTCACATGCTTTTAAATCGGTTGAATACAATATGAAGCTGGAAATCAATAATCCAACTGCCAGGCATTTTTTTAATATTGTAGTTTTCATATTACTGTTTGTTTTACCAGATGCATCAATTGCTATTTATAAACGTTGCTTTTTCGGCATTAAACATTTTCTGATTACATTTGATAACAAAGCTAAAATAATTTACTAAAAGACAAAAGGATTTTTTAGTCTTTTAGTAAAAATAATTTAAAATAAGAATTTTTCCACCGGAAAAACCTGGTGAATTGTAACTTGCGAAAGCTCTTGTTTGGTTTCAGGTATCTGGAATCAATGCCTCCATGTTCCTGATGTTAAGGCAGGCTGATTCAGGTCGAAGAGGTTTAGTTGTGTATCCATTGCAAGTCGGCGTTGGGTGGCCGTATCAGAAAGGAGCAATCTTTTAAGGTTCTCCGGGGGCAAATCTGATTTGAAGGCCACAGGCAGTTCATTTGTTTTTATAAAATACCTTGCACGTTTCAGCACGACACCTATTTTTTTCAGATGAACAAGATTTAGCTTACGGTGGCGCCGGGCCTGCAGGATCCGCTGTGCTGACTGCATCCCTACCCCGGGTATTCTCAATATCATTTCGTAATCGGCAGCATTGATATCAACTGGAAAAAGGTGAAGGTTGCGCAAGGCATAACCAAGCTTAGGGTCCACATCAAGGTCGAGAAACGGTTGTTCTTCGGAGAGAATTTCTTCAGCGGTAAACTTGTAGAACCGCATCAGCCAGTCGCTTTGATACAGGCGGTTCTCACGTACAAGAGGAGGAGTACTTAAAGCCGGCAACCTCTGATCATAATCATTAACGGGAATGTAACCCGAATAATACACCCGCTTCAGGCTCTGGTTCTTATAAAGGCCTGAAGAAAGCAATATGATTTGACGGTCGGTTTCAGGTGTAGCGCCAACAATAAGCTGTGTACTTTGCCCCGCCGGTGCAAACTGAGGTGCCCGGCGCGATTTCTTCCGTTCTGCTTTGCTTTCAAGTATAGAATGGCAAATTTGATTCATGGGGTTCATAATCCCTGTAAAGTTCTTTTCAGGTGCCAGCTTTTTTAGGTTTGGCTCAGTCGGAATTTCAATATTAACGCTTAGCCGGTCGGCAAATAATCCTGCCTGGTTTATCAACTCACTGCTCGCACCAGGGATGGTTTTAAGGTGGATGTACCCGTTAAATTTTTCTTCAAGTCGAAGTTTTCGGGCCACCTGTACCATTCGCTCCATGGTGTAATCAGGGTTATTAATAACCCCTGAACTCAGAAACAGGCCTTCGATGTAATTCCGGCGGTAAAACCCGGTTGTAAGGTCTACAATCTCCTTAACTGTAAAAGTTGCACGTGGCCGATCATTGCTCCGGCGGTTAATGCAGTAGGCACAATCGTAAATACAACTATTGGTCATCAGTATCTTAAACAGGCTGACACATCTTCCATCTTCAGTAAAGCTGTGGCAAATTCCACATGAAACACTGTTGCCAATGCCTTTACTTTTATTGCCCCGGCTACTCCCGCTGGATACACATGATACATCATATTTGGCGGCATCAGCAAGTATATCAAGCTTTTGCTTTGCTTTATCATGTTCCATCTGACTGTATTGTAATCAAAAATTCAGGCTATAATATAACCACATCATTTAAAAACACAATATTTCCAGATGAAAAATTTGAGCGGTTAAATCACAATAATAGCTTGTTAAATTTCATAATCGGTTCCCTGATCTTTATCTGGGGCAGAAGGGGATCCTCTTAAAAAAGAAGCCAGGTTATCAAGTGCGTCTCGGAAAGCAACAGCACTTTTTTTAAATGCTCTTTTTGCTTCGTCCCAATTGGGATCCTGTCCTTCCCGGGCCTTCCGGCTTTTTGATTCCAATATGGCTTCCAGTTTTTTTATCTCAGCCATAATCTCATCGTATTTTTCACGGGTTCTGTCCTTCAGTTCATCTTTTCTGGAATCCAGTTCATCGATGGAAGCAAAAAGCTCATCGATGCTTTTTTTTATCCGGTCCCTGAATTTGTCCTTTTCCATATCATATATTGTTTTATAACCTGTCTACAGACGGTAAATGATCACCTATTATACCTGACATGATTTTCTCGCACCCGATAAATTTATCGTAAATAAAGAACCCCATAACAAGGAGACCTACTGCAATCAGGCCGGCTAAGCCTGTGAGGCCTGTCAGCAAATCGTTTCCTCCTCTTGTTGAAATAATTGCCAGGGCACCGGTTGCATTGATCGTTCCATGCATTACAGAAGCTGCAATAACTGATTTAGATTTAATTGTAACGTATAAAAACAATGGACTTAAGAGAATGCACCAGATGGTCATTATAAAAACACCTGCAACAGGATGTTGTGGATAATTATGTCCCATCAGAATGATCGGTGCATGCCAAATCCCCCAGATAAAGCCAATCAATAAAGCAGCCTTCCAGAATTTCATGTTTTCAAATTGTCTGACCAAAAAGCCTCTCCATCCAAATTCTTCACCAAAACCAGCCACAGCGTTTATTGTGATTCCTGCCAGAAGCCCTTGAAATAGAATCAACAAAACAGGGGATACCGGCATGGGTTCAAGGCCCTGACGCATCTCTTCCATCTGTTCCGGATTAAGCAATCCTTCAAAACGGGCCATTAAACCTTCCATTCCCGGTGAATAGGATACACCTGGAAACAACAAGCTTATACCAAAGGTCAGGAAGGCCATAACCGGTGCCAGCAGCCATGCTACAAAAAACCATCCGTTAATATGAAATGATATCAATAGCCTTTCGCGGATTTTTTCATGATGGATTAGCTTTTCAACTAAAAATACGGAAAGTGCCGGCGTAAACATGTATGCAATGGCAAGTATTGTGCCGCTGGTGGAAGGATACTCCCCTCCCATTACATAAAACAGTCCGGCCATTGAATAACTGATACCAAACGTCAATATCAGAAACAGGGTGGTTTTGTCGATATTCTTCATCATGAAAAGATTTAAATTCAGCTGCCAAAGTTATACAAAGTCATCTATTCTGCAGTTCTGTAATAACGGCCAATCAGCAGAACCAGCCAACCTACGTGAACAAGCACAGCTATGGCAACATTTTTAAATGCGAAAGGGGATACAATAATCTGCGAAATCCAGTATGGTGGGAAAAACCAGGCAACAACAGTAAACCATTTTAATGCAAACAAATCAGCAAAGGCAAATAAAATAAATAAATTCATCGCTTTTGAAAAAGTAAGCCCTTTAACTTTATTTTCTGCAACCGAAAACAACAGCAAGCCGATAGTTGCAGAATAAACAGACAATAAAACCGACAAAAAAGCCACAGACAATGCATTAAGTGAATATATTCCCAGAAGATTATATGCCACAAATGTATAGACTACACATAAACCTGAGGTGAACGAAAGCCGGTTCAGAAGATAACCACTCCTGCCCAATGGTGTAACAGACATCAGCTCAGCTATGTTTCCATCTTTATCGTCGAGCATCATAAAACCTGTTACAACGCCCAGCATGCCGGCGTTCAGAAGAAATACAAAATTCAGAATCCATAAATACCATGTGGTAACATCCATGCCAGTATATTGAACTGCGACTGGAACCAAAAACATCAGCAGCAGTTTAAAAACTACAATAAGCAGAAGAGGAGCCAGCATAAGGCTTGCCATTACAGAATCGCGGATGATCTGCCTGATGTCGTTTATAAAATGTACCCTTTGAAACATGGCTTAATCCTGAAAAATTACTTTATTTTCAAAAATACGCACCGACCACTTTAGAAGCAAATAATTTACACCAGCAAGATAAACAATCCACATGAACGCTTCTGTTAATCCAATTCCCATATATGCACCCAGCATCAACCTCAGAGCAGCCACCGAAGGTACTGGTGCAAACAACCAGGAACCGGGAAAACCAAGCAATGATAAACAAGGTAATGTAAGCAAAAGCATCCACGGAATGGTTTTCAGCAAATACTGATTTACTGTATTGCAGCCGGCATTTATCATGATGCCGGCAAAAGTAAATATAGCAGAGGTCAGGAATGCTGATGCAATGAGAAACACCCAGTTCACCTGCTGATATCCGCTGAATAAAGTAATTGCTGCTGCAGCCAGGACCGATATGAACCCCAGAGAAATTACTTTTGCTAAAACATACTCTGTCGTTCTTAATGGCGAAACCACCAAAACATTAAGAACCCCCTGCCCCTTTTCAAGTAAAATTATTCCCCCTATGAAAAACAAACCAAGCACTGATGGATCAGAAAACACAACCAAAGGTGTCGCTATCAGAAAGATCTTTTCAGGCAGAAACGAAAGCAGAACCAGGTACATCACTGCCACAAATACATATACAAAGTAGAACCCTTGTTTAAACTGAAACAGCATATCGGCTTTAATTGCTTCCCTCAACCTCATAGCAAAGTCCTCCCAGTAATTTTAATAAAAACATCCTCCAGAGTGGCCTCAGCACTGTGAATGGTTTTAATTTCTGCTGTTTTTAACACCTGCAGGAAATTCTCATTCTTCCCCAATTCATTCATCTCAAAATCCTGTTCCAGCAAATTGCCGTTCATTCGGTATTCCACTTTAACCGATCGTTTCCCATGCTCTATCATCAAAGTCTTGGGAGACCCTGAAGCAGCAATCCGGCCATCAACAATAAAAGCCACTCTGTCGCATAGTTGCTCCGCCACCGTCATGTTATGTGTAGTCAGAAAGATAGTTTTCCCCTGCTTTTTCAGGTTAAGGATGATTTCTTTTATGGTATGTGCATTCACCGGATCAAGACCTGATGTAGGTTCATCAAAAAACATCAGTTGCGGATTGTGCATGATAGAACGCACGAAATTGAGTCGCATTTTCATTCCTTTGGAGAAATTTTCAACCCTTGTATTCTTTTCCGGCAGAAGGCCTACCATATCGAGCAATGCTTCGGGATCATTAAACCTATTTCTGTAATATGCTCCGATGAGCTGCAGATTTTCCTTTGCTGTTAACCGGACATACAGGTTGGGAAAGTCAAAAGCAACTCCTATCTGCTCATAAAAATCCTTTCCCCATTCACTGCGTTCCTTTCCAAAAACATGTATCTGCCCCTGGTAATTTCGCAGCAATCCGATTAGTAGTCTCTGCGTAGTGGTCTTCCCCGCACCACTTGGACCCAAAAAACCAAAAACCTCACCTTTTTCTATTTCAAAATCCATGTGGTGAATGACTTTCTTACCGGATTTTCTGTAGGTAAAATTCAGATCCCTTACCTGTATCATCTGGAAATGATTTAATTTAAATGTTACGAGCCAATAAAAAACAGATACTGATTTCAATCTCAAAATTAGTCATCTTTATGATTATAAAATAAAAAGAAAACTGCTATTTGGTTGTTGTGAAAAAAATAAAGCCTTCATTATACTCATATCTATTCGATTTTTATCTTAGCTATCCTTCTTTTTTAATATATTTCATCCTGGATTATGTATTTTTAGTAAAAAATACACAGGGTTAATTATAAAATATACATGAATAAGCATTTAAAGAAATTTGGCACGGGGCCGGTCTTCTTTACAGCCATTTCAACAATACTGGGTGCCATCTTATTTCTACGATTTGGTTTTGCAGTGGGCACACTGGGCTTCTGGGGAGCCATCCTGATAATACTTCTGGGACATCTTGTTACAATTCCCACAGCACTGGCTATTTCTGAAATAGCTACAAACAAACGGGTAGAAGGAGGCGGTGAATATTTCATCATCTCACGCTCTTTTGGATTGAACATTGGCGCAACAATAGGGCTGGCGCTGTTTCTGTCACAGGCAATCAGTGTTGCTTTTTATGTAATTGCCTTTACTGAGGCGTTTGAATTTTTATTCAATTTCATACTTAATACCTTTGGGTTCATCCTGCCCCGCCAGGCTATCAGCATACCGGTAATGGCTGCATTGGCCTGGTTCATACTAAAAAAAGGAGCAAGTCTGGGTGTCAAAGCCCTTTATATTGTTGTTGGAATCCTTTTTATTGCCCTTATCATGTTCTTTCTGGGCAATACAGGATATTCAGACACCACTTCATTCAGTTTAATGACCGCGCAGTTTAGAAACACCGGTCAGTTTTTTGTTGTATTTGCCATCATTTTCCCGGCATTCACCGGGATGACTGCTGGGGTTGGCCTGTCGGGGGATTTAAAAAAACCTTCCAAATCCATACCACTGGGAACCACGCTCGCAACAATATCCGGTATGGTAATCTATATATTCGTTGTGTGGAAGCTGGCCAAATCAGCGTCGGTTGATGATCTGCTGGAGTATCAGCTTATAATGTCACGAATTGCATTGGCCGGATGGTTAATTATTCCGCTGGGATTGGCGGCATCAACCTTTTCATCGGCCCTTGGATCGGTAATGGTAGCTCCCCGCACCCTCCAGGCCCTTGCTCTTGACCAGGCTTTTCCTTCACCTCGCATCAACCGCTGGCTTAGCAAATCTGCCGAAAAAGACAACGAACCTGTTAATGCTTCACTTGTAACTACAACCATTGCATTTGTATTTGTTGCATTGGGAAGCGTAGATGCGGTGGCTTCAATAATTACCATGTTTTTCATGGTAACCTACGGCTCGCTATGCCTTATTTCCTTCCTCAATCATTTCGGGTCCTCCCCTTCCTACCGTCCTTCTTTCAAGTCAAGGTGGTACATTTCTCTTACCGGTTTTGCTGTATCGATTTGGGTAATGTTTAAAATCAGTACCCCCTTTGCATTGCTTTCATTGATATTTATATCTGCAATTTATTTATATTTAGATAATTATCATAAAAACCGCAAAGGCTTTGCTTCAATATTTGCCAATGCCCTCTTTCAGCTGAATAAAAACCTGCAGGTGATGATTCAAAAAAAACAGGCACACAAAGGAAAAAGGGAATGGCGTCCAAGTGTTATTTGCATTTCTAAAGATTCATTCCGGCGGGATAAAGCATTTCGGTTACTTAACTGGATTTCTTATAAATATGGATTTGGCACCTATCTCCATCACATCGTTGGATATTATTCAAAATCAACTGCTGAGAAAGCACGTGAGGAACTTAAACGTTTACTACAACATGTAGAGTCTATTGAAAACTACGTTTACATCGACACACTTATTTCACCTTCAAATACCTCTGCTATTGCACAGGCCATTCAAATACCTGGCATAGCAGGAATGGAGAACAACATGGTTCTGTTTGAATACGATAAAAATCAACCTTCCAATCTTGAAGAAATTATCAGTAATTTTTCGCTTGTAAATTCAGGCGATTTCGACATATGCATACTTGGCAGCAGTAACAGGCAAATAACTTATTCAAAAGGCATTCACATCTGGATTAATTCATTAGACACAGAAAATACAAACCTGATGATTCTGCTGGGCTTTATAATATTGGGGCATCCTGACTGGAAACAAGCCCGGATAAAGATATTTAACATCTGCAAAGCTGAAGAATATGAAGCCACAAGAGAATCGATGAATGACCTTGTACGTACCGGAAGATTACCCATATCGGAAAACAGCATCCGCCTGCTGATCCAGGATGAAAATGTGCCAGTAAAAACGACCATTAATCAACATTCGGAAAAAGCAGGGCTTACAATGATAGGTATACGCGAAGAACTTGTAAAACGGGAAAAAGAAAATTTATTTGCAGGGTATCAGGCACTGGATACCATACTTTTTGTCTATTCCCGCGATAATAAACCAATTGACTGATGGCACGATTTATAAAAAGCAGGAAGAAATCACACGGCACAATGCCAGGTTCCCTGATATTTATCGGGAACAAAAAAATGGAAAAGAGTGAAATATATCTAATGATTTACAGCAAGGATAATGTGTCGGAGCTAATTCTTGAAAACATTGAGGAAATACCTGCTTCAGTACCTGAAGGTTCTGTAATGTGGGTAAATATTTACGGACTACAGGATACCGGATTAATTGGAAAGGCAGGTGAACGTTTTGCCATCCAGCCCCTCGACCTGGAAGACATACTGAATACCGACCAGCGCCCTAAAATGACAAGTGAAGACCAAAACCTCACCTTCTTCCTCAAAGTACTTGAGTTTCATGAAGATTCAAAAAAAGTAACAGGCGATCAGGTTTCTATAGTATTGGGTGAAAACCTTGTAGTTACATTCCAGGAAAAAAGGGGCCACTATTTCGAACATGTCCGGGAACGAATCAGAAACGGGCGTGGCCGGGTAAGGCAGATGGGTGCCGACTACCTCACCTATATCCTTATTGATACGCTTGTTGACAGTTACCTTCATGTAATAGAAAGTCTTGGCTCATATATTGAAGAAACAGAACATGAAGTGCTGCACAATTCCAGTAAATTAACTCTTGAAAAGATATACCGGCTGAAGACGAACATAAGTTATATACGCAAATCCATTTTTCCCCTTAAAGAAATGATGCTGTTGTTGAATAAACCCGATTCCATACAAATTAAAAAAAGAACATATACCTACCTTAAGGATCTATCTGATCTTACCACTCAAACACTTGAAGCTGTCGAAGTGTACCATAACATGACTGCCGACCTCCTGAATATTTATCATTCGAATGTAGCATTGCGAACAAATGAAGTAATGAAGGTTCTTACCATTTTTGCAGCAATATTTATCCCACTTACATTCATAGCAGGAGTCTACGGCACCAATTTCGATTATCTTCCTGAACTGCATTTCAAATATGCCTATTTTGTCATGTGGGGAATAATGGTTCTTATTGCCGCTGTTATGCTGCATTTCTTCAGGCGAAATAAATGGCTCTGACTGCCGGCCCCACCCTATCAGTAAAAAACTCTTATCTAATGTACGTTTGGGTATTTTTTTGTAATTTCATGACAATAACATTAACCTGATGATAAATATATCAAATTACTTCGCAGAAACTGTTGGTTTATCGACCGATACAATTAATAAAATCTTTCTGTCGCTGGGATTTATCGTTTTACTTTATTTATTTCAGCTGTTGATTCTGCAAATTGTCTGGAGACAAACCAAAAACGTAAGAATACGTTACCAGTGGAAGCGTTCGCTATCTTTTCTACTTCCTTTCCTGGGATTGGTAATCATAGGAGCAATTTGGATACAGGCATTTCAACAATTTGGTGCTTTTCTTGGCCTGCTGACCGCAGGTCTGGCAATTGCCTTAAAAGATCCGCTTACCAATCTTGCAGGTTGGTTTTTTATAGTTTTTCGCCATCCGTTTGTAGTAGGTGACCGCATAAAAATAGGTGAACATGCCGGTGATGTTATTGACATAAGGCTGTTTCAATTCACAATTCTTGAAATTAACAGCTGGGTGGAAGCTGACCAAAGTACCGGCCGCATGATTCATCTGCCTAATGGGAAAATCTTCACTGAACCACAAATTAACTATACTACCGGCTTCAACTATATCTGGAATGAGATACAGGTGAGAATTACTTTTGAAAGCAACTGGGAGAAAGCCCTGAAAATCCTTCAGGATATAGTGAACCGACGTGCCGAGAACATAGACCGTGAAGCTGAACGTGAAATATTTGAGGCAAGCAAAAATTTCATGATCCACTACACCCACCTCACCCCGTATGTCTATACTGAAGTCAGGGAATTTGGCATACAACTGACTATACGTTACCTGTGCAATCCCAGAAGACGCAGAGGTACCGAAAATGATATATGGAAAGATATACTAACAGAATTCAAAAGACAGGATGATATATGGTTTGCCTACCCAACTACCCGTTTCTACAAACTAGGGGAAGATCCGCATGAAAAAAACTTCCATACGCCCAATAAATAAATTATATCACATAATCTTCAACCTTCTTGCAAGCTAATGAAGAAAGCAGGAATAATACAGCGGCATGGAAAACGTTAAAGTATAATAGAAGAAGAAATTCATTACAATTGCAAATCACCATTTTCAAAATCGCGATAATGCATTGACAGCAGCGATAGCCAATTACTTAATTTTTTCATAGCCTGAACGGTTTCATCCGAAATCTCCTTATGTTGAATTTTAAGCAACAGGTAGCCATATATCCCATCCAGGGCAGCCTGAACTTCACTCAACGCGTTTCTGTTCTTCTGTCTGAGTTCTATTAACAGGCCTGCTACCGATTTGTATACCGAGATATACTGCGGTTCAACTTCTTCAGCAAGAAGGCGTAAGTGAAATTCA
>OBJA01001603.1_pt1 | contig 14973 bp, 14 predicted proteins | sample 1519751 | NCBI WGS metagenome assembly OBJA01 (sample SAMEA3881238, study PRJEB22517) | soil metagenome | biome: lake sediment; feature: soda lake sediment; material: sediment, water from around vicinity | place: India | collected 2013-12-23 | depth 3 m | reverse complement strand
TGGCACGATAAAAGTACATCATTTTTTACCAAAACCAAATTTTTTTTTTAAGGTTATTAACTTTTTAGTTAACAGTCGAGAGTCGGGAGTCGAGAGTCGGAAGTCGAGAGTCGAGAGTCGGAAGACCCGCCGGGGTTTGCCGAAGGCTAACCCGGCGGTGTCTGGATGCGTAGGTGGGGTCTGGCTACGCCGGGAATAATGTTAAAATATGTTAAAAATGTTGGATTGGTCAATCCTCATTGTAATTTTGACCGGTCGTTCAGTCATAAAATATATCAACAATAATATATAAGAGAGTATCAGCATCATGTCGCCACGTACCAAAGAGCAGTTTGAGGAGATACGCAAAGAGAAGAGCCGGCAGATAGTGTCAGCGGCTCTCGAGCTTTTTGCAACCCACGGCTATGAAGCCACATCAATAAATATGATTGCCAACAAAGCCGGAATCTCAAAAGGATTACTATACACCTATTTCGAAAGCAAGGAGAGCCTTCTGTTTGAACTCATCAACGATTACCTGATTATGCTGGGGTCATTGCTCAACCCGAATGATGATGATGAGATCACTGCATCCGAGCTTAATGATTTTCTTGATGGTTTGAGAACCTCAATCCTGGAGGACAATGAGTACTGGCGTCTCTGGGCACAGTTTTCACTTCAGCCTGAAACGATCGGGTTATTCCTGAAGAGATTCAACTCAGGGGAGGTGCTTCTGAAACATCAGCGGTTATTATCAAAATACTTTGAAGAGAGGTTCGATGACCATAAGGCGGAAGAGTTCTTCTTCACTTCGCTTGTTAAGGGCTTCACCATTCAATACGCATTCGCAACCGGGCTTTTCCCTGATGAGCTTGTTGATGCCTTTTTCACCAAACTGAAAGCGATGTACATCATCGACAAAAAGAAGAAGAGATGATGCCCGAAACACGGTATTCCATATTTATGTGCAGGAAAACACGGTTCATCAATAAAAACCAGTCATTCATAAAACAAAAATTGAAGATAGATCCGGAAGAGGATAGTTTTGCAGAAGATTTGAAATAACCCACAAAACATATATACGATGAAAAGAGAGATGATTTTTACGATGCTGATTTTGCTGGGCAGCCTGGTACTGTTCCAGGGCAGCAACACTCTTCAGCAGCCGACGGCGAAGCAGATAATTGAGAAGATGGAGGCGCAGTCGCGCGGCAACACCCTGTATGCGGAGATGACCATGACAACGGTGCGTCCCCGCTTTACTCGCGAGATCTCGATGAAGACCTGGGCTAAAGGCGAAAAGTACTCCATGATCCTGATCACTGCACCTGCCCGCGACAAGGGCACTGCCTACCTGAAGCGCGACAAGGAGATCTGGAATTATGTTCCGAACATCGACAGGCTGATCAAGCTGCCACCATCGATGATGTCGCAGTCGTGGATGGGAAGTGACTTTTCCAACGACGACCTCGTGCGGGAGAGCTCAAACATCAACGACTTCAACCATAAGATCGTTGACACTGTGAAGTATGCCGGCCACGACTGCTGGGTGATAGAGCTCACTCCGAAGAAGGGCACCTCCGTCATCTATGGCAAGGTGAAGATGTGGATAACAAAGGCGCACTATCTGCAGTTACGTATCGAGAACTATGATGACAAGGGAGTGCTGGCATCAACTCTACTTTTCAGCAATATAAAAAAGATGGGAGGCAGGACAATACCAACCGAGGTTGAGATGATCCCTGCGGACAAGAAGGGACACAAGACGAAAATGAAGTATATCGATGCGAAGTTCAACACTCCAATTGAGGATAGTTTCTTCACAACTCAGAACATGCGCAATCTGTCATAGTTCAATAGCAGAATAAATTTTTAATCAGAAGAAAAGATGAGAACATTGATAAAAATGGCATGGAGGAACATCTGGCGCAACAAGCGGCGTTCGATGATCAGCATTGCATCGGTACTGTTTGCTGTTCTGTTTGCCATAGCAGCCGACTCCCTTGAGCGCGGATCGTATGAGATGCAGATAGAGAACATCGTGATGTTCAGCACCGGGTACATGCAGATACAGGATGTATATTATGAGGATGAGCCTTCGATGGACAACATGATGCTGTATGATGATGAGATAGAGGGCATAGTAGGGAAATTCAGCAACGAGATAAGCTACACTGTGCCGAGGGTTGAGGGGTTTGCGCTGGCAGCCACCGACCGCCGCACGCGCGGGGTAATGATGATGGGTATTGACCCGGACTCTGAGGAGAGGTTTAACTCGTTATCGGAGCGTATCGAGGAGGGGTCATGGCTGACGGCTGATGACAACGCCGTATTGCTTGCCAAAGGTCTGGCGGAGATACTGGGGTTGAAGGTTGGAGACACCCTTGTAGCGATAGGTCAGGGCTTCCAGGGCGCCAATGCATCGGGAATGTACCCGGTCAAGGGCATCGTGAATCTTGCTCTGCCGGAGATGAACAACAATATGGTCTATATGCCCCTTGAGGCTGCTCAATGGTTCTTTGCCGCTGACGACAGGATCACATCTCTGATTGTGATGCCGCAAAACCACAAGAATACAGGAGCACTGGCAGCTAAGCTGCAGGCAGAGCTTGACGACGAGTGGTACAATGTGCTTACCTGGGAAGAGATGCTAAGCGACTTTCTGAGGATGATGCAGCTCGACATGGCAGGAAACAAGGTGATAATCTTCATCCTTTACATTGTGATAGGCTTCGGGCTTTTCGGCACGATACTCACGATGATGCTGGAGCGCACCAGGGAGTTCGCGATGATGATCTCCATAGGTATGAAACGGGTGCAGCTTGCCTTTGTATGCCTGATGGAGAGCATCTTCCTGAGCCTGGTCGGCGTAATTGCGGGTATTGCTGTGGCTCTGCCGGTAGTGATCTACCTGAATAGAAACCCGATACAATTTACCGGAGACGCTGCCGACATGATGGCAGAGTATGGCTTCGATGCGGCATTGCCTGCCAGCGTAGATCCGGTAGTCTTCACAACACAGGCACTGGCGATCTTTGTGATTGCGCTGCTGATAGGGCTCTACCCGGTCTATAAATCTTTCCGGTTACAGGTAGTACAAAATGCAAAATAGATAACAGAAAACACGATCATGAAAACATTAATAAAAATTGCCTGGAGGAATGTCTGGCGGAACAGGGCCAGGAGCATAGTGATTATCCTTGCTATCGGGTTTGGCCTGTGGGGCGGAATATTTGCCACCTCATTTATGTTCGGCATGATAAACCAGATGTTCGAGTCCGGCATCAGGAACCAGGTCTCACATATTCAGATCCACCACCCGGAATTTGCCAGGGAGAGGCTTACGGAATTCAAGGTTGAAAACCCGGAGAAGATTTACGATCATCTATCCGGCAGCAGCAGTGTCGTCTCCTGGTCGGGTCGTACGCTGGTATCGGGGATGGTCAACACTGCAAGGATGTCTTCCGCAATAGAAATCTTCGGCATTGACCCGGAGATGGAGAGTAACACTACAGACCTTGAAAACAGTCTTATCGCCGGCGACTACTTTATCTCGGTTACGGATCATCCAGTATTGATAGGAGCCACACTGGCGGATAAGATGAAACTGGAGACGGATGACCGCATTGTGATCACCTTCCAGGACCTGGAGGGGGACATCACGGCAGCCTCATTCAGAATTTGCGGAATCTACAGAACCTCCAACTCGGTTAACGATGAGCGCAACATCTACGTGAAGCAGTCGGAGATCTCAGAGTTGCTTGGCAGCGATTACATCGTAAATGAGATAGCCATACTTCTTGACAATCATGACGCTGCGGATGGATACAGGAATGAGCTCACCTCACTTTTCCCCGGGTATGATATACGCACCTGGAACGAGATTTCGCCGGAGCTGAGCTTCATGACCGAGTTCTCTGGCATTGCGATGATGGTGCTGGTGATCATCATCCTCTTTGCGATGGCCTTCGGGCTCCTTAACACGATGCTGATGACGATCTTCGAGCGTACGCGGGAGCTGGGAGTGCTTATGTCTGTCGGGATGAACAAAGCCAGGGTGTTCCTGATGATCATGCTGGAGACATGCTTCCTGGTGTTCTCGGGGGCAGTGCTGGGCACGGTGCTCGGAGCTATCTCGGTATCAGCGGCGGGCAGGAACGGCGTTGACCTCACCTCCGTCGGTGGTGATGCAATGACAGCCTACGGGATGGACCCGCTCGTGTTTCCGGTGATTGAGAACATCTTCTACCTCAACCTTGCCGTTCTTGTACTTATAACTGCGGTTGCTGCATCGGTTTACCCTGCGATAAAGGCATTGAGGCTCAAGCCTGCCGAAGCGGTAAGGAAAGAGTAGTATGACAAAAGAACATCAATATAAACAAGAATAATAACGAACATAAACGAATAAGGAGTAATAGCCATGTCAATAATAAGAACAGAGAACCTGGTAAAGATTTACAATTCAAAGCACTTGCCTGTGAAGGCGGTAAACGGAGTAAGCCTTGAGATAGAGGAGGGAGAATTCACTGCTATCGTAGGGCCATCAGGCAGCGGCAAGACCACCTTGCTGAACCTCATCGGGGGCCTTGATAAGCCCACGGAGGGCAAGGTGCACATTGGTGATGTAGAGATCACCGGCATGAAAGAGAGCAGGCTGATAGATTTCAGGCTGAAGAACATCGGCTTTGTTTTCCAGTCGTACAACCTCATCCCGGTTCTGACAGCGAAGGAGAATGTATCATTCATCATGCTTCTTCAGAAGCGGAGTCAGAAGGAGATGAACGACCGTACAGAGGCTCTGTTGCGCCAGGTGGGGCTGGAGGGGAAGATGGATGTACGTCCCAACAAACTTTCGGGCGGGCAGCAGCAGCGCGTTGCAGTAGCACGTGCTCTGGCATCACACCCGAAGTTCATCCTTGCCGATGAGCCCACTGCCAACCTCGACACAGAGTCGGCGATGAACCTGCTTGACATTATGTGGAAGCTCAACCAGGAGGAGCATGTCACGATGGTTTTCTCTACGCACGACCAGAGGGTTATTAACCGTGCAAAGCGGGTGATCACCCTTGTTGACGGAAGTATTGCAAAGGATGAGGTACGGTAGATCAGCATAACCGCAGAAAATCCCACACCAAATATGAAGACTACCCGGAACAGCTTTACGAGGCACTGCCGTATCCTGAAACCGGCATTTCTGGCTGGGCTCCTCCTGCTAGTTTGTGCCGGCCCCCTGCTGGCGGAGGACACCCTGCAAACAAGGTTCGCCGGCGGTGATCAGAAAAGGTTCACTGCGCGAGGATACCTGAAGACGATGCCATCAGTGGGTTATGACAACCTGACTGAGACTTACACCTTCAACAATACTCTGCACAACAGGATAAACATGAGGTACCGACCTTCGGAAAACCTCCAATTCAGCCTGGAGTTCAGGAACAGATTGCTGTCGGGAGACATGGTGAAGCAGTACGGTGAGATCATGACGGAGCTGTTGGAGAATGATAACGGCCTGGTGGATGCGAGCTTTGTGCCGTTTTCGAACAAGAGCCACATCTGGCACCTTAACGCTGACCGTTTCTATGCCGACTGGCGGGGAGGGCGGTGGCAAGTGCGGCTGGGGCGGCAGCGTATCAACTGGGGGATAAACATGGTCTCCAATCCAAACGACCTCTTCAACAACTTCTCGTTCTTCGACTTTGACTACGAGGAGCGGCCGGGGTCGGATGCCCTGAGGGTACAGTATTTCCCTGGGGACATGTCGAGGGTGGAGTTTGCCTTTAGCCCCGCAGAAAAGACCAAAGAGTCGGTAGCCGCGATGCTGTTCGGATTCAACCGTTCGGGATATGACTTTCAGTTCATAGCCGGCTATTACAAGCACCGCGCTGCCCTGGGGGCCGGTTGGGCAGGCCACATCCGAGGCACCGGCTTCAAGGGGGAGGCAACGTTATTCAAGTATTACGATGTGCCGGATCCAGTGACACTGGTTGCCTCCATAGGATTCGACCACATGTTTGGTAACGGCATCTACGCCTTCGCAGAGCTCCTCTACAACGGCGGACACACCTCCTCAACCAACCTGCTCCTGATCAATGAGCCCATGCGTGCAGACAACATCTTCATCTCGAAATATGCAGTTACGACAAGCCTTATGTACCCCATCTCCCCGGTACTCGCAACATCCCTTGCCACCGTGGTGATGCCCGACATTGATGCATTCTATGTTATGCCATCGTTGCAGTGGTCGGTAGTCAGGAACCTGGATGCCGGCCTAGTGGCGCAGCTTTTCCGTTTCGCAGAGGATCCGGGTGTGACCAGTATTAATGGCTATCTCCAGGTCAAGTGGTCATTCTGACGCTGCCCTGATCTTGCCGATACCTTTTATTGTGGGGATGAGATGGGGCGACCCGCCATATTCAATGACCCCGGTGCCGTTGATGATAGCTTCGAGGGTATCAGTAGCATAGACATAAGCGGTGCCGGCACCATTCACCTTAACCAGCTGGCTTGCTGCGATGAATTCCCTGGCCATGAGACGGCCCGCCCCCTTGATCTCCATATCCGACCTCTCTGCCCTGCCCCTCAGACGTATCTCGCCCGCTCCCGAAATCCCGGCCGACAGGTGGCGGCAATCAACAACGATGTCAGCCATCGCTGCTCCCTTGATGTCCAACCTGAATTGATCTACCTTAAGCGTATCAGCTATGTTGATCTCCGCTGCCCCCTCAATCTCTATCCCCGTAAGAAAGGGAGTGGTTACCAGCACCTTCACCGGCTCCGAGAAATGCAGGTTGCGCCTCTGGCGTATCTTCAGAACCTCCTCATCATAAGCCATATCAATAAAGGGTATAAGATTGGAATCTGCAATCACCTCAATCTTCGCACGGCTGTCCTGCCTCACATAGACGTTCACCGAACCGCTCACGCTCAGAGCTGAGAATGGCGCTTCTACAGGCTGCTCCTTCCGGATAACGTTTCCGTCACCCCGCAGGCTCTTCACCGCAGATGGCGAAAGCAGCCTGTTGCAAAACCTCACTGAAAAGAGAATGGCTGTTAGAAACAGTGCCATTATCACTATCCGTATAATAATTTTTGATAATTCCATTTTTTTTGTTGTTTAGTTGTTTAATTGTTGAGGTGTTTAGTTGTTGAGTTGTTCTAAACATCTAAACGTCTAAACACCTCAACCTCTAAACTTATTCCGCGCTAACAATCTGATTTTTACTAATAGTTAATGGCTTGTCAAGTATCTGCTCATCCCAGAGAGGGTCAAAGTTGGAGATATGCCTGTGAGCTTGCTGAAGCGAAGGGTCAAGCCTGAAGATCCGGTTTTGCGGGATATAGATATTTACCTTCACCTCCTGCTTGCGGAAGTTTGCCCCCGAAGGGGTAAGGAAATATTTGTCGAGCATTACCGATGTGCTATCCAGGGCGCTATTGAACCTGATGTCGGCAGCCTGCTGTTTTGCTGTTTTGTAGTTGCTGCCCCTTGACCTCTTTGTGATGGTCACGACGACAGAGTCGGATATACCCTGACGGAATTCGATGGAGGGAGTGCCTGCAAGTATCAGTTTGTCCTCCTCCACGCCGAAGATGAAAGATTTGAAATGCTTTCTGTCATCATCATCTATCCATCTGTCGGCAGGGCCCGGCTGAAGCCCAATCACGAGTGTGTCATCTGTTGCCGGCATTACGGACTGAGAGGAGGATACAAAGCCTTTTGTGCTGAAGTCGTTGATGGTGATGATGGCAATGACTGCGGTAAACACCACTGCTACTGTCCATACCCCTGTGGCAGAAACCCCGACAATCCTGTTACGCTTCTTAATCCCTGTCATCAGCCTGATACCTGCCCAGAACATGCCAAGCAGAGGAAGCAGTATCACGAGGGCAAAGGAGATGAGGAGAAGCCATGCGACACCGCTGCTGCCGGTGAGTGCAGTGAGGAAGTCGTGAACGGAGACGTCATAGAGCAGCGGGAATCCATGGAATGAGAGCCCGGGCACAAAGATGGTGATGATGAAGGCTATCACTGCAATCGCTATTGCAAACCCGATGACCCCAGCAATGAACTTGAAGAAAAGAACGAACAGTGTTACGAACATCTGGGCTAAGCTCTCAAAGAACCTTCCTGTGCTATCTTTTTTTTTTGAGTATCCGCTCTGTTTCCATTTTCCAAACCTGCTGCGGAGATCATTCATCTCCTCTTTGATTGTACGCTCAATATTATTGATGTTGATCTCCTCCCCTCTCATCTCAAGCCGTTCGGCTGTAGTCCTCGCCTCGGGCACTATAAGCCATAATATAAGATAGACAATGATGCCTGACCCTCCGAAAAAGGTAAGTAAAATGAAGGCAATCCTGAACCAGAGCGGGTCAACATTGAAGTATGCCCCCATCCCGCCTGCCACACCACCAAGGATCTTCTCTTCGGGGTCGCGGAAGAGCCTTTTGCGATATTTGCGTCCTGACGGCTCCGGCTCCGGAATGGTGTCATCAATATCTGCGGGTTCACCAAGCACGCGGATAACCTCCTCAATAAGGCCGAGTGTTACTATCCTGTTCTGGTCACCCAACCTGTCGACCAGCATCTCGGAGATGCGCTGCTCGATGTCTGCTATGATCTCATCCTTCCCTTCGGTGTCGGCAAAGTGTAGTTGCAGCCTGTCGAGGTAACGGTTTAGTTTTTCGTATGCATCCTCATCAATCTGAAAGAGCATGCCGCTGATGTTTACTGAAAAATTCTTTTTCATTTCGAATTGTTTTTTATTGATTTGCTTTCAGGTTTATTCTTCATTCATAAGTTTGTTCACTATCTGATGCAGGTCGTCCCAGCCTTTCTGCAACTCCTCAAGGAACTTCCGACCAAGGATGGTGATTTTGTAATACTTCCTGGGCGGGCCCGATCTGGACTCTGACCAGTAGTATTCAAGGAACCCGTCATTCTTCAGCCTGGTAAGCAGCGGATAGAGAGTCCCTTCAACGACAATCATACGGTGCTTTTTGAGCACCTCAAGAATATCGGAGGCGTATGCCTCTTTCCTTTGAATCACAGAGAGGATGCACATTTCGAGCACACCTTTTCTCATCTGGGCTTTTACATTTTCTACATTCATGCGGCAAAGATACAACAATTTTTTAGTACTATGCAATACATAGTATTATTTTTTTAAAATATTTTTCCAGATGTAAGAGGCTTTGACAATTTCTTTGCTGATTTCTGTCTCGTCCGGGAACGAAAGGTGAACCAAAATAACCTCACACTCCTTAAGTAGTTATTCGCCATAAAGGCTCGAAGACACCAAGGTTCACTAAATGTAACACATTTGGAATAAATACTTTGTGTTTCCTTTGAGCCTTCGTGCCTTGGTGGCATTTGTACATCTGAGCCATTTTGGAGTGGGCTCCACTTTGCGAACTTTGCGCGCAATAAAACCTGGCTCCCATAAGAATAGCACACGGATTAAACGGATGTAACTGATCTGCACTGATCCGTTTTGATCCGTAATATCAGTGTTATCCGTGTGCCATTATAACCAAGGCTAATGTAGCAGTCGACATGTTTTGGCAGGCTTTTTTTCGATTTCAGCGTCATATCGTAAGATTTTCCATCTAACAACACTCTTCTGCAAAAAAATCTGTGCATTTCTGCGTGTATTTCAGCGGATTTCCGCGGGAAAGATAAGAATTCGAAAAAAGTTTACTGAAAGCACATTGAAACACTCCTTTGTTTGTAAATTCGCAGCCTAAAAAAAACACAATGATCATAAAAATCATAGTCATTGCCCTCTATGCCCTGATGGTGGTGACAGTCGGGATTATCGGCCTGATGCGCACCAGGTCATCAAAAGACTTTCTGCTTGGCGGCGGCAACATTGGCCCCTGGATGAGTGCCTTCTCTTATGGCACCGCTTACTTTTCCGCAGTTCTTTTTATCGGCTTTGCAGGAAAGATAGGATGGGACTTCGGCTACTCGGGGCTCTGGATTGCCTTCTTCAATGCCATTGTCGGGGTGTTGCTTGTGTGGGTACTGCTTGGATGGAGGATCAAATCCGCCTCGGTAAGGTATAACGTTGCCACTCTGAGCGAGTTCCTTGAGAAACGATACAACTCTTCCACCTTCAAGCTTATCTCAGCCATAGTGATCTTCATCTTCCTCATCCCCTACTCTGCCGCGGTATTTATGGGGCTATCATACCTCTTTGAGATCTCTCTGGGAGTACCATACGTTTGGGTGCTGGCAGCCATGGGCATCTTCACCGCAGCATACATCGTCATGGGCGGGTACAAGTCGATGGCGATGATAGATATGATCTTCGGGATTATCATGACAGCTAGCGTCATCCTGCTTCTCTATTTCACTGTGGATAAAGGTGGCGGCATTGTCAACATCACAGAATCTCTGGCGGCGATAAAGCCAAAACTGGTCTCATGGGTCGGGCCTCCGGGCTGGTGGCCTCTCTTTGCGCTGGTCTTCCTTACCAGCATTGCGCCGTTCGCCATGCCACAACTGGTCGCAAAATTCTATGCCATCAGGGATAGAAAAGCGGTAAGGACGGGCGCCATTGCTTCCACATTTTTTGCCATCCTCATCTGCACCGTTGCCTACTTCATGGGCTCCACCACCAGGGTGTTCATCAGTGAGGAGACTGCACCGGGGATCTTCAACAACGGCTTACCAGATTTCGACAAGCTTATGCCGGAGCTGCTTACCAATGTGATGCCCGCCTCTCTGTCGGTGATCATTTTGCTGCTCATCCTCTCTGCATCGATGTCAACCCTGGCATCGCTGGTGCTGATATCGAGCTCCTCATTCACCAAAGATTTCTGGGCAGGCTTCATCAACAGGAATATGTCTGACAGAAAGATTACCCTGATGATGCGTCTTATGAGTGCAGTGTTTGTGCTGTTTGCTGTGTTGTTTGCTGCTGTTGAGCTTGATGTTATTGTAGAGATTCTGGGAATCTCCTGGGGAGCTATGGGAGCCTTTTTCCTGGGGCCTTTCATCTGGGGGCTTCTGAACAGGAGAGTTAACAAGGTTGGTGCCTTCGTCTCCGGTATCGGGGGACTGGCTATCTGCCTGACACTATACTTCACAGGAATGTCGTCCCCAGAAGCAGGTACAATTGGCATGCTTGCATCGCTGGCGCTTAATCCACTTTTCAGCCTGTTCGGCAAGCCGGCAAGTTTACCTGGTGAATAGCCGGATATCTCAGCAGGGTTAATGCAAATTGTCAATTACCTCTTTATTATTGAGGTTTTTAATCTGCGGAAATCTCCGGATTTCCCGTCTAACAAATCTAGTCCACAAAAAAATCTGCGCATTTCTGCGTTTATTTCTGCGGCTTTTCCATCTAACAAATCTCTTTTGCAAAAAGTAATCTGCGCATATCTGCGTGTATTTCTGTCTCGTCCAGGACGAGACGGGAACCAAAAAAATCCCCGGTCCAAAAAAAAGACCGATATATGGCTCTATAAAGGCTTTTCATAAATTACCCAAATTGTCGTGCCTCGACCTTATCCTCATAAAAAGCACACAACATATCTCAGCACCTCAAAAAAAGAAACTGCCCGCAAAATATTGCACCAGATGCGATGTTTTTTTGAAAACATGTCGGGATATGCTGAAAGAATTAGATCTGAGGCACATCAACCGTTTTCTTTTGGCCGCCAAAGTAAAAGGGGTTGATGTGGTGAGGATATTTCAGTTACTGTTTGTTTTTCAGTATTTTGACATAAAGAACACTCATCAGTACATAAGAAAGGGAAGTCCATCTCTTCAGATTTCAAGAAGGATGTGTTTTACGATTTCCACATTATCCTCTTATCACAATATCCTCCTTAGATAAAAAAATCAGCGTAAATCCCCGAAATCCGTGGTGAATCAAACCCGTTAAAGAAAGCCAATAGCTCACGCATGCGGCGTGATGGCGATCAACAGCAAAAAGCCAACAGCCATTTCACCACGGGTTACACAGATTTCCGCAGATTTCTGAATATTGATATTATTGTATCTTGGTTATGCAATAGAAAAAAAAGCACTAACATTTTGAAAGCTATTCAACTATTTCTGTTCACCCTGATCCAGCTCTCTCTGACAGGTACTATCTCTTCTCAGACTATCATCTCATTGACGTTTACTGCCACCACCGACGGACTCCACCAACCGCTCGACAGCGTTACGGTAGAGAACCTCACCCAAGGTGGTGATACCGTATTATATTATCCTGACACGGTACTGGTATTGCATGCTGGTATTGGAATCATTGACCCGCTTAGCCGGGGGAATGGAGGACTGATTCTGCACCCCTCGTTTCCCAATCCCTTCACCGGGCAGACCACCACCAGGTTCTTTTTACCGCAGGAGGATCAGGTGTGGCTTCGTGTTTTTGACCTGAAGGGCAGGGAGGTTGGTGCTTATCAACAACGTCTTGCTGCAGGGGAGCACACATTCACCATTTATACCGGAACCGAGAAGAATTATCTGCTGGTAGTTGAGACATCAAAGTATCAAGTCGTTCAAAAGCTGATCAACTTAGGTGGTGGTGGTGCGTTAAGGATCGAGCACTCATGCCATCATCATGGGCCATCCGGGTATAGGAAGGGTAAGTCGGGCTTTCCCTGGGTGCCAGGAGATCAGATGCAGCTCATTGGCTATGTAGCTCTTAATGGAGTCTTTTCTGTCAGTGACACAATGCTAGTCAATCCTGTAATATCAAACTATTACACTTTTGCATTTTCGGTTTACCCGAAAGGTTATGTCCATTGTGACCCGGTCAGTCCTACCACAATTGTTGATGTAACCAACCCAACTACAGGAAAAACCTGGATGGACAGAAATTTGGGTGCGTTGCAAAGTGCTGTTGCTTCAACAGATACATTGGCCTATGGAGACCTTTATCAATGGGGCCGCTTCGCCGATGGCCATCAGTGTCGTGCTTCCGGTGTCACAACAACACTCAGCTTATTTGATCAGCCTGGCCATAGTGACTTTATCATAGCCCCAAATGAGCCGAGGGACTGGCGCAACCCGCCAAACGCCATTTTGTGGCAGGGAATGTATGGAATGAACAATCCATGTCCGGCCGGATATCGTGTGCCCACAGACGCAGAATGGAATGTAGAACGATTGAGTTGGAACAGCAATAATAGTGCAGGTGCTGATGCATCAACGCTGAAGTTGCCATGTGCAGGAGCCCGTGACGGTTTAACGGGTTCGGTCATCCTTGTCGGTACATATGGAGGTTACTATTGCAGCTCGGTTCTGGGTATTTATTCACGCAGTCTTGGGTTCACCAGTAGTGAGGCAGGGACTGGTAGCTCACTTAGGGCATATGGATACTCTGTTCGATGTATCAAAGATTAGATTCTCAGAACGAGAATCTGTAACTGAATGGCATAGTAAACGAAACAAATCGGTGTGCAATAGAATAAACCGGGTTCGCACATAATCAATCAGGTTCTTCATTTCCATTTATTGGCAATACGATACTGGAAATAAGACTGGTGGTGATCGTAGCCTTGCTGCTGATGTTGATTGTCATCGCACTGTTGCTGTACCATTCTCCATCAACCTTTGAACACCTGACCAGCTTGCAGCGGTACTTCCCTACGGATGAGATCTTTTAATACAAGACCAGTGCTGTGCCATGTGAACCTCTGAAACCTGGTGCTAACGTACCTGTTTATCTTTGTTGTAGCCAGCGCATCAGGAATATATCATTAACCATATATCCTTCCTCATCTTGTGAAACCAGATCCACTGCTTCCAAAGACTCTAATGCACGATTTACCGAGCTGGCAGCCTGCAATTTATGTTTTCTAATGAACTCAGAAGAATTGGGATGGCTTACAAGGCCCTCATGGGCGATTGCTTGTAATAGCTTGAACTGCCCCTTGGTCAGTAAATTTCCGTGCATGGCGTAAAGGGGATCACGCTCCTTCAATATTTGATCGGCAACATGCTTGCAATCAGATATTTCAATTGTGCTCTTTTCGGTTGCATATAGTCTGTTGCACATCTCTTGCACAAAGTAGGTGTACCCATGTGTCCAGGAAAAAATGAACATGAGGGATTCATCGGTCAAGGATCTGCCAACAGCCCTAAAGTGGCTCTTTATGAATGTAGTGTACTTGTTCTTATCTATTTTGCCCAGAAAAAGAAACCCACTGCTCTGATAGAATGGCTTTGCGTAATCATTAAACATCGAGATCATCATCCTTTTGTTACTGCCTGAAAAGATCATGGTTACATTGGGACAATTCTGCATGTGGGTCCGTAACAGCGCTTCAACGTTCTTTTCCGGATAGGTAATAATCTGCTGAAATTCATCTATGGCGATGATAATATGCGTTTTTTGTTCTGCAAGATATCCAAATAGTGAAGCCAGGCAATGATTTGAATCTGCCTCATTTTCCAGAGTAAGTTCAATAGATGGTTTACCGGTTAATTCGTCGAATGATATTTTTGGCCGGAACCTGCCAAGCAAATTCGTGATCTTCGCTAGAATCTTCTCTTTTTTCGAGTCATAATAGCCTAACAATGAGACTGCAAATAAGTTAATGAAGTCATTCAGGTTTTGTGTTGCATAGATGTCGAAAAAGTGTAGCGATAACCCATTTCGCTCTTTGAGCAGGTGAAAGCAATGTTTGATGAGAGCTGTTTTTCCGAGCCTTCTGCGAGAAACAACTGTAATGTTTCTGTGGTTGATAACAGCATCAACAAGCTGCTTCTGTTCCTCCTCCCGGTCACAAAAATATTCCGGAGAGATATAATCTGTTGTCGGGAATGGATTAAGTGGTTTCATCAGGTTGTTTTTGTCTTGCAAAGATAATACAAAAATACAATAATTGCGCATTTTGCGTTACGCATTTTGCGTAATAATAAAACTACAGACAGATTTTGTCAGTCAACGTGTGTTGGCCGAGAGTCGCCTCGTCGTTTAAACAACTCGCCCTGAACCTCTGCTTTAACTCTCTTCTGATCCATAAAATCAATTC
>OBJA01001602.1_pt1 | contig 14981 bp, 17 predicted proteins | sample 1519751 | NCBI WGS metagenome assembly OBJA01 (sample SAMEA3881238, study PRJEB22517) | soil metagenome | biome: lake sediment; feature: soda lake sediment; material: sediment, water from around vicinity | place: India | collected 2013-12-23 | depth 3 m | reverse complement strand
CCCAGGACCAGACCGCAGTCAACGGCCACTGGATCGCCACCCCCGGTCGTGAGCTTTTTGAACTTCTCGCCCGGCAATTCGACGAACTGCCGATTATTGCCGAAGATCTTGGCATTATTACACCGGATGTAGAAAAACTCCGGGACGACTTTTCCTTCCCCGGCATGAAGATACTGCAGTTTGCCTTCGACTCCGGCGCAGACAATCCCTATCTGCCTCATCATCATGTCCTCAATTCCGTCATCTACACCGGCACCCACGACAACAACACCACTCAAGGTTGGTGGAATCACCTTGACGACAACAGCAAAAACCGGGTCAAGGAATATCTGCGCTGCACAGAAGCACAGATGCCCTGGGCTCTGGTCGAAACGGCCTTCGCCAGCGTCAGCAGGCTATGCATCATTCCGCTGCAGGACCTTCTCGAACTGGATGCAGAGGCCCGAATGAATACCCCGGGAACAGCGACCGGTAACTGGTCATGGCGTTGCCAGGGCAACGATCTGTCCACCCCCCTCAATGAACGGTTGCGCAAGACAACACAACTTTACGGTCGCGACCTGTGCATCCCCACATAAATGCATCGATCCCCTCTCTAGCGGTTGTTGTAAAATCGTCCTCTGTGCTATCGTTCGGGCGTTTATTGAGCACTTAAAAGCAACACATCGAAACAACTTGCTTCGGAGGCTACCTTGAAGACTCGCATCCTTTACTTTTTTCTGCTTGTATCTTTAACTGTGCTGGTCGGTTGCCAGCAGAATTCTCCTGCCCAGAGTCAGACACAGTCACCACAGACCCCACAATCTCCGGTCAACAACATCAGCGGCAGCGTTATTGAGACCATGAATGCCCTCGGCTACACCTATGTTCTGGTTGAAACCGACACAGAACAGATCTGGGCAGCAACCCCCCAGTTTACTGTTAGCGTTGGTGACCTGGTGGTTGTACCGGACGGAATGGCCATGCACAACTACTACAGCCAGACCCTCGACCGTCAATTTGATATTGTTTATTTTGTCGAATCGATCCTCAATGCCAGTGCCGCGACAGCTGCTACCGGCAGCGCACCGCAGGCAGGAATGCCGGCCGGCCATCCCCCGATTTCCGGGATGGGTAACGCAACAGCACCCGCTACCATCGATATTGACAAGCTGGAAGGGGGAATGAGCATCGAAGAAATCTATGCGTCCCGCTCCGATCTTTCCGGGCAGGAAATCAGTCTTCGTGGCCAGGTCGTCAGGTTCAGTCCTCAAATCATGGGCACCAACTGGATTCACCTGCAGGACGGTTCAGGTCGTCCCGAAGTTGGCAACCATGATCTGACCGTGACCAGCGATTCCCAACTCAAGATTGGTGATATCGTTGTCGCCAGCGGCAAACTGACTGTCAATAAAGATTTCGGCCATGGCTATGTTTATGACCTGATCATGGAAAACGCTGTAATAAGCACGGAATAGCAGACCGACCTTCCTTGACAGACAACAGGATTAACAGCCCTTCGCCAACCCACAGCGAAGGGCTTTTTTCATGCACCAATCGACAAAGAAGTGACAAGCTCTACGGCCCCTGTTGATTCGTCAAGGCCTCAATCAGACGCTTTGCCAAAGCTCTGGAAAAGCCCGGCACCTGTTCGATCTCTTCGGCCCCCGCCGCGCGTAAACGCTTGAGGCTGCCGAAGTGTTTCAGCAGGGCCTTGCGCCGGGCCGGACCGACACCGGCTATCTGGTCCAGGCTCGAATGCAACCCCTGTTTACTGCGCAACCGGCGGTGATAGGTAACAGCAAAACGGTGCGCCTCATCGCGCAATCGCTCGAGCAGAAAAGCGGCAGCGGATCCGTGACGGAACGTCACCGGATTCTTGCGCCCCGGGAGAAAAAAACGTTCCTCTGAACGTTCCACCACTTTGCCCTTGACGTTCGACAGCACCCGGCTTTTGGCGATACCGACAGCGCCGATACGGCCTGTCAGTCCCAGGCTTTCGATCACCGCTACCAACACCCCCAGTTGTCCCTTGCCGCCGTCGATGAGAATCATGTCCGGCAAACAGCCCTCGGCATTGCCGCGTTCAAGCCGCCTTCGCAATACTTCATGCAGGGAAGCATAATCATCGGCACCACTGACGGTTTTGATACGATAGCGGCGGTATTCCTTTTTTGCCGGTTCACCCTCAACAAAAACAGCCATGCTACCGACGCTCAGCTCGCCCTGAACGTTGGAGATATCAAAGCACTCCATACGTTGGGGAAAGCGTGGCAGCAGCAGTCGTTCCTGCAGCTCAGACAGGAGGTTCCCTCGCGCCTCGCGCCGCTGTCCCCGCTGGCGGTAGGATTCCTCGGCATTACGCTGCGCCAATTCGCGCAGACGCTTTTTTTCTCCCCGCTCGGGGCACAACAACTTGACCCTTTTACCGCGCTTTTCCGTCAGCCACTCGGCCAGCACCTCGTTGCTTTCAAGGGCAAAAGGAAGGATCACCTGATCAGGGATGATGACATCACGAGCATAGAAATCGAGTAAAAAGCCGTGCAACAACTCCGGCAAATCCAGAACCCAGGCAAGGAGGAAGCTGCGCCGTCCGATCAACTTGCCGTTGCGCACAAAAAGGAGGGTCACTTCAACCTCACCACCATCCTGATGCACCCCAATCACATCCTGATCACCTCCACCATGTTCGGCCACTTTCTGCTTTTCAACGCTGTGCTCAATCAGGCGAATCTGATCCCTCAGAGCAGCAGCCTGTTCGTAATCCATGGCGGCGGCGGCAGCCGTCATCCGCTGACGCAAGGAATCGATGACATCCGATTCCTTGCCATCCAGCAGCTTTATCACCCCCTCCACCAGTCGCCGGTAATCGTCACGACTGATTTTTCCATAACAGGGAGCACTGCACTGACCAATCTGGTGAAAAAGACAGGGACGCCCGCGCAACCGACAACGCTCCATTGGTGCGTGGCGCAAAGGAAAAATTCGATAGATCTGCCTGAGTGTTTCCCGGATCGCTGCGGCAGAAGAGTAAGGGCCGAAATAGCGAGCACCGTCGTTCTTAACCTGGCGTACGACCTGCATCACAGGAAAATCCTCACGCAGATCGATACGGACCGAGACATACGTCTTATCATCACGCAGTTCGATATTGTAGCGCGGTCGATGCTCTTTGATCAGAGTGTTCTCAAGGAGCAGCGCCTCTTTCTCTGTATCGGTAACAATAACATCGATGCGCTGGACCTTCTTCATCAGCAAGGGGATCTGCTGACGCCCGTCGCCGGCCGCAGAAAAATAGGAGCGCAAGCGCGATCGTAACTGGCGAGCCTTGCCGATGTAGAGAATCTCACCATTGCCATCCAGCATCTGATAAACACCAGGGCTCTGGGGATAAGTTTTGAGATCAGGGGTAAACATTGCTGTTCTGCTGCTCGGTTGAAAAAGAATATGTGCGTATATTTTTTATCATATGAAGAATGTTATGATTTTGTCATAGACAAAAATACTGGCCTGTTGTCAAAGCGGCACCAGGAGAAAAGGAGCACTTCAAATGACGCTCAAAGATTACTTCAAGACCGCTCATGGGATCGGGACAAAGGACCAAAACACCTGGTCCGCTTCCAAATTGAAAAGACCCTGGAACTGATCGGTGCCCAACCACGGCTGTTCGCCGATCAGTGAACAGTTTATTCCATTAAAGTCGTTGCCGCAATTGGCAAGTTGGCCAATGAAGCGCTATAATGCCGCAAGAAGCCCAACCAATCACTTAAAGGAGATCACCATGTCTGAAATCATTTGCCACTGTTTGAACATTGATCGTGACACCATCGTTAACGCCATCAAGGATCAAAATCTGACCAGCGTTGAGGAAGTTCAGGATGCCACAAGTGCCGGCACCGGCTGTGGTGGCTGTGTGCCTGATATCGAAGCCCTTCTGGACGAAAACAAGTAGCACACACAAAACAGCGTCATGAAGCAACGCCCCTTGTCGTACATAAAACAAGGGGCGTTGCTGTTCGGTCGACACCAGGTTGTCACCCATCATCAAGCCGCCTCTACAACAGCTGTTACCGATTGGATTTTATCTGGCACAGGCCGGTGTGAATGTTATATCATGACCCTTAAATCCCCCTTTTCTGAACAAAGATCCCGGATCGGAACAGCCCATGGACGCAAACCCTTTCTGGCACAATATTTTTCGCCATCAGGCGAACAAACAGACCCTCAGCTATTTTCTCAGCCAGATTCCAATCTTCAGCAAACTGAATCGCCGCGAACTCGCCTATCTGGAACAACTTGTTCACATCCGCAACTTCGATGCGGAGGAAATGGTCTTTTCGACCGGCGACATTGGTTCAGGAATGTATATTGTCCGCTCGGGCCAGGTCCAGATCTTCTCCCTCGACCCCAATGGCCAGGAACAAGAACTGGCTGTTCTGGAGCCTGGTGATTTTTTTGGGGAGGTTGCATTGACCGCCTCGCGTCCACGTTCCGCCTCGGCTCGGGCCACCATCGCAACATCACTGGTTGGTCTGTTCCGCTCCGACATCCTCGAGGCAACCCAACGACACCCGGCCCCGACCGCCAAAATCCTTTTTGGCCTGAACCGGGTACTTGCTGATCGCCTGCTCCATTGCAGTGAACAGCTTGAGGTGTTGCAGCGCAGTTACAAGACCTCGCAGGAGCAACCTCATGAGTGATTCGACAGGCATGAGCCGTGCCCAGGTTGCCGTTCTTTATCTGGTGCTGACCACGGCAATCGCTTCGGGAATTGCCATCTATTCATCGGCCACAACTGTCACTGCCCTGCTGAAGACCGCTACATCCGGACTGTTTCTGCCGATACTTCTGGCCATGATTGTCGCCTTCATGCTTGAACCGCTGGTACGCCTGATCGAAAATCGCGGAGTACACCGGACTCTGGCTATCTTTATTATCTATTCTCTTATTTCCGGCGCAATTGTACTGCTGCTTGTTCTCATCGGCCCCCCCAATTGGCGCGGCATGATCCAGGCCCTCAAGGCCGATGTCCCACGCTATGCCAGTTTCGCCATTATCTACCTGACCGGGCTACTGGAACTGGCCCAGCACCATTTTCCTTTCATTGCCCATTACAATCTTGGCGACCACCTGCGCGATTTTTCCCAGGCCCTCATCGGTGCCATGCTGGTACAAACACCGCGCTCAGCCATGCGCATCGGCAGCCTGCTGATTCTTGTTCCGCTGTTCTCCTTCTTTTTTCTGCGCGACAGTCGTCGCATCATGCGGGGCATTATTGCTCTCACCCCCAATCGCTACTTCGAAATGGTGCTGGATATCTACGCCCATGTAGCCTGGCAACTGTCCAATTTTATTCGTGGCCGCCTGATCGAAGCCATCATTGTCGGCCTGGTGGTCTGGGCCGGTCTGGCCCTGACCGATATCCGCTACGCTCCGATTCTTGCCGTAATTGCCGGGGTTTCCAACCTGGTCCCCTATATCGGTCCGATCTTCGGCATGATCCCCGGGCTTACCATTGCTCTGGTCGACCTGGGTGTTGGAGCACAATTCTGGTGGATCCTGTGTGTTTATGTGCTCATCGCCCAGATTATCGTCGACAACATGATTCTGATTCCTATCCTGATTTCCAAGGTTTCCAACCTCCATCCCCTGTGGGTCATCCTGGCGATTATTATGGGTGGTAAACTCTATGGTATCCTGGGAATGATTATCGGCGTTCCCATTGCCAGCATTATCAACATCATTATTCTCGAAATTCGCCAGTACCGACGCACCTTCAATCTGTACAATCGTTATTTCTCCAGTCGCGGAAAAATCCTCTGACCATGGTCAACGCCAGCCTGCTTACAGCCGTCATCAAACTCGCCCGCCAGGTCGGTGGCTATCAACTCCAGGAGTTTCGCCGCGTTGATCCTGGCGGCGGCGATGAAAAAGACCAGCGGGAGTTTGTTTCCGTCGTCGACAGGCACTCAGAAGAGATGCTCAAAGAGGGATTAGCCCGGCTGCTACCTGAAGCAGGCTTCTACGGTGAAGAGACAGGCCACCATGGCAATGTCGCGTTACGCTGGGTTATCGACCCGATTGACGGCACCACCAACTTTCTCAGTGGACTTGACCAGTTCTGCATCTCCATTGCCCTGGAACAGGAGCAGCACACTGAACTTGGTGTTGTTCTGCGCCCGGCCTCAGCCGAATGCTTCAGCGCCATCCACGGTCAGGGGCTCTATCATCAGGACCGGCTCTGTCGCAAAGTCATCGCGCTGCCCCTTAAGCAGGCACTCATCGGTACCGGCTTCCCCTATCGCTCCGTCGATCTGGCCGATCCTTTTTTTGCCTGCGCCAGGGACACCCTCTACCGCTGTCGCGGCATTCGTCGCTTCGGTTCAGCAGCCCTCGATTTGTGTTATGTTGCTGCCGGATTTCTGCAGGGGTTCTGGGAAAGCGACCTGAAACCTTACGACGTAGCAGCCGCTCTCCTCTTCCTCAAGGAAACCGGATGTTGCCTCAGCAACGCACAGGGAGAAGACTATTCCCCCTATCGAGACCGTCTGTTGGTCTGCGGCTTTCCCGGTGTTCACCAGGAACTCTTGTCTCTGGTCAACACACATTACCAACAGAAAAATATCAAGATCCCGAGCTAGATCTTCGTTGTTTGCGGCAATGTCAGGGTAAAAAGAGCGGCACAGAAGGTCAACAGGGCGGCAAAAAGAAAAGCAGGTGAGAAGCTGCTGAAGTGCTCTGCCATGATTCCGGCAAGAGCGGGTCCACAAACCTGGCCGGCAGCAAAGAAAAATGTGATCAGTGAAAAGGCCGTGGCGGCCCGGGCCGGGCCCAGATAGTCGCCGACGGCAGCGGCCATGATGGCAGGAATCGACCAGGCAGTGAGGCCGTAAAGAACAACGGATAACATCAGGGCGGCATGACCCAATCCTGACCCGGACAGCAGATAGGCTCCCGTCTGTATCAGCAAAACCAGCATCAATCCGTAGCGTCGACCGATCCGATCAGACAGAGCGCCGAAGACAACCCCGGAGAAAAGACTGAAAAAACCGACCTTCGACCAGAACTGCCCGGCAACATTGTGCGCATAGCCATGTTCAACAATCAGGCTGGTCACAAAAAAGGTGCCGTACACCATGTAAGTGAGACCATAAGCCAGATAGAGCAGCCCAAGCAGCATCAAGATCCGTCCGCTGCCGCGTGGATAACTGCTGCTGACATCGGCCGGGGTTATCGCCACAGACTGCCCGAGGGGCTGAAGCCCTACTTCTTCAGGAGTATTGCGCACCAGCAGGTAAACACCCAGGGCCAGTAGAGCAATAATAAGGGCAAAAAGCAGCCAGCTCAGTCGCCAGCCTTCGAATCCGCTCACAAGATCCAGACGGGGAACAACCCAGCCCGAAAACATAATCGCCAGCCCACTGCCGACCACCATCAATCCGGCGGCTCGACCACGGCGATCACGACGAAACCAGTAGTTGATCAACACCACACCAGAGATGTTGGCCAAGCCACTGCCAAAACCGGTCATCAGATAAAGAACAAGGGCGGTGACAAAATACCGGGCCTGGGACAGGCTTGCCAGGGTAACGGCAATCAGACAAAGGGAGACGCCAAGGGTTAAACGTGGCCGCCAGCGACGAAGCACTGTCGGGGTGGCGGCAACAGCCAGCAGATAGCCGACAAAATTGGCCGTGCCCAGATAACCCATCTGCTCGTAGCTTAAACCCAGCCCCTGCTGCATGCCGGGCAGGAGCATGGCAAAGGCAAAACGTGCCAACCCGAAACAGGAAAAAGTGGTCAGAACGCAGGCAACAACAATCAGCCAGCCGTAATGAAAAGGGAAAAGGCGCACCACAGCAGATGATGCGCCCCTGAATCTAGTTTCCACCCAGTTCGCGCGAACGTGCAGCCGATGCGGAAACCGCTTCCATCAAGGTTGTGCGCAGCCCTTTTTTCTCCAGGGTACTGACGCCGGTAATTGCCGTACCGCCGGGGGAACAGACCCGGTCACGCAGTATCGCCGGGTGCTCTTTTGTTTCTCGTACCATCAGAGCTGCGCCGACAACTGTCTGTACGGCCAAGGCGTGGGCAACGTCACGGCGCAACCCCTCTCGGACACCACCATCGGCAAGAGCTTCTATGACCGTATAGATATACGCCGGGCCGGAGCCGGACAGACCGGTTGCCGCATCCATTTGACGTTCATCAATCAATTGGACAATACCGACGCTCTCAAACAGCTCACGGACAATCTGCAGATCTTCCTTGCCGGCGTGACTGCCGCGACAGATGGTGCTGGCACCCTCACCAACCAGGGCCGGGGTGTTCGGCATGACCCGCACAACCCGAGGCGATCCGGCAAACTTTCGTTCAATACTGGCACAGGTAACACCGGCGAGAATCGATACCATCAGTTTGTTGTCGTTCCACACCGGAACAATTTCACGCAGCACCTCGTCAACAATCTGCGGCTTGATCGCCAGCACCACGATCTCGCACGTGGTGACAAGTTCTGAGTTATTATCCGTCAGCGCTACGCCGAAATCCTGCTGCAACTGCTCACGCCGTGTATCTATCGGCTCAGAAACAACTATTTTATCAAGGGGATAGCTGACCGCAAGAAGCCCTTTGATCAAGGCTTCAGCCATGTTTCCACCGCCGATAAAGCCAATTTTATGAACACTTGTCATCCTGGTTTTCCTTTCAACATCAGCTAGCTTATATTTGCATTTATCCTGTTTACCGGTGAAGTCACCTCTGTTTATCATAGAGACGAGAAAAAAACAGCCCGAGAAAACAGCGGTACGTTGCAATGCTGAAGATCACAACCTCATCACCATGAAAAGGGAAATTCTATGACAGTGGCGGAATTGTCGAATTACAATGGACGTGACGGCAAACCGGCGTATGTCGCCGTCAGCGGCGTGATTTATGATCTGAGCAGCAGCAAGCTCTGGATCGACGGTAATCATGAAAGAGCACATCAGGCCGGGCAGGACCTGACCGAAGAGCTGAAAACCGCGCCACATGTCCGGGCAGTCATAGAGCGTTTTCCGGTTATAGGTCAATTACAAACAACAACCTCACCAAAGGCCACCGTAAGACGGCCCCTGCTGCCGATAGTTGCTGTCGCAGTAGTCATTCTTGTCATATTGATACTGCTGATGCGTTGAACGCTGGTAACAGCTTAATTCAGCGGGGTCCCAAGAAGGGTTTTTATCTGCTGTGGCAAGGTCAAAAATACATCGGTTTTTGTCAATACCGTCTTGATATTCGTCTGAGCGATACCTTCATCCGCCATTGACAGCAGATGTCCGGAACAGAGAATCACCGGCAAGTCGGGAGCCAAAGCAAAGAGCTTCTGTGCCAGTTCAATACCGGTCATGCCCGGCATTGTCTCATCGGTAACAACCAGATCAAATTGCCCACCGTGCTGTTCAAACAGATCGAGAGCCTGACCACCGCTGGCGGCACATACCACCTCGTAACCTTCGTCGGTCAACATGTCCTCGCCTAGCGCCGTCAGTGCTTTTTCATCATCAACAAAGAGTATTTTTTGTATTGTCTGCACCTTTGATATCCCTGCCTCCTGGAAAAACATGCTAATATCATTTAACTTTTACACTATTTCTTAATTTTGTGCAATGGGAGGAGGATGGCAAATCGCAATGTCTTCCGTGGCTGCCAGAAATCGCCTGCCGGTGACATAAAATCCAATTTTACCGTTTATGACTTGCCAACAGAGATAAGAATTAATAGAATTCAATTCTAGGCCCATCAGACTGCTGCACAGGAGGCACTATCTATGGCAAGAGTTGTAGAAAACCCTGATCTGGCGTTCCGCCTGGCCAGAGCCATTGTATCCGACATCGCTCTATACAATCAGGACAAGGTATCGGAAGGCATCAAAAGCGACAATATCTTTGAACTGATGAATGAAGAACTGGAAGAAGGGCGTGAACATTTCTTTTCACGGGTTTCCCCCGACCTTGCAAACCGTGAACATCTCTATGAACGGGCCATTGTTGACGTTTTGATTAAACAGCAAGCAGGAAAAATCGAGAGCCAGATCTGGTAGATGACCCTGTCACGGCAGTTGCTGTTCCCTTGCGACCATCCGGCACAACGGCTGGATGCGTTTCTGGCAGAGGTCCTGCCCGATATCAGCCGAGCACAACTTAAAAAACTCATCGACACTCAGCAGGTTACCTGCGACGGGGCTCCGACCAAGGCCGCCTTCAAACTGAAAGGCGGCGAAATCATCGACATATTGCTACCCCCGCCACAACCCCTTGAGGCTGTGGCCGAAGCCATCCCCCTCGACATTCTCTTTGAAGATCAGGACCTGGTTGTCATCAACAAACCCGCCGGCATGGTTGTCCATCCGGCAGCGGGACACCAGCAGGGCACTCTCGTCAATGCCCTGTTGCACCATTGCGATGACCTCGCCGGAATCGGTGGCACGCTGCGTCCAGGCATCGTTCACCGCCTGGACAAGGACACATCAGGGGTGCTGGTCGTCACCAAGAATGACAGCGCTCACCTGCATCTGGCTGAGCAATTCCGTCACCACAGCATCAAACGTGAATACCTGGCCCTGATTCACGGCCATCTGCCGACCCCTGCAGGCACCATCGACCAACCCCTGGGACGCCATCCGGTACACCGGAAAAAGTTCAGTACCAAGGCTCGCAACAGCAAAAGAGCCGTGACCCACTGGCGCGTTATCGACAATTATGAACAGGAAAAGTTCAGCCTGATCCGGCTGCGACTGGAGACCGGTCGCACTCACCAGATCCGGGTTCATCTCAGCGAAACAGGTCATCCGCTGATTGGCGACCCCCTCTATGGCCGCCGCACAGAGCTTAACAACATCAAGGATCAGCAGTTACGCACACTGATCCGCCAGCTCCCGGGACAAGCCCTGCATGCCCATACTCTCGGCTTTATTCATCCAACAAATGGCGATTATCTTGAATTTAGCAGTGACATCCCGGTGCCGCTGCGTCATATTATCGCCTATCTGCAACAGGGAGCCTCGTCCCCCGATTCTGACGACAACGCCTCCCGACCCGATTAAGATACTGTTATTGATCTTCCATGGAGTTCGTAATGAAACTGGTCCGCAAAGGGAAAATATCCTATCTGCAGCCTGCCAACATCTCTTCCGGGCTAACTGCCGGATTCAGCACCCGCAACGGCGGGGTCAGCCGCCCCCCCTATCATTCTCTCAACCTTGGTGCCAATACCGATGACCTCATGGCCCACGTCGAGGGCAACCGCTCAACCTTTGTCCGCACCTTCGATCTGCCGCTGCATCAGCTTCTTACCGTCAAGCAGGTTCATGGCAAGGACCTGCTCATGATCGATGAACCAAACCTCGACCTGAGTCATTTCAGCCGGGTTGAAGTCGATGCGGTAATCACCAATCAGCCGGGCATCATGATCGGCATCCTGACCGCCGACTGTTATCCCCTGCTGTTATGGAACAAACAGCAGACAACAATTGCTGCCATCCATATCGGCTGGCGCGGGGCCGCCGGTGGACTGATCCACAAAACCATCAACGCTATGACGACCCACTTTGCCTGCGCTCCCCAGGACATTGTCGCCACCATCGGTCCAGGCATCAGCGCCGACAGGTACGAAGTCGATCGCCCGGTACGGGATGCGTTTCGCCAGGGCAGCGGTTTCTGGAAAGAAATATCCCGCGAAACCCGCCTGGGGCACTGGAAGCTCGACCTGGCCTTAAGTTGCCGACTGCAACTGGAACAGGCCGGGCTCCCCCCCGAGGCGATCGAAGACTCCGGACTTTGCACCTTCAACCAGGCGGAAATGTTTTTTTCCTTCCGCCGCGATGACGGAAAAACCGGCCGCCAGATGGGTTTTATCATGCTGGATAGCCAGTAGAAGACACCCAGACGGGCTCAAGAGACATATTTCTGTTCGGCACGAGATCGAGGCTACCACGCCAAGGGACAGGTTGCGCCGTCCATTGCCACACATGGCAGCCCCGATCCCGCACATAAGCAAGTGCAGAATAATTACAAAGTGGCAGGGGCAGTATAACGGTGGATTTTTTTCCCGACATTGATGAACAGCAGATTCGCCGCGAGCGCGACAAGGCGCGGGAACTGCGCAAACAGGGGTGGTGGAAAAACCGCGTCGCCACCGGCGTCTGTCACTATTGCAATCGACAGTTTCCTCCCAAAGAACTTACCCTTGATCACATTGTCCCCATCACTCGCGGAGGGCGCAGCACCAAGGGTAACTGCGTACCGGCGTGCAAAGAATGCAACAACAACAAGAAGGATCTGTTGCCCCTGGAGTGGCAGGAGTATCTGGAGCGGTTAAAAGAGGGCTAGTGGTGTTGCTCCTCGGCGGGGAGCAACACCATTAGCATCAACCTCTAATCTCGGCAGGACCTCATCAGGCTATTATCCTGATCCGGCAAAAAACCTCACTACGACATGCCAGGCCCATGAAGCGAAGCTCCGCCGGGTATCCAAGTTGAGACGGTGGCTTGACTGACACAAATCAGATCCAGCGGCGTGTACGTTGCCGGTACTGTTTGTATTGTTCTCCAAAGCGCTCAGACATTTCTCTCTCTTCATACGGGATATACCATCTATCAGCCAAAACAAAGAATACAAACACCAGTAGCCATGGAGAAAACGCTCCCCCCAGCAGTGCAAGCCCGGCCAGAGAGATGAGAAATCCTAAATACATTGGGTTACGGATATACCTGAACAAGCCTTCCTCAACCAATACGTCGGGTTTGCTAAATGTATTGATATTGGTTTTTAACTTTCTAAAAAGTTTTTTATGCCAGATCGTAACCACAGAAGCCAGGAAGATTAGAAACAGCCCGATAGCTGTTCGCAAAGCATTTGGTTCGGCATGAACGAGGGGAGCATACTCATGCATCATCAACATGGCCAGGATCGAGAAACACCACACGATTGGCGGAAGGAAAAGGTTGCGCATTATGACCTCCTGTTGGCGGAAACTATTAAAAAGGAATCCAGTGCAAAACCACTGCTCACACGCCCGCCAAATTACCACTGCCACCACCTGCATTACCTTAACCTATGTTAACCCTAGCTCTTTTCTGATTCTAGATAAGCTGACATCTGTAATTCCTACGTACATTGCGATTTGCCGAAGAGAGATATGCTCTGCATCCGTGCCGAACTCACGCAAAAAATCCAGATACCTTTGCTTTGCGCTTAACATTAGCAAGTCAGTTTTTCTTTTCTCCATCCGCAATAAAATACGCTCAAGGAGTTTTCGTAAAAAAGTATTCCAACTGTGACATCTTGACCCCAATGCCACAAGATCGCAGTAGGGAATGGAGGCAATGGTGCATCGTGTGATAGCCTGAGCGAAAAAAGGGCTCGGCTTCCCTTCAACTATTGAACTGGCACTCGCAAACACTCCTCCTTTTCTGATCAAAGCTTTGTTCTTCTCACCACCTTCTATGTCAATGCAAAAATATCGCCCGATGCCTTCTATCACAATGCTTACATCACAATGAGTATCCCCTTCAGAAAAAATAAATTCCTTTGGTGAAAGGGCTTTGAATGAAAATGCACTCAACTCCCCACGAAGATCAAGGCCATCAAATGACGATATGCTCGATAATATTTCGCACAGCGTTAATTCAACATTTTTGTCCATTATATTGCCCCCCCCAATTCACAAATCGGAAAACCTATCAAAGAGCTGCCTTCGATGCTCGAACAGGCTGGCGGCGAAATAGTGTGCTCCGTTTCTTCATCATAGTACCCACAGAAGATTCCTACCATTGTTGTTTCTCCTTAAGCATACAGTCACGCTGCCACCAGACTACTACTGGGATGGCCTTTGAGCCATATCCCAAGAACATCGGTCTCCAGAGGCTGGTTCGTCCGCCTGCGGACGAACTGGCCGAATGGCTCAAAGCATCGATAGACCCCTGCTTTTAAATCAACGATGAAGAGTTTTGCCCCAACGGTAGTAGAGGAACGGTGAGGTTCAGCTTTATCAGCAACTTGGTAACTCATTCCTGCTGCAAGAATGAATCTTCACCCACTCTCAAGCCCAGTGTGTAACTCGCCTTCAGTGCCTTGGAGTATGTGGCCTTTTACACACCAATGATCCGCGAGATAGCCAGGACCACCTCGACTGAAACCATTCGAGAGCACTTTCAACACATTTGAACCTTTAACGTATTCATATGAATGTCTTTGTTTGGCATGGCAGAATATTCAGTTTCCAATCACCAGTTATCTTGCAATTCCATATGCGTGGCGTTCAGGGCGTGGCTCAAATCTTGGTCGAGGGTTTTGACCCCTTTGATGACGAAGACACCACCATTTAGCCAGAACGTCCGGGTATTGGCAAGCGTCCCCTGCGCCCTCGGATCCAAAACCCGCACGTCGATCAGCACTTCGGCTCCACCCGTCACGATGACCGGAATGCCTATGGTGAGCGTTGGTCCAAGTTCCCGCACAACCACCAGTATGACGCGATCAGGGAGGGCCTCCTGTGCTGCCGACATAGCGACCATATCTTCATTATCCGGAATGGCCAGGGCAGGAACAAGACGATCGATTGCCACGACTGATAGACACTCGGTGTGAGCGAAAAAGTCCTGTAAACCACGTTTTGCGGCAGCCTCACGGAGATCCGGTTCCTTTTGGTCAGCGCGCCATTGAGTTGTCCAATAGACATGCGCGGTTATCGGCTGTGCACCCAATTTACACAGAGGCTCTTTCAGTGAATGACCTGTCACATCAACCTTTGTGCTCGCGCACCCACTTAGAAGAAAAATAATCGAAGACAAAACGATGAGTAAAACGCGCATAGTTTTCTGCTCCATACGGCTAATGTAGAGCTAACCGGCGCTGCGCAACTCTATCGCACAGCATCCAGCGATCGAAGGAAGCGAGGTTGTGCAGTATGATACTAGTGCAGGCCCCCTCCATAGATAGCGGACCATCCGCTATCCTTTGAGA
>OBJA01001601.1_pt1 | contig 14985 bp, 13 predicted proteins | sample 1519751 | NCBI WGS metagenome assembly OBJA01 (sample SAMEA3881238, study PRJEB22517) | soil metagenome | biome: lake sediment; feature: soda lake sediment; material: sediment, water from around vicinity | place: India | collected 2013-12-23 | depth 3 m | reverse complement strand
AAACCGCCCAATGGGTGGCACCGGGCGGGGCCGATCTGGCCGAGGTGTATGGCCAGCCCCACGCCCGCCGCGCGCTGGAGATCGCCGCCGCCGGTCAGCACAGTCTGTTGCTGTTCGGTCCGCCCGGCACCGGCAAGACCATGCTGGCCAGCCGCCTGCCCGGGATCCTCCCAGCCATGGACGAACAGGAAGCCACCGAGGCGGCAGCGTTGGCCTCGATCAGCGACAGCGGCTTTGATTTCAGTCTCTGGCGACAGCGCCCCTTCCGAGCGCCCCACCATACCGCCTCGGCCGTGGCGCTGGTGGGCGGCGGCTCACACCCGCGTCCCGGCGAGATCTCGCTGGCCCATCACGGTGTGCTGTTTCTTGATGAGTTGCCCGAGTTCGATCGCAAGGTGCTGGAGGTGCTGCGTGAGCCGCTGGAGTCCGGCCATATCACCATCTCCCGTGCCGCCCGCCAGGCGCGTTTTCCAGCCAGTTTCCAACTGGTGGCGGCGATGAATCCCTGCCCCTGTGGCTACCACGGCCATCCATCGGGTCGTTGCCACTGTACAGCAGAGCAGATCCAGCGCTATCGCGGCAAGATCTCCGGCCCCCTGCTGGATCGTATCGATCTGCACATCGAAGTGCCGCCGTTGCCCAAGGGGATATTGAATCAGCCGGGACACAGCGAGGAGGACAGCGCCACGGTGCGCCGACGGGTCGAGCAGGCCAGGAACCTTCAGTTGCAACGCGCCGGCAAGGCCAACAGCCGCCTGGGCAACCAGGAACTACGCACGATCTGCCAACTCGGTCAGCAAGAGGCGGCACTGCTGGAGCAGGCCACCGACAAACTGGGGCTTTCGGCCCGTGCCCACCAGCGCATCCTCAAAGTGGCCCGCACCATCGCCGACATGGCAGATAGCCCGGCCATCGAACTGCCGCACCTGAGCGAGGCAATCAGCTACCGTAAGCTGGATCGGCGTTAGGGCCGCTGGCTTGAGGCATTACTCCAGCAGTCTTGTTGTGTCGTCGTTAACCACATGCACCTCCCGCTGCGGGAAGGGGATACTGATGCCGTTGGCATCGAAGGCAAGCTTGATGTTCTCCAGCAGATCGGCACGCACCGGCCAGTAGTCCGCCGTATCGACCCATGGGCGCACATTGATATCCACGCTGCTCTCGCCCAACTCGCCCAGGGCAATGGTCGGAGCCGGGTCGGTATGGATACGCGTATCAGCCTGGATCACCTCCTCGATCAGCTGCTTGGCGAGCTTGATATCATCCCCATAGCCGATACCAAAAACCAGATCGATACGCCGGGTCGGCTTGGCGGAGAAGTTGATGATATTGCCCTGGTACAGGCGGCTGTTCGGCACGATGATGGCGCGATTGTCGCCGGTGCGCATCGACGTGGCGAAGATCCCGATCCCCTCGACGATCCCGGCGGTACCGGCTGCCTCGATAAAATCACCGACCTTGAACGGGCGAAACAGGATCAGCATCACCCCGGAGGCAAAGTTGGACAACGAATCCTTCATCGCCAGACCGACTGCCAGGCCGGCGGCACCGAAGATAGCCAACAGTGAGGTGGTCTTGATACCCAGGTAGTCGAGGGCGGCGATCGCCACCACCACCAGCAGGATGATGTAAATGATGTTGCCCAAAAAATGAACCAGCGTGGCATCCACCCTCGCCCGCTCCATCAGGCGCTTGCTCAGCCTGGAGAGGCGCTGGGCGACCCACTTGCCGATGATCCAGATCGCCAGCGCCACGGTGAAACGCACCAGCCAGGGCAACAGATTATCTTGCCAGAACTCCGGGCCTAACCACGCATTGAGCGTTTCCATTTTTATTCCCCCTGAAGTTGGATAATTGATATCTTGAATACCCGGCACCCGCACAACAAACCGAGCGCATCCCTCTACAGCTTATCGGCTATCTCACCGTTATCAAGCAGACATCAGGGCAGACATTGCTCCAGGGCGAACAGATCGGCCACCTGTTCACGCTGGCGCACCACCCAGCTACGTTCGCCATCGACCATGACCTCGACGGCACGCGGACGGGAGTTGTAGTTGGAACTCATGCTAAAACCATAGGCCCCGGCGGAACGTACCGCCAGCAGATCGCCCTCCTCGATGGCCAGCTCGCGATCCTTGCCGAGAAAATCACCGGTTTCGCAGACCGGCCCGACCACATCATATTGCTGCGGGGCAAGCTCCTGGCGCTCCACCACCGGGATGATCGCCTGCCAGGCCTGGTAGAGCGCCGGGCGCATCAGGTCGTTCATCGCCGCATCAACGATGGCAAAGTTCTTGTTCTCGTGGTGTTTGAGGTACTCAACCCGGGTCAGCAGGATCCCGGCGTTGCCGGCAATCGCCCGCCCCGGTTCGATCAGGATCTTCAGATCCCGCCCGGCCAGGCGATCCAGCAGTGGAGCGGCATAGTCGCCGGGCAGCGGCGGGGTTTCATCCCGATACTGGATCCCCAGGCCGCCGCCCAGGTCGATATGGCTCAGCGCAATCCCCATCGCCAGCAACTGATCGATCAGGTGCAGCACCCGCTCCAGGGCGTCGACAAAGGGGCTGATCTCGGTCAGTTGCGAGCCGATATGGCAGTCCACACCCAGGATCGTCAGGTGGGGTAGCTCCGCCGCACGGGCATAGACCTGCGGGGCATGTTCGATGGCGATGCCGAACTTGTTTTCTTTAAGCCCGGTGGAGATATAGGGGTGGGTTCCGGCATCCACATCGGGATTGACCCGCAGCGAGATCGGGGCACGCACCCCCATGATCTGCGCCACGGTATTGATCCGCTCCAGTTCGGCCTCGGACTCGACATTAAAGCAGTAGATCCCGACTTCCAGCGCCCGCTGGATCTCGTCGGCACGCTTGCCGACCCCGGAAAACACCACCTTGCCCGGATCGCCGCCAGCGGCGATGACCCGCTCCAGCTCACCAACCGAAACGATGTCAAAACCCGATCCCAGCCGGGCCATCAGGTTCAGCACCGCCAGATTGGCATTGGCCTTGACCGCATAGCAGACCAGATGGTCGATCCCGGCCAGTGCGGCATCGAAGGCGCGCCAGTGGCGCTCGATGGTGGCGCGTGAGTAGACGTAAGCCGGCGTGCCGTACTGTTGCGCCAGCGCCTCCAGATCCACCTGTTCGGCCAGCAGGCGACCGTTGTGATAATTAAAGTAATCCATGAAATCGTGTCAGCGCGCTGGTGGGAGATCGTGGGCGGGAGGTGGCGTGCTGTCCTGCGTGGCCTTAGGCTCCTCAGGCAGGAAGAGATCCCCCTTGGCGCCACAGCCGGAAAACAGACTGAGCATTCCCAGGATGGCCACCGCCGCCCACAGGCTGTATTGGGCCCAGCAAAAACGCATCGCATGCACTCCCTATGATTGGTGAATGCGTCAGATTATCGTCGATATGCCGTGAATTCACCACCACCATTGACATGGATCATTGTTAGAGATTACTGATATACTAATACTTATAGCAGTTAATAAATAATGGAAAGCTCGCCATGTCACGCACCATCTTGTTGCTGTTGGGCACGCTGTTCAGTCTTGGGCTGAATGCGGCGTCATCAGGTGGGGAACTCTATCAGCGCCACTGCGCCGCCTGCCACGGTCTCGATGGCCAGGGCGGGGTAGGCGTACCGCTGTCACTGCCGGGATTCCTTGCCACCGCCAGCGATCACTACCTGGCCACCACCATCCGCGAAGGGCGGCCGGGGCGGGTCATGCCGGCCTTCACCGATCTCGATGAGGGACAGATCACGGCGATTATCACCCACATGCGCCACTGGCATCCCGAGTACGACCCCAGCACAACCGAGGCCACCGTGCAGGTCGGTTCGGGGGATGCACGGCGTGGCGCCACGCTCTATGTGGCACACTGTGCCCAGTGTCACGGCACCAATGGCGAGGGCGGCAAGGGCACCGGGGTGACCTTCTCGCGGCCACGCGATCTGCCGATTATGGCGCCGGCCCTGAACAATCCGGGCTTTCTCTCCGCCGCCTCCGATGAGATGATCAAACGCACCCTGATGGAGGGACGCGAGGGTACGCCGATGATCGCGTTTCGCCAGGCTGGGCTTTCCGAGCAGGACATCGACGATATCGTCCACTTCATCCGTGCCATGGAGGCCAATCCGATCCATTGGCAATACCAGGCGGATGAAGCGCCTGATATCGTGATGCCATCCGAGTATGATCTGGCCACGACGGTGGAGAACGTGCAGCGCGCCGCCAGCGGGAAGAATTTTCGCATCATCCGGGTGCAGCATCTGGAGGATGGTCTGTTTGGCGAAGGTGAGCTCAATTCCCGCCAAGTGATCATCTATTTTTGCAACTTCAAGTTCATCAACCAGGCGCTCGGTATTGATCCACGGGCCGGGTTGTTCATGCCGTGTCGCATCACGGCCATCGAGGCTGCAGAAGGCAGTGTCACGCTCCATGCGCTGAATCCAAAATTCATGAGCCGCCTCTTCAACAACTCGGAACTGGATGAGGCCTGCGATCAGATGTACGACACCTATGTCACCATCATGGAGGAGGCCACCCTATGAAGCGGTTTGTTGTTTGGCTATGGCTGTTGTTGCTGCTTGCTGCGCTAGCGGCCCAGGCCGTCGAGGAGCGCATGTTGATGGCGCGCTCCGAACTGGATTTCCCGGAGGCGATGTCACTGCTGCAGCAGACGATCGGTGAGCATGGCTATAGCATCTCGCGGGTTCAGCATATCGACATGGGGCTGACGGCCAGCGGCTACGAAACCGATCTGTACCGCATCGTGTTTTTTGGCAAGCCCGCAGAGGTGCGCGAGGCGAGCCAGCGCTTTCCACAGTTGATTCCCTATCTGCCGCTGATGATCACCATCTTTTCCGAGGGGGACGATACCCTGGTGGTGGCCAGCGATCCGCTGATCCTACGCTCGCCTGACCCGAATGATGCGTTGAATGCCTATCTGCAACGCTGGCGGCAGGATCTGGATTCGATGATGGACAGGATGCGCGGACACTGATCAGCGGTTCAACTGCTCCTCGATACGCCGCTTGTAGATCAGGAAGTGTATTGATTGCAGGGCGTTCAGGTTCTCCTCGCCGACCACCGCCATATCCAGGCTGATGTCGGTGATATAGACCGGATAGGATTGTCCGCTCTTGCGCAGGTTCATGACGTGCTGGCGAACCGTATTGAAGAGATTGCCGCCATGTTCCAGCGAGGAGAACTCCTGGTTGTTGCAATACAGGGTAAAAGCCGACGGGCCGGTTTCGTGCTGCTCGACAATCACCTGCAGATCAAAGAATTGCATCGTGCCGCCTGAGTAGGCGGGCGCCAGCCGCCGCAGTTGCCGGCCTCCCGCGCCATCACTGCTCAGTTCATAAAACTCCACCCCCTGGATACGCCGGGCGCCGAGGCTGTTTTCCTGCATGAAATTGATGCGGTTGGCGACCGTCTCGAAGAAGCGGCCGTACTGGTTGAGCAAGGTGGCGTTGTCATAGAACACCGCCCGCTGGGTAAACAGCGCGCCGCACTCATCGAGCACGAAGATCTCGACCTGGCCCGCCTTGGGATAGTAGAAGAACTGCACTACACCCGGTTTGTGCTTGCTGTAGATCAGCGGGAAAAAGGTATCCTTCAGGGCCCGCTCGTCGAAGACCGTGGCAGGATGGATCCGCCCGGCCTTGCCCAGATACTGCAACAATGCCTGAGTACCAGACAGGGTATGGTAGTGAGGGACGCCATCCTCCATCTCGATGACAAAATGCGAGTGGCCTATCGTTACCAAAAAACGCGGCGGCACAACCATGTCATTGGCATAGAGCAACTCGATCACCCGCTGGTACAGGCCCTGCACCCGATGGGCCACCGTGCTGCCGGAGGCCAGTCCGATGGCATACACCTGCGGCAGCGGCGGGGTGACTCCCTGTGACTGCGGATACCATTTGAGGTACTCGCAGAGGCTCTCCACCACGGCATGATCGCCCGTATTGCGATGCGTGGTGACCTCTCGCCAACTGTTGACCTGCAAATGGTCGAGTGCCATCACCAGGCTGTTCTGATCATGGCCGTAGCGGAACGGATCGGTATGGCCGATCGCGGCTAGATTCTTGGTCATCGCCATGTTGTCGGTGATGCGGATACCTGAGTTGATGTACAGGGCATTGACCAGCAGCGCGGCGGGGCGTTCGTAATCATGGATGGAGCCGTTGTCCAGCATCTCGATGGGGAAGTGCTGGATCAGACTGGCGAGGATGTTCTCGACATCCTGCGGGGTGTGGCGGCTGCGCTGGGCAAGCATGGCGACCGAGGTCTGCCGGGAGACGATCTTGTTGAACCATGCCCAGGCGAGCAATTCGATCAGGCTGCGGCCACGCTTGAGCGGCACCTCCATGCGGGCGTCGTGCTGATGGAGCACCCCGCGATACAGGTGCCAGCCGATCACCTCGGCATCCTCGTTATGGATCTCGCACAGGGTGACGGCCTCCTCGTAGAGATCGGCGTAAATGCCACGATTGATGATATCGATCTTGCCGGCCTTGCGCTCAAAGGCGGTGTAGAGCTTGCGCCCCAGGGTGGTGAGATCCTGCTGGCTGATGGAGGCCAGACTGGCCTGGCTGCGGGTGAAATCGGACAGAAAACGGTAGCTGCGGATCAGCGCGTCGAACAGGGTCTTGCGCTCCTCGATCACCCGGTGCACCTTCCAGGTGTACTGGGCATCCAGCAGGGTCAGCATGGCATGGTTCCAGCCCCACTCTGCGATCAGCTCGGCGAGTTTCTCAGTGCGCCAGTCGGTACGGCGCGATGAAGCGGCCTCGGTCAGATGGATATCCGTTTTGAAATAAAAACAGCGCCGCGCCAGCTCCAGGCGGGCCTGCTCGTCACTGCCAGCCAAATAGCTGCTGACCTTGTGCAGCATCATGATATAGGGGTCGAGCCGCTCCACCGAGATCTGGTTGGCGTAGACTTGCTGCTTGAGCTGCTTGCTGAGCAATTCCATGTTCGGATATTCGCTGGCATAGGACTCGATCAACAGCAACTTGAGGATCGACTTATAGGGCGAGTCGATCCCCTTGGAGAGCTGCCACAAGGCCGCCCCGACAAATTCCTCGACCGGGATCTGGTGCAGGCCGCCAAAGTCGATGCAGTCGCGCGCATGCAGAAAACGCTTGTGCATCAGTTCCTTGACATACTCGCTGTAGCGCTGCTCATGTTCTGGCGGCACCAGCCACCACAGCGGAAACATCCCAGCCAGCAACACGCTACTGCGGTAAAACTCATCCAGCAATAGGTAGTGCTGGCTGCTGCCACTGCTCTCGCTGCTCAACTCCAGCAGCTTGCCGTCACGAAACTCCTCGGCATTGACCAGGAAAAAGTGCACCTCCAGACCCATCTCCATTGCCCAGCTTTCCACTGCGTGGGCCTTGGCCTGCAACAGGGTCAGTTGCGCACTGCCCAGTTGGGGATCGTGACAGAGCCAGAAATCGAAGTCACTCCCCTCGGCATGGGCAATCGTGCCGGTGCTGCCCATGAAGTAGAGCGCCTGAATGGGATTTTGCCGGTGCGGCGCGCGCCGATAGGAAAAGCTCTTGGCATAGCCCCGCGCCAGGTGCAGGGCCTGGCTGTCCGGCTCGTAGCCCCATACCCCCGCTGGCGTCTCGCGCGAGGCAAAGCCGGGGAGCATCGGATGATTGACATGAAACAGTAGCGGCAACAGATCCAGCAGTTCACCCTGTCGCTCCCGCAGGCTCTGGCGGGTACGCGCCAGGCGCTCACGATTCAGCAGCATGAAACGCCGTTTCATGGCAGAAAAATCGATTCCTTCGCTCATTCAGTCATCCTCAGAGATAAAATACTGCAACAACCGGTTCAGGTGTTGCCTGCCCATCTCGGTTGGTCGGACATACTTGCCATGCCAGGCCAGCAAGCCCCGCTCCATGGCCTGTTCCAACCCCGCCTGTGCCGCCGCGAATGACAGCCCGGTGCGCCCCTCAAATAGCGCCTGGGTAAAGCCTTCGTGCAGGCGCAGGGCATTCATCATAAATTCCAGTAGCCGGTCATTATCATTCAGTTGGCGCCGTCCTGCCACCACCCCGCCGCCATCCGCACCTTGCAAATACTGTTGTGGGTGGCGCACCTTCCAGTGACGCCACACCTGTTGGCGTGCCTGGTCGGTCAGCTTGCCATGTGCCCCGGCGCCGATCCCCAGATAGTCGCCAAAGCGCCAGTAATTCAGATTGTGGCGGCACTGTTGGCCCGCTCGTGCCCAGGCGGAGGTCTCGTACTGCTGGTAGCCGGCCGCCGCCAGCAGCGCCTCGCCCGCGCACTGGATCGCCCACTGCCCGTCCTCGTCCGGTAACTCGGGCGGCCGGTGGGCAAAGGCGGTATGCGGCTCGATGGTCAGTTGATACCAGGAGATATGCGAAACCCCGCTGGCTACCGCCTGGTGCAGATCAGCACTGGCCCCGGCGGGATCCTGGCCGGGCAGGCCAAACATCAGATCCAGGTTGATATTTTTGAATCCCGCCCGCTGGGCCGTCTCAATGGCCTGCCGTGCCTGACGGCCATCGTGGATCCGCCCCAGCGCACGTAGTTGCGGATCGGAAAAACTCTGCACCCCGATCGAAAGGCGATTGACCCCGGCGGCCCGATAGGCGGCAAAGCGCCCCTGCTCCAGTGTGCCGGGATTGGCCTCCAGGGTAATCTCGGCATTGGGCAGGATCGCCAACCTCGCCCGCAGCCCGCCCAGCAATCCGTCCAGCCCTTCCGCCGAGAGCAGGCTCGGGGTGCCGCCGCCGATAAAGATCGACACCACCCGCCGCCCCCAAATCTCGCCCAGATGCTGCTCCAGATCCCGCAACAGAGCATCCAGATAGGCCTGCTCCGGGATTGGTTCCGGGCCGGCGTGTGAATTGAAATCACAATACGGACACTTGCGCACACACCAGGGATAGTGGATATACAGGCTGAGTGGGATCGCGCTATCAAACATGCCTCAACCCCGCCCAACCCCCTCCTGGCCCAGCCGTGCGGCCAGCTCGCGCAGCGCCTTGCCGCGATGGCTCAGGGCGTTCTTTTGCTCCGGACTGAGCTGGGCCGAGGTGCAACCGTGTTCGGCTACCCAGAACACCGGGTCGTAACCAAAGCCATTCTCACCCGCCGGGGCCGTGGTGATGCTGCCTTCCCAACTGCCCTGGCAGATCAGCGGGGTGGGATCGCTGCCGTGGCGCATAAATACCAGCAGGCATTGAAAACGCGCACTGCGCTGCGTTACCCCATCCAGCGCCTGCAACAGCTTGTGCAGATTATCGGCATCGCTGGCACCCGCCCCCGCATAGCGGGCCGAGTAGATCCCCGGTGCACCATCCAGCGCATCCACCTCCAGCCCGGAATCGTCGGCAATCGCGGGCAGACCAGTGTGCTGGGCGGCATTGCGGGCCTTGAGGATGGCATTTTCAACGAAGGTCAGGCCGGTTTCCTCGATATCCGGCACACCCAGCTCGGTCTGCGGCACCACCTTGCAATCCAGCCCGGCCAACAACTGGTTGAACTCGCGCACCTTGCCCTGATTGCCACTGGCCAATACGATCTTTTTCATCTTGCCTCCGAAAACTAAAAACTTTCCTCGCGCCAAGGCGCAAAGTCGCCAAGGATCCGTATCCCGGGTAACGGCTTGCTGTTATCGCCCCAGCGCTCCAGCACGGCAACGAGGTGTCTGCCTGACACGCCTTGCTTTGCACCTTGGCGTCTTGGCGCGAAATATATTGATTAAGCCCCCAGCGCTGTGCGCTGGTGTTGCAGTAATTCCTTGATGCCCTTTTCCGCCAGGGCCAGCATCGCATCCATCTCGTCGCGCTGGAAGGCATGGCCCTCGGCGGTGCCCTGCACCTCGATAAAACCGCCACCATCGTTCATCACTACGTTCATATCGGTCTCGGCGGCCGAGTCTTCCGGGTAGTCCAGATCCAGCACCGCCACCCCCTGGTAGATCCCCACCGATACCGAGGCGATCTGCCCGTAGAGCGGGTTTTTCTTAAGCAACCGCTTGTCCAGCAGGTGGCTGAGTGCATCGGCCAGGGCCACATAGCCACCGGTAATCGAGGCGGTGCGCGTGCCGCCGTCGGCCTGGATCACATCACAGTCGATGGTGATGGTGCGCTCACCCAGCGCGGCCAGATCAACGGCAGCGCGCAATGAGCGGCCGATCAGCCGCTGGATCTCCAGGGTGCGCCCGCCCTGCTTGCCCTGGCTGGCCTCACGGCCCATGCGCATCCCGGTGGCGCGCGGCAACATGCCGTACTCGGCGGTCACCCAGCCCTGCCCCTTGCCCTTGAGAAAGCGTGGCACGCGCTCCTCCACCGTGGCATTGCACAGCACACGGGTATCGCCAAACTCCACCAGCACCGATCCCTCCGCGTGTTTGGTGTAGTGACGGGTTATCCTGATCGGTCGTAATTCATCCACTGCTCGGCCGCTTGGGCGCATAATCATCCACCTTGCTTATAGAAAATTTATGGTAACTGCTCGCCCCCTCTCCTCTTGAGGGGAGAGGGGATAAAGGGGCGAGCAGTTATAATTTATGAGTCAATCTCTTGCTCGTATTCATGAAACACCTGTTCAATCTGCGCAATGGCTGAGTGCAGCCGTGCATCGCCGGTTTGTCCGGCCTGCTCGCTCCGGTCGTGCTTTCCCTGCAACCTGCCGGGCAGCAGGCGCATCGCCAAGGCGCTGATATTGTCGCTGCGCGGATAGCTGAGCCGTTCGGCCCGTTCGGCCAGCTTGTCCAGCTTTTGTTCCAGATCGCCCGGCCCCTGAAGCATTTGGCCCATCACGGTATCGTCCAGCGGTGACCACAGCCCATCCGAGCACAGCAGCACGATATCGCCAGCTTGAAGCTTCACTGATCGGCTGATGCTGATGCGTGGTTCTTCCAGACGCACCCCCAGACATTCGGTGACCTGGTTGCGCCGGGGATGCCTTTCCTGCTCATGGCGGCTGATCCGGCCCTGCTGAAAGAGCTTCTCGACATAGGAGTGGTCAGTGGTGCGATAGAGCGGCACACCTTGCTGATAGACATACAGCCGGCTATCACCCACGTGCGCCCACACCGCTTGCCCCTGCTGCACCAGACACAGCACCGCCGTGGTACCCGGGATCACCGAACCGTGCTGGCGCTTGCCAAAGGCAACGATAGCGCGGTGGCTGTTGAGCAGGATCGCCTGCAAAAAGGCCTCCGGTTCGGCGATCGGCTGTTCCATCCGCTGATAGGCGGCACGGGCCTGTTCAATCAGGATCTCCGCCGCTACCTCACCAAAGGCCACCCCGCCCATCCCATCGGCCAGACTCAGCAAGACCCCGTCATGGCCCTCCACCGCCAAAAAGCGATCCTGGTTGTTGCTGCGGTTTCCCAGCCGGTTGGCCTGGCCGATCTCATACCTCATCGCGCCCCCCCTTGATCCACGACAGGCTGCTGGCCAGACGATTCAGCATCGACTCATCTGCGGCCACCTCCGGCTCAGTCGGCAGGCCGGTACCGTGCAGCATCGCCTCCAGCAAGGCATCGACATGTTGTGGGCGGTATTCCGGATCAACCTCCATGGCCCAGTCTATTGAGGCCAGCAATCGATACGAATAGGCCTTGCGGAAGAGCTCGCAGGCCGGTTTCATCGTGTCCTGCATCCGCCGCTTTTCGGCTGGCGGCGGTGCGATGCCCTCAATACAGGCCCGCATCGAGGCACCGACGGCATAAAGGTCGGTCCACGGCCCGACATAACCACCATGCATCGACTGTTCGACCGGACAGAAGCCCAGTGTCAGCACCTGACCCGGCTGGTACTGGCGGGTTTGCTGCATCTCGTGCACCGCGCCAAAGTCCAGCAACAACGGGTTGGCCCCGGCACGCAAAAAGATATTGCCTGGCTTGATATCCAGATGCAGCAGGCCACGGGAATGGATCAGCTTGAGGCCGTCCAGCAGCGGCACAAACACCGCGTAAAGAAATTTCTCGCTCAGCCCGCCCTTGTGACGCTTGATATAGTCCTGCAGGGTGATGCCCTTCTCATAGTCCATCACCATGTACACCGTGCCATTGGCACGGAAAAAATTGGTCACGTTGACGATATTCGGGTGTTTGAGGCTGGCCAGTGTATTGGCCTCCTGAAAGAACATCTTGCGCCCATGGGAAAACTGCTCAGCCAGCTTGTCTTCCAGGGCGTGCACCGACATCCCGTCCTCGCCCCGGTAGGCCAGCTTGCCGGGCATATACTCCTTGAGCACCACCTGCTGCCCGGTCTCCAGTTCCTCGGCCAGATAGACAATACTGAAGCCCCCGCCACCGATCCGGCGCGCGATCACGAAGCCCTCCAGCTCCGTACCCGCCCTCAGGCTGAGCTTATCAACACTCATGAAAAGGCCCGATCCTGTTGCATACGTATCATTCCGAACCCGGTTGGGTTTACCATGGGAGTCCAGTTTACCAAATGCCGTGCAGGAGTACCCATGATTCGCAGCATGACCGCCTTCGCCCGCCAGGAAAGCCAGGGAGAATGGGGCGCCCTGCAACTTGAGCTACGCTCAGTCAACCACCGTTATCTGGAGATCAGCCCGCGCCTGCCTGAGGATCTCCGTAGTCTGGAGCCAAAGTTCCGTGAGCGGATCGGCCAGCATCTGGCCCGAGGTAAGGTCGAGTGCAATCTGCGCTATCAAGCGCCCCAGAGTAGTGAGCAGGAACTGCCGCTCAACCTCGATCTGGTACGCCAGCTTGCCCATGCCAGTCGTGAGATCGATGCCATCATCTACAACCCCGCCCCGATAAACTCGCTCGAGATCCTGCGCTGGCCGGGGGTCGTTGAAGCGCTCCAGATCGATCAGCCACAATTGCAGGCCGCCGTGCTGGCCGTACTGGACAAGGCCCTGGATGAGTTGAACAGCAGCCGGGAGCGCGAGGGTGCCAGCCTCAAGGCCCTGATCGAGCAACGTTGCGACAGTGCCGAGGCAGTGGTGCAGGCCGTCCAGCAACGCTTGCCCGCAATCATCGACGGCCAGCGCCAGCGCCTGCTCGAACGCCTGCACGAGATCCGCCAGCACCTCGACCCGGATCGCCTGGAGCAGGAAATGGCCATGCTGGCCCAAAAGATCGACGTCGCCGAAGAACTGGATCGCCTCGCCACCCATCTGGCAGAAGTACGCCGCGTGCTGAACGCCGACGAGCCAGTCGGCCGCCGCCTGGATTTTCTGATGCAGGAACTCAACCGCGAGGCCAATACCCTCGGTTCAAAATCCATCGACAGCGAAACCACCCGCGCCTCGGTGGAGCTAAAGGTATTGATCGAGCAAATGCGCGAACAGGTGCAGAATATCGAGTAATATCCAGCACCCACCTTAGACACAGGACAAATTTATTCTGGCTTCCGAGTCTGTCATTCCCGCACAGGCGGGAATCCAGAATGACAGTAGAAACCATGGGTTGCATGCCTACCGGTGCAGTACCGAAAACTGGATGCCCGCCTGCGCGCAACGGTTTGTGAGTGTCCTATTTCTGGAGGAAAGTGACAAAATTAAGGGCCTATCCCCGCAGGCGCGGGGGAACCGTTCCGGGGCCGCAATATATCCAGCCGTGGCAGGGCCTATCCCCGCAGGCGCGGGGGAACCCCCTTGGCGTAGATGAAAGGGGCTTCCGGGAAGGGCCTATCCCCGCAGGCGCGGGGGAACCTATGCAGTCAAGCAAATCCTCTGCTATTTTTCGGGCCTATCCCCGCAGGCGCGGGGGAACCATGACCGGGCCAGCCCGGGTCATCATCTGTTGGGGCCTATCCCCGCAGGCGCGGGGGAACCACAAGCTGGAAGGCAGCACAGGCCCCAAGCCGGGGCCTATCCCCGCAGGCGCGGGGGAACCGTGCCGACGATGCGCTCACTCATTGAGCAAAAGGGCCTATCCCCGCAGGCGCGGGGGAACCAGTACCGCCGCCGTCTTGAGCTGCCCCTTGGTGGGCCTATCCCCGCAGGCGCGGGGGAACCGTGCCGCCGCTATCGCCCGGATGGGTGTGGCCGGGCCTATCCCCGCAGGCGCGGGGGAACCTTGAGGCGGCGGCCAGCGGACAGAAAAGCAAGGGGCCTATCCCCGCAGGCGCGGGGGAACCGGAATGGGAGTGAGCTGAGGGCGCTTTGTGGGGGGCCTATCCCCGCAGGCGCGGGGGAACCCCACTTCTTCCGCATGTCGCCATTCCTGGCGCGGGCCTATCCCCGCAGGCGCGGGGGAACCACTCAGTGAGGACGAAGCCGAGCTGATTGATGGGGCCTATCCCCGCAGGCGCGGGGGAACCGTCTCGCACTGGTTCAGGAAGGAGCGCGCCAGGGGCCTATCCCCGCAGGCGCGGGGGAACCCATTCCTCGGGATGCACGGCTGGCGGCTACAGGGGCCTATCCCCGCAGGCGCGGGGGAACCACAGCTATAAGGTGGACAGGCTAACTGGTGACGGGCCTATCCCCGCAGGCGCGGGGGAACCAGGACAACGCCCCGATTCTACACGGCGTCAAAGGGCCTATCCCCGCAGGCGCGGGGGAACCTCGATGCTCAGATACCGCGCTATCTCGTCGCGGGGCCTATCCCCGCAGGCGCGGGGGAACCAGCACGACGTAGCCGCTTGGCGGGAGGTTGAAATCCCTATCCCCGCAGGCGCGGGGGAACCAGGCGTCTTGTGTGACCAAGAAACCATTGCTGGGGCCTATCCCCGCAGGCGCGGGGGAACCATTGCCTGTCCGATTGTCTCAGCGTTCACCGGGGGCCTATCCCCGCAGGCGCGGGGGAACCTGGTGCGCTCCGGCTTCGCCTCTGAGGTGGAAGGGCCTATCCCCGCAGGCGCGGGGGAACCAACCTTACGCCACGACTAATGACAAATTGAGCGGGCCTATCCCCGCAGGCGCGGGGGAACCGATACGGGGTCTGACCGGCCTCATAATGCAAAGGGCCTATCCCCGCAGGCGCGGGGGAACCA
>OBJA01001600.1_pt1 | contig 14990 bp, 15 predicted proteins | sample 1519751 | NCBI WGS metagenome assembly OBJA01 (sample SAMEA3881238, study PRJEB22517) | soil metagenome | biome: lake sediment; feature: soda lake sediment; material: sediment, water from around vicinity | place: India | collected 2013-12-23 | depth 3 m | reverse complement strand
CGCAATAATACAGCTTGTATTCATCAATCAGCTTGGCTTGCGAGCGAACCAAATCGCTTAGCCAAGTTGATTTTTTTTGTGCCAGCAGTTAGAATGAAACGGCATAACAGATATTGAGGAGGGCTTTTTGTGAGCAAAACACTGGCCGAGAAAATACTTGAAAAACACACCGTACCCGGCGCGGATCAGGGTGAGCTTTCGATTCGCATCGATTACACCTTAACGCAGGATTCCACCGGCACGATGGCTTATCTGCAATTTGAGGCAATGGGCGTGCCGCGCGTGAAAACAAAGCGTTCGGTGGCGTATATTGATCACAACACGCTTCAAACGGGCTTTGAAAATGCCGATGATCATAAATACATTGAAACGGTGGCGAAAAAGCACGGCGTTTATTGCAGCCGGCCGGGCAACGGCATCTGTCATCAGGTTAACCTTGAGCGTTTTGGCGTACCCGGTGCCACGCTGCTTGGCTCGGACAGCCACACGCCCACAGCGGGCGGTATCGGCATGATCGCGATCGGCGCGGGCGGCCTTGATGTGGCCGTGGCGATGGCGGCGCTTACACCATACCCAGGCCCAAGATACTGGGCGTAAAGCTTGTGGGCCGCCTCTCATTCGGCGTTTCGGCCAAGGATGTGATACTTGAGGTGCTGCGCCGCATCGGCGTGAAGGGCGGCGTCGGCAAAATCGTCGAATACCACGGCGAGGGCGTGCAGACGCTATCGGTGCCAGAGCGCGCCACCATCACCAACATGGGCGCGGAGCTTGGCGCAACAACGTCCATTTTCCCAAGTGACGAGACAACGCGCGCCTTCCTTGCCGCACAGGGACGCGAGGCGGATTACACGCCGCTTTTTGCGGATGAAGGCGCGGCTTATGACGAAACGCTGACGATCGATCTCTCAAAGCTGGAACCGATGGCGGCAATGCCGCACAGCCCAGACAACGTGAAAACAGTGCGCGAGATCGGGCCGATCAAGGTGGATCAGGTGTGTATCGGCAGCTGCACGAACGCATCGTATCTTGATTTGATGCGTGTTGCGGCGATACTTAAGGGCCAAAGCATCGCGGATGATTTAAGCCTTGTGATATCGCCCGGCTCCAAGCAGGTGATGACGATGCTTGCGCAAAACGGTGCGTTGGCGGATATGATAGCGGCGGGGGCGCGTATACTCGAGTGCGCGTGCGGCCCGTGCATCGGCATGGGGCAGTCGCCGCGTACCGATGCCGTATCTGTACGCACGTTCAACCGCAATTTCTACGGGCGTTCCGGAACGGTCAGCGCGGGCGTGTATCTGGTAAGCCCCGAAACCGCGGCAGCCACGGCGCTGCGCGGTGTGCTGACCGATGCGCGCGATCTTGATATCGATACAGATGCGCTTAAAATCGCCATGCCCGATGCGTTTTTGATCAATGACAATCTGATAGCACCACCGGACAAAAACGGCGAAACGCAGGTGGTGCGCGGCCCGAATATCAAGCCGTTCCCGCTTGGCAAGGCGCTGGAGGATAACGTTTTGGGCGATGTGCTGCTCAAAATGGAGGACAACATCACGACGGATCACATCATGCCCTCGGGCGCGAAGCTTTTGCCGTACCGCTCGAACATACCGCATCTGTCCGACTATTGTTTAACGCCGGTGGACGAGGCCTTTCCGGCAAGAGCCAAGCAAAAAGGCGGCGGTTTTCTTGTTGCCGGGCATAACTACGGCCAAGGCTCCTCGCGTGAGCATGCGGCGCTGGTGCCGCTGTACCTTGGCATACGCGGCGTAATTGCCAAATCGTTTGCGCGTATCCATATGGCGAATCTGGTCAACTCCGGCATATTGCCGCTGGTGTTTGAAGATGAGAATGATTACGATAAAATCGATATCGGCGACAAACTTCAGATCACGCAGGCCCCGCTTAAGGTAAACGGCCAGACGGCATTTACAATCGAAAACGTCACAAAGGGGTGCTCGTTTGGCGTGAAGCTCGATGTATCCGAGCGTCTGCGTGCCGTGCTGCTGGACGGCGGGCTGATCAATCATATCAGAAGGAAGGCCAATGGCTAAAGACAGCAGTCTTTTGCGCATATTCTTGACAATGCTCAGGCTGGGCGCGTTCACGTTCGGCGGCGGGTATGCTATGGTGCCGCTGTTCGAGAATGCGTTTGTGCGCAAATACGGCTGGATAACGCAGGACGAGATGATGAACATGGTGGCGCTCTCACAGTCGGTGCCGGGCGCCATTGCCATCAACTGCGGCATACTGATCGGCTACAGGCTCAAAAAGCTGCGCGGGGCGTTGGCTGCGGTGGCGGGCACGATACTGCCGTCACTGATACTGCTGACGCTGATCACATTTCTTTACGAGGCTGTGCGCGACAACATCTATGTGGCGGGCGCACTGCGCGGCATACGCGCCGCTGTGGTGGCTTTGCTCGTATCGGCTTTTCTTTCATTCATGAAGCCGTTTTATAAGGATTCACTCTCGATGGCCGCGTTTTTCGCGGCTTTCGCGCTTTCTTTGATTCTTGGCATCAACAGCATATACATCATACTCGCCGCTGTGGTGTTCGGCTTGACGCTGGGCATACGGCGGTTCAAAAAGGAGCAGACACCATCATGAGTGAATACCTGCTTCTTGTCTGGACATTCTTCAAAATCGGATTCTTCACGGTGGGCGGCGGCTATGCCATGGTGCCGCTGATTAACAGTGAGCTTGTGGCGTATGGCTTGATGTCGCCGCTTGAGGTTGCCGACATTATCGCGGTTTCCGAGATGACGCCGGGACCGTTCGCGATCAACGCGGCCACATTCGCAGGCGTGAAAACGCTTGGCGTTTCGGGCGGCATCGCTGCCACTTTGGCGATCGTGCTCCCGTCGCTGATCTTAACCACGCTGCTGGCGCGCTATTACTACCGTTTTGAGAACAGCATCATTGTGCGCCGTGTGATGTGGGGCTTGCGGCCTGTCGTCACAGGGCTGATCGCTGCGGCCGCGTGTGTGATGGCGCTGCCGTCACTGTTCGGCGTCAAATCCATCGCCGCGCTCGATTTTTCCGTGCTGCTGCATCAGACCGATCTTTTTGCCGTGGGCATCGCACTGGCCGCGGGCATTGCCATCATACGGTTCAAGCTCTCGCCGATACTCGTGATACTCATTGCCGGCATACTCGGCGTGGTGCTGTTCGGCGCGCTGGGGCTGTAGCAAGCAAATGCTATTGAATCTTAGTGATTTTTCTACATTTAATATTATTATATTTGTATAATATATATTTTATGCTATAATACATAGGGGCGATGGAAATGAATTCAATATTTAAGTCAGGTGAATTGACATATCTTTTTGAGGGTGATTGCTCTAAACTTCTATCAACACTTCCTACTGAAAGCATAAACCTAATAGTAACATCCCCTCCTTATTGCATTAATAAAGCCTATGAAAACCCTAATGATGATATCGAGACCTTTAAAAATCGACATATAGAAATATTTGAAGATATCTATCGTGTGCTAAAAAAGGGTGGTAGCATTTGTTGGCAAGTAGGTTATCACGTTGGAAAATCTAGAATAATACCTTTGGACTATTATATTTATAGCCTATTTACTGATTTGAGTTCCCCTTATGAATACCCTTTGGTATTACGAAACAGAATAATATGGACTTTTGGACATGGATTAAATAGTTCGCAACGCTTTAGTGGGCGGCATGAAACGATTCTTTGGTTTACAAAAGGAGATTCCTACGATTTTCACTTAGATAGCATCCGTATACCTCAAAAGTATCCTGGCAAAAAATCATATAAAGGTAAAAACAAGGGCAACTATAGTGGTAATCCTTTAGGAAAGAATCCATCTGATGTATGGGATATTCCTAATGTGAAAGCTAAACACATCGAAAAAACTGGCCATCCATGCCAATTTCCGGTTGCAATACCCCAAAGACTAATTAAAGCGTTGACACCAGTTGACGGTCTTGTATTAGACCCCTTTATGGGTTCTGGAACAAGTGGCGTTGCTGCAATTATTGAGGGAAGAAGATTTATAGGGTGTGAAATACAAAAGGAATATTTTTGTATAGCAAAAGAACGTGTTAATCAAGCTCTTCAAGGTATCGCACAAATACGTGAAGATCGTCCAGTAGCAGAACCAAATCTTAAAGATTCAGTTGCAAGAATGCCAGAAGAATTTGTAAAAGCAAAGGAGTTATATAATCAATGAAAAATAAACTTTCTCCTGAAGAAAAAAAGGATAGAAGACGCTATAAAGCATTTAAAAACAAAATTCGTAACACTTTTGTAAATTCTGGATTTGAATATTTGAATACTCAAAATAAACATATTAAAATTGGACATAGGGTAATTGAAATTGATGCAATATTTTTTTACGAAAATATATTGTTGATTTGCGAAGATACTACAGCAAAAAACAAAATTAAAGACCATATTCGCAATAAGAAAGAAGCCTTTGATCAAATTCAAATTAACTCCATTGATTTATTTGAATGGCTGTGTGAATCATTCCCTGAGAAGCGCGATAAACTGGGTAAATATAGTTATGAGCGATACAATATTTATAATTTATACTTTTCTGAAAGTGAATTAGATCTTTCTGATGATGAAATGTCTTTATACTCAAATATTTTTTTCATTCAACCAAAAACGTTAAATTATCTTTATAGAATGATGCAATGTGTTAAGAAATCAGCTAGATATGAAATTTTTAGATTCTTAAATATTGATTCTAATCAAATCGGAATAGTAAGTAGTGAGAGCCATAGCAAGACTATTGAAACTACCATTATATGTCCAAAAGATTCAACAGGTCTTAAAAATGGTGTTGGCATTGTATCCTTTATGATGTCTGCAGAATCATTAATAAAGACCTGTTACGTAATGAGAAAGGATAATTGGGAAGATGCCGTCTGGCTATATCAAAGATTAATTGATAAGAAAAAGATTAAGAACATTCGTCAATTCTTAGCTAAGAAAGAAGAAACCTTCTTCAATAATATTATTGTGGGCTTGCCAGACGGAGTAAGGTTTGAGAATCATAACCGAGAATTAGTTTCTATTAATCAGGTAGGCAATCATGAAGTATGCAAAATGGTTATTCCTGATGAAATGAATAGCATTTGCATTATTGATGGCCAACATCGTATTTATGCTCATTATGAAGGTGGTGTGAATGATAAATCAGAAGCAAGAATATCTATACTGCGGAAAAAATTGCACTTGCTTGTGACTGGGTTAGTTTTTCCACCTAGTATGACAAATATTGAACGGGCACAGATTCAAAGTGAAATTTTTCTCGATATTAACTCTAATGCAAAGCCTGTTCCTGCTGATGTATTGCTTCATATAGAAATGTTAAGGGATCCCTACTCAAATATAGGATTGGCAAGACAAATAATCGAACGTCTGAATAGAAAACAGATATTTCTAAACCGATTCGAATTATCTCCATTAGATGAATCTAAGGAGATTGCAAAAATAAAAGTAGCTTCAATTGTTAAATTTGCTTTAAGATATCTAGTAACCATAAAGCCATCAGAGGGAAGGGTAAGCTTATATGATTATTGGAGTGGCAATAAGGAAGCTCTAGAAAACAAAGATGATGTAGCGCTTACCGAATACATTGTCTTTTGTGTTAAACAACTTGAATCATTTTTTTCTGCTGTGAGAGCAACCTTTATAGACTCATGGAATGATAAAAACTCTAAGCTTTTATCCGTTACATCGATTAATGGTTTCATTATCGCACTTAATAGACAATTATCAATAAATGGGGTACGGGAATTCAAATTCTATCAAAGATGTCTTAGAAAATTGACCGTTGATTTTTCTAAAGAAGAATTTCCATATACTTCTAGTCAGTATCGAAAATTTTCAACCCAAATCTTATCTGAGGCATTTGAAATTAAAGAACCAGATGACGAGGATGCTTCTTTTATTAAAATCGAAAATTTGCATAATGCTTAGCTTTTTATTAGAAATAGCTAGTAGATAAAATATCTACTCATGCCTTTTATCCGGCTTTGCCGGTGAAAGGCACTTAAAAAAGCAAATTCCCTGTACGCAAAAACGCCACGCTGACCGTGCCGCAGGCACAAGCGTGGCGTAACCCTCGGCGGTAAACGTAAGGTTACCGCCGAATGCTAGTATTCATCATGATGCACCATATGCTTGCGGAACGTGCGGTGCGGGTACAAGGGCTTATCGGGATAACCGATTGAGACAAGCGAGAACGGTATGATGTGTGCCGGTATGTCCAGCAGATCGCGCACCTTTTGCATCTCGCTCTGCTTGGGATACAGCCCCAAATAAACGCCGCCAAGGCCCTGCGCCTCTGCGGCCAGCAGTATACACATCGTGCTGGCTGCGCAGTCCTGCACAAAAAAGTCGGTCGTCTTCGCGCGATAACCGCTGGTGTTGGCCATCACCAATATGCCAAGCGGCGCATGCTTTAGCATACTCCAGTTGGAAGAGAGCTCTGAAAGCTGCTCTTTTTTTTGTTGGTCGCGTATCACAAGAAACTCCCACGGCTGAGAGTTCATCGCCGACGGCGCGAACATGCCCGCCTTGAGCAGGTTCTCCACAATCTCATCACTCACTGGCTTATCCTGATACACGCGGTAGCTTCGTCTCTCAAGTATCGCTTTTAACGCTTCCATGTCATTCCTCCTCAAACTGCTTGGCGTATGTCCACACCGCGTTTTTGGGCGGGTTTTTTCTCAAATACATTTTGCGCAGTACAAAATCCTTTAATCGAAGCGGCATCAGCTTGGCAAGCATATAGAGCAGCTTATACCCCATGCCCACCGAAAGCCGCAATGGCGGATTCTTCATCCGTGCTAATTTTGAAACAAGCGCTGCGCACCGCTCCGGCCCTTGTGCCGAAAGCTCTGAGCGTATCATCTCGTATAAAGCGCGCTCAAGCGGCTGCCTGTATGCGGTTTGTGCCGTTTTTTTGGTGAAAACTCGCCTGTCTGTAAACCCTGTCTTGGTATCGCCCGGCTCAATTACGCAGGCGCGTATGCCGTATGGCTCAAGCTCTAGCCGCAGCGTTGCCGTCAGCATCAATAGAGCCGATTTGACAGCGCTGTAGAGGCCTTGAAACGGTATCGGGAAAACGGACGCCATCGAACCGATGTTGATTACGATGCCGCCGCCGGTCTGCCGCATCAGCGGCAGCGTATGGTTTAAAACGCGGATGACACCGAAAAAACACACATCAAACTGCGCATGCGCCTCTTGCGCAGTGGTTTCCTCCACCGCGCCCGCAATGCCGCTGCCCGCCGCGTTGACAAGCACGTCAATTCGGCCGTGTTTGTCGGCGATTTGCGCAACAGCCGCTTTCACAGATTCCTCATCCTCAAGCGTCATCGGCAGCATGGTATAGGCCGCATCTTCGGCACGCACAATCTCGCCATTTGCGCGGCGCGAAGTGCCATACACGATGCACCCCTCACACGCCATTTTGTGCGCAATGGCGCGCCCGATGCCCGAGCTTGCGCCTGTTACCAGCACGATTCTCTTATTATTACTCATAACAGCATTTTATACGAGCCTGGCATATTATTCAACAGCCACATGGCCGCTTTTCCTATGCAGTGTGCCAAATTTTGAATCAAAGGCCGCACCGCTGCACCGAAAAACGTGCTTTTTCGCCGTTGATGTCCCATTCCTTCTCATATCCGGCCAGCGTGTCATCGATCTCATCGGCCAGCACCTCGCTTTTGATCTCGTCTGCATTGCGTGAAATCACGTCGGAGAGCCGCTCGCTGCCCGTGATGCCAAGCCGGATGTGATCCATCACCTCGAAACCCGCCTCTTTGCGCATCGTTTGAATCTTGGATATCATCTCGCGCACAAAGCCTTCCTCGATCAGCTCTTCACTCAGCGTGGTATCGAGTATCACCGAGAGACTGCCCTCGCTTTCGGCCACAAAGCCCTGCTTTTGCACTGGCTCAATCAGCATATCCTCTTCGGTAAGCGTCACCGCCCTGCCGCCCGCCTCAAACGCATAGCTGCCGCCGTCCTTCACCGCCGCGACAACAGCCGCACCGTCAGCCTCCTGCAAATGCGTGCGTATAGCGCCCAGCAGCGCGCCGTAACGCGGCCCCAGCGTTTTCAGCTGCGGCTTGATATTGTATGAAATGAACGATGAGAGATCCGCCCCCAGCGACACGTTTTTGATATTCAGCTCACCCGCGATCAGCGATTTGTACATGCCCTCAAGCTTATCAATGCCCGCCACAAACAGATTGGCCACAGGCTGGCGGTTTTTGATGGCGGCTGTGTTGCGCGCACTGCGTCCCAAAACCACAATACGCAGCACCGCGTCCATGCCCTGCTCCAAATCCTTATCGATTAGTGCCTCGTTTGGCTTGGGATACGCGCAAAGATGCACGCTTTCCGGCGCGTTTTGATCCACGCTTCTCACGATGTTCTGATAAATCGTCTCCGTCATAAACGGTATAAACGGCGCGGCAAGGCGGCACAGCGTTTCAAGCACGGTATAAAGCGTCATAAACGCGTCGATTTTATCCTGCTCCATGCCCGAAGCCCAAAAACGTCCGCGGCAGCGGCGCACGTACCAGTTGGAAAGCTCATCAACGAATTTATCAAGCTCACGCGCGGGCTCCGTCAAGCGATACGCGTCAAGGCTTTTGCATACCGAGCCGATCAGCGTATGCAGCCGTGAGAGTATCCATCTGTCCATCACATTGTCAAGGCTGATGGCATGCTTTGTCGGATCAAAGCCGTCGATATTGGCATACAGCACATAAAAAGCGTACGTGTTCCAGAAAGTGCCCATAAACTTGCGCTGCGCTTCGGAAACAGCATCCTCATAAAAACGGCTTGGCAGCCACGGCATGCTGCCCACATAGAAATACCAGCGTACCGCGTCGGCCCCCTGCTTATCAAGCACCGTCCATGGGTCCACCACGTTGCCCTTGTGCTTGCTCATTTTCTGACCGTCCTTGTCCTGCACGTGCCCCAATACGATGCAGTTTTCAAACGGATTGCGCCCAAATACCAGTGTGCCGATAGCCAGCAGCGTATAGAACCAGCCGCGTGTCTGATCCACCGCCTCGCTGATAAAATCGGCCGGGAAGCGTTTTTCAAACTCTTGCTTGTTCTCGAAGGGATAGTGCCACTGCGCAAAAGGCATCGAGCCCGAATCATACCAGCAATCGATCACCTCGGGCACGCGGCGCATCGCAGAGCCGCACTGCTCGCATTTGAGGCTCACCGCGTCGATAAACGGCTTATGCAGCTCGATGTCATCCGGCACGTTAGTGCCCTTTTGCTTCAGCTCCTCCACCGAGCCGATCACCGTATAATGGCCGCAGCCGCATTCCCATACCGGCAGCGGCGTGCCCCAGTAGCGCTCGCGCGAGAGCCCCCAGTCGATCACGTTCTCGAGGAAGTTGCCCATACGGCCTTCCTTGATGTTCTCAGGCAGCCAGCTCACAGCGCGGTTGTTTTGTTGCAGCAGCTCTTTCACCGCTGTCATTTTGATAAACCATGTGCTGCGCGCGTAATAAAGCAGCGGCGTATCGCAGCGCCAGCAGAACGGATAGCTGTGCGCGTAATCCTTCGCCGCAAGCAGCAGGCCGCGCTGCTCCAAATCTTCGATGATCTTGGGATCGGCATCCTTGACAAACACATCTGCCCAGGGTGTTGCCGGTTTAAACCGGCCCTGCTCGTTGACCATCTGCACAAAAGGCAGGCCGTATGTGCGCCCAACGCGTGCGTCATCCTCGCCAAACGCAGGCGCGGTGTGAACGATGCCTGTGCCCTCCGACAGCGTGACATAGTTGTCCACTGTGATATAGTACGCTTTTTTATCCGCTTCACCAAAATCGTACAGCGGCTCGTATTCCTTGTATTCGAGCTCTTTGCCCGTGTATTCTTCCACGATCTGCGCATTCTCGCCAAGCACCGATTCCACGAGTGCCGCGGCCAGTATCAGTTGCTGGCCCTCAAACAGCACCTTCACATACTTTTCACGCGGGTTGACGCACAGCGCCACGTTGGACGGCAGCGTCCACGGCGTTGTTGTCCATGCCAGAAAATACGTATTCTCCTCCTGCGTTGCTTTAAACTTGACAAAAACGGAGGCTTCCTCCACGTCCTTATATCCTTGCGCCACCTCGTGCGAGGAAAGCGGTGTTCCGCAGCGCGGGCAGTAAGGCACCACCTTGTGTCCCTTGTACAAAAGCCCCTTGTCCGCTATCTGCTTGATCGACCACCAGACGGATTCGATATAATCATTCTCGTATGTGATATAAGGCTGCTCCATATCGACCCAAAAGCCGACGCGCTCGGACATTTTCTCCCACTCGGCCTTATACGTCCACACGCTTTTCTTGCACGCGGCGATAAACGGCTCCACGCCATATTGCTCGATCTGTTCCTTGCCGTCAAGGCCAAGCAGCTTTTCCACCTCAAGCTCCACCGGCAGCCCGTGCGTATCCCATCCTGCCTTGCGCAGCACATCGTACCCCTGCATGGTTTTATAGCGCGGTATCAAATCCTTGATGCAGCGCGTCAATATATGCCCGATATGCGGCTTGCCGTTGGCTGTCGGCGGCCCGTCGTAGAACGTATAAGGCGGCTTGTCCTTGCTGTTCTCCACGTTTTTTTTGAATATCTGATTGTCCTGCCAAAACTTTAAGACATCAATTTCCCTGTCCTTAAAGTTTAGGTTTTTGTCTACCTGTTTGTATAACATGCCTTTCTCCTTCTATCGCATGCGCCATTATGGCAGCATTATCATCCCAAATAAAAAAGCGCCCTGCCCATGGGGCAAAAGACGCACGTCCTTCACGGTACCACCCAAATTGATGCCAGATGGCATCTCCTCTTGGCGCTGTAACGGGCGCAATCCGTTTTTGCTTAAAAAGGCAGCGTCTTTTTTGGCAAAAAAGCATTCTCGGGTGATAGCGCGGCTGTCGTATTCGTCGGGGCTTTCACCACCTCCCCGCTCGCTTTGCAAACCCTGCAGCGGCCGTGTCCCGCATCATCGCTTCTTATTTCATGTTTCCCTATTATAATGTCAGACAGCGAATTTGTAAAGAATTTGCGTGCTATTCGCGCTGATTGATTGTGCACAGTGCTATTGCTCAAACTGACAAAGCGCTTTTTAAGCTGCGGCCAATTTGAATTGAGCGCCGCGTTTCATAATATGGCTGCTCACCATTCTAAGATAATTGCTTTACCATTTTGATGCATACTGTGGTATACTGTACGCATACGATAATCCAAAATGAATGGGGGGGCGCGTATGTTCGAGACCATCAGCACAATTTCAGTGGTGCTGTTTATTGCGGGCATGGCACTGTTGCTGATTGAGCTATTTGTACCCGGTTTTGGTATCTTCTTCGGTCTTGGCATTGTTTCTTTGGTGCTCTGCATCGTGTTTCAGGCATCAAGCCTTGCCGAGGCGCTGCTGCTCGTTCTGATCATAGGTGCTATCGTTGTGGTGTTTGTGCTGCTTGCAGCGCGAAGTATGCGGCGGGGCTTTTTGTATCGCTCATCAATTGTGCTCAAGGATGCCGCTGAAAAAGAGCAGGGCTATGTGGCAAACGAAGACCGCTCCCGTTTTTCCGGAAAGTCGGGCATCAGCTTAACACCGCTGCGCCCAGCCGGTACGGCCAGCCTTGACGGTGAAAAGGTGGATGTGCTCACCGACGGAGAGTTTATACCGGGCGGCGCACCCATCGAAGTGGTCCGCGTCATCGGGCCGCGTATATTTGTCAAACAATCGGAGGAATAAATTGAAGTTCTGCCCTGTATGCAAAATCGCGTATTCGGACAACGCCGAATACTGCAAAAAATGCGAAGCGTATTTGCAGCCAAAGCAAGAGTCACCGCAGCCGGTTAAAACAGACGCCGGGCGTCTTGTTAAAATGTGCCTGTACACGGGCGCATTTATCGTGTTTATCATGCTGCTCTATTATTTGCTTGGCATGCTCATCAAATGATTATCATTGGATAAAAATAAGAAATACAAAGGAGTTGAATTGTTATGACTGAGGACATTTGGGTCATCATTGCCATCATCACGGGAGGATTTATTTTCATCGTCTTTTTCTTCAGCTTCGTGCCCGTCCGTCTTTGGATTGCGGCGCGCGCTGCTGGCGTGAAACTGAGAATTATATCGCTGATTGGTATGCGGCTGAGGAAAATCACGCCATCCAATATCGCGAATCCTTTGATTAAAGCCGTGAAGGCCGGCATCGCGATGACCACGGACATGCTTGAACAGCATTATCTTGCCGGCGGTAATGTAGACCGTGTTGTCGATGCACTGATTGCCGCCCAAAAAGCGGACATCCCGCTCGATTTTAAACGCGCCACAGCGATCGACCTAGCGGGCCGTGATGTGCTCACTGCTGTGAAGATGAGCGTTAACCCCAAGGTGATTGAGACGCCCGTGGTTGCGGCCATCGCCAAGGACGGCATCGAGCTGCGCGCCAAAGCGCGTGTGACGGTGCGTGCCAACATCGACAGGCTGGTTGGCGGCGCGGGTGAAGAAACCATCATAGCGCGTGTGGGCGAGGGCATCGTCACAACCGTCGGCTCGGCGCTGACGCACAAGCAGGTGCTTGAGAACCCCGATTTGATCTCGAAAACGGTTCTTGGCAAAGGTCTTGATGCAGGCACAGCCTATGAGATACTGTCCATCGATATCGCGGACGTGGATGTGGGACGCAATATCGGCGCACAGCTGCAGATCGATCAGGCACAGGCCGATAAAAAAATCGCGCAGGCCAAAGCGGAAGAACGCCGCGCCATGGCTGTTGCCAAAGAGCAGGAGATGCAGGCGGCTGTTCAGGAAATGCGCGCCAAGGTCGTGGAAGCCGAAGCGGAAATACCGCGCGCAATGGCGATTGCGTTCAAGGAAGGCAATCTTGGCATCATGGACTATTACAACATGAAAAATGTGATGGCGGATACCAGCATGCGCGATGCGATCTCGGGCGCGGCGAAGCCTGCTGCCGAGAAAGAAACGCAAGATTAGGCGGCTGATATGGAAATTCTGCTGGTTATTGCCATTAGCGTAATCGTCTCCATTGTTTCTGCTGCCTCAAAGAAAAAGCAGCAGCAGCAACATCAACAACAATCAGAGCAGTCTGCGCAGGCTCCGCAGGCACCACCGCCGATGCAGCGCAGATATCTGAGCGACATTCAGCGCGCGTTGTCTTTCTTTGACGAGAGCGATGAGGATACGGTGCCATCGGCCCATAAACCGCCTGCTCCGACAGCTGTGCCGATCGAATCGTCAGTGTATGAAACACCGATCAATAACTATACGCCGTTCCAACAGAGTATGCATTCATCGGAAGGCGAATCAGATTGGAGCCGTGAACCTTTACAGCAGATACGGCCCAGCGCGATGCCAAACGATGCCGTGCCGTCTGTTAGGTCTGTGCCCAAAGCAGGTGCAAAGGCGCGATACGCGGTGCCGCCGAAAGATATTGCGCAATATGCAAGAGAGAGAAGCATTGGCGAGACCAAACAAAAGCCGATTGCAGCGGCAGAAGCCGCCGACTGCCAAAAAAGCGGCCTTCAACTGCGATTTGGCCAAAATGAGCTGGTTCAAGCCGTTGTCTATTCCGAAATCCTCAAGCGGCGGCGCAGATACTAAAAAATCAAATGACAAGGCTTCTTAAAAACAGGAGCCTTGTTTTTTTCTTTTCGCAACAGCATTTCTTGCAAATTTGGTGTTGACAACAGGAAAATGCCGTGCTATCTTATTAATAACGATTATTAATTAGAACGAGGTAGCGAAGTGATTCAAGATGGCGTGTCAATCAGAAATACAAAGCAGCGCAAGCATCTTCTTGAGCTGCTGCAGTCCACAAAATCTCACCCCAATGCTTTTTGGCTATACGAGAAGATGAGGCCCGCTTTTCCGCATTTGAGCCTGAGCACCGTATACAGAAATCTTGGCATACTGGAAGATCAGGGTCTGATACAGCGGCTGTCATGCGGTGCGGCTTTTGATCGATATGATGCCGATATATCGATGCATTCGCATTTTTACTGCCGAGACTGCTCGAATGTTTACGACATCGATACCCAATTGATAGAGCAGCAAGTCTTGTCGGATACCGATTTTAGCGGCCATCGCATCGAAGGGTGTCAAATCATTTTTTATGGAACATGTGAGCAATGCAGCTCAGATAAATAATAAAGGGAGGCTATCAACATGACCCACTATGGAGAATACTATCATTGTGAGATCTGCGGCCATGTCGTCGTGATTCTTGAGCCGGGCAACCCATCTTTGGTTTGCTGCGATCAGGACATGACACGGCTTGAAGCTAAGACATCGGATCAGGGCAAGGAAAAGCATGTGCCGGTCATACTGTCCGAGGGCGAGAGCACCACGATCAAGCTGGGCAGCGTACCGCACCCGATGACGGACGAGCATCATTTCTGCTTCATCGAAATTTTGCGCAAGGACGGCAAGCACGGACGCGCTCGCCTAAACCCAACCGGCGCACCCGAGGCAACGTTTCATATGAAGGCTGAGGATATTGATACTGTATATGCTTATTGCAATTTGCACGGACTCTGGAAAGCACAAGCTTAACCACATATTTAAAGGGAGGAACAATCATGGAAAAATTACGTGGAACCAAGACAGAAAAGAACCTGATGGATGCGTTTGCGGGTGAATCGATGGCACGTGTGAAGTATTCGTACTTTGCATCCAAGGCCAAAAGCGAAGGATATGTTCAGATCTCCAACATCTTTCAGGAAACATCCGATAACGAGAAAGAGCATGCCAAGCTATGGTATAAGCTCTTCGCCGGTATCGGCTCGACAATGGACAATCTTGTCACAGCAGCAGCAGGCGAGAATGACGAATGGTCGGATATGTATCCACGCATGGCCAAGGAAGCCAGAGAAGAGGGCTTTGAAGATATCGCCGTTTGTTTGATGGTGTCGCGAGCGTTGAGCAAAAGCATGAGGAGCGCTAC
>OBJA01001599.1_pt1 | contig 14997 bp, 11 predicted proteins | sample 1519751 | NCBI WGS metagenome assembly OBJA01 (sample SAMEA3881238, study PRJEB22517) | soil metagenome | biome: lake sediment; feature: soda lake sediment; material: sediment, water from around vicinity | place: India | collected 2013-12-23 | depth 3 m | reverse complement strand
AAACATCGACCGGTCATTCTCAGCTTTCGAAGATTTTAACAGCATGCAAACCCTGGCCGATGTAGAAGATGGCCTGGTACCCGAAATTCTGACCAAAATCACGGAAGATATTTTTAATGCTACACTGGCCAACTGGTAAGGATATGGAGAAGGAAATGTTTTATAAACTGGCACAAAATGCCTCGAAATTAAACTTCGATACCCTGGAAGGACTTAAAAAGCTTACCGAGGATTTTCCACAGTTTCATGCAGCCTGGATGCTTTATCTGAAAAACCTGAAAGATTTAAACCACCCGGAATTTGATGAAGTTCTCAGGAAAGCTGCCCCTCTCCTTCCCGACCGAAAACAGCTCTACCGGTATTTGCACGTCAAAGCCGAATCCTCGCCCCGTTTAACAGTTGCTCCTGCACAGGCAAATACGGCTCCTGGATATACACTTGATTACACAACCGCCCCTGCAGGGGGCGATAATCTGATCGATAAATTCCTTTCAGCATCTGCCGGTTCACTGAAGCTTCAAAAGCCAGTATCCGACAGACAGCCATCAGCTCCCGGAGACGAAATAATTGCAAAATCGCTCACCGAGGATGAAGAGCTGGTAACAGAAACACTTGCCAATATATACACAAGCCAAAAAAAATACGATAAAGCCCTTGAAGCTTTTAAAAAATTAAGCTTGAAATATCCGGAAAAAAATAGTTACTTTGCAACCCGAATTGAAGAGATAGAGAATTTAAAAAATAATTAACTGCTTTGAGATGTACACGTTAATAACTGTTTTGATATTTATTGTTTGTGTTTTACTGATACTGATCGTATTGGTACAAAACTCAAAAGGGGGAGGTTTGGCCAGCAATTTTCAATCATCCAACCAGATAATGGGCGTAAGAAAAACCACCGATTTCCTTGAGAAGGCAACCTGGGTTCTGGCAGGCTCGCTGTTGCTGTTGTCAATCATGGGATCAGCATTCATTCCCCGGGGAGGAGCGATGCAGGAAAGATCAAGGGTTCAGGATCAGATTGAAAATGCAGTGGATCCGATGCAGATTCCCAATTTCCCGACAACGGTTCCCGGGTCAAACGATCAAACTCCCGCTCCGGCAGAGGAAGATACAAGTAATTAACCGGGCCTAAAAACATAAAAAAAAAGCCATTTGATGGGGAAAAAATCAAATGGCTTTTTTGATTGTCGTACCTTGGGGTATTACCCCCCACCACAGACCGTAATTCCATATTGCAGCCCGATACCGATCAATCACCGGATCATATTTAACACCTCATTCAAATCCACGTCGGGCTTTGTTATCCGGTATTTTGCCATACTGTAAAACGGATTTCTGCGTTCAAGGGTTTCACCAATAAACTGTACAAGTTCTTTTTCCGATTTGCCCTTAATAAGGGGCCGTTCGGTTTTGGATGCAAGTAAACGTGAGGCCAGTATCGGGGGATCAATATCCATGTAAATTGTTTTGCCGGTGCGGTTCATTAAATCCATATTATCGAAAAAGCAAGGAGCCCCTCCCCCGGTAGCAATCACAACATCGGTAAATTCCGAAAGCTCTTCCAGTGCCTTCCGCTCCTTGTTGCGGAATTCAGCTTCTCCTTCTTCGGCAAAAATCTGCGGGATTGTTTTACAGTTCCGTTCTTCAATATAATGATCCATATCTACAAACTGTAACCCTGCATGCTTTGCAAGCCTTCGCCCCAGGGTTGATTTCCCGCAGCCCATGTATCCTATAAGGTAAATTCTCATAATAAATGTTGTCTGCTGACAATTGTATTAAAGAGCACTGCCTTCTGGCCCAGTTAAAAGAGCGACATCTGGTTCGGATCGTCTTCCTTTCCAGGTCTTTTTACTTCGAAGGGAACATCATCAAAATCACTTGCCGGTTTTTGTTCTTCTTCCTCCACTGCGGCAGGCTTATCGTCTTCGTCTTTAATTACCGGTTCAATCTCCTTTACATTATCGATGCTGTAGTTCGAAAGCCGTTTCCCTTTGGCCTTCCACGATTTGACACCTATAAACTCGGCCACTTCAATAATTTCATTTTCCCGATCGGAATACTTCCCTCCAAATTCAATTTCAAGGCGTGGAAACCGCACCCAGGTAATGTTGACAAGCTTGTTGCCGGGATGATCTCCGATAAACCGTATCCGCTTTCCTTCAATATCCTCTATTTCAAAACGTTTCAAATAATAAAAACTTTGTTCGGCATCGAAATATACAACTGAAAGCACCTTGCACCGGTCGAATTTTTCAATAGCAAGGATATCGGAATCAAAATGGTTGCTTAAATCGAAGGAGTACAACTCATACTCCCCGTTTTTATAGATAACAAGAATTTTATCATCGCCCGAAAATTCACCAAGGTATTTGCCCCTGTTATCGGCATTCAGGCGCAGCACATCCTCATCGAACCATATTTTACGTCCACCCAGTGTAGAAACCCCTTTTTCCTTGAGTGAGATTTTATGGACTTCATGCTTTGTAAGGATATTCCCCATCGATTGCCGCCCTTTAATGGCAAGCTCTCCCATATCCACTTCGAATGCCAGCTTTTTGATGCGGGGCTTTGGTTTGAGCAGTATTTTCAACACCTCAGCCTCCCCATTTGGATTTGCAGAAAAATAGGTTATACGCGATCCATTGGTTCCCTGTGTCACATCGTACTCCTTATCGCGGGTAACCCCCGTTACTGCAAAACGTTTCATATAGGAAAAGCCGGTTTTGCCATCACGGTACACCACATTGTATATTGTACGTTTATCATCTTTGCGGAACACGGCAAGATGCAACGGGTTTTTGCCGATAAATGCCTTGTCCGAAACTTTGGTAACAAAGTAGGTCCCATCGCGGCGAAACACGATGATGTCGTCGATATCGGAGCAGTCGCAGATATACTCTGCTTTTTTCAGCCCGATGCCCATAAACCCCTCCTTGCGGTCGACATACAGCTTCTCATTTTTAACTACCACTTTGGTAGCAACAATGTTTTCAAAACTGCGGATTTCTGTTTTACGTTCCCGCCCTTTGCCGTATTTATCCTTCAGGTGGCAAAACCACTGGATTGTGTATTCAACAATGTTTTCAATTCTGGTGACAACCTCGTCAATTTCATCTTCAATTGCCAGGAGGTTTTCATTGGCTTTATCGGTATTGAATTTCAGGATCCGAGCCATCCGGATTTCCATAAGCCGAAGGATGTCATCGCGGTTTATTTCTCTTTTAAACTGAGGTTTCCATGGTTCCAGCCGTTTGTCAATATGGAGAACTGCTTCATCCATATTTTCCGATTCCTCAAACTTTTTATCCTTATAGATGCGTTCTTCGATGAAAATTTTCTCGAGCGAAGAAAAATGCCAGGCCTCTTCCAGCTCTCCTTTTTTAATTTCAAGCTCCAGCTTAAGCAGTTCAAGGGTGCTGTCGGTTGAACGCCTTAAAATTTCGGATACGCCTATAAAATGAGGTTTATCGGATTCGATGATACAGGCATTTGGGGAAACCGAAACCTCACAATCGGTAAAGGCATACAGGGCATCAATTGTTTTATCGGACGATACCCCCGGAGCCAGATGTACCAGGATTTCGACATCGGCAGCAGTATTGTCGTCAATTTTCTTAATCTTAATCTTACCCTTATCGTTGGCTTTAATTATTGATTCGATGAGCGAAGTTGTATTCTTCCCAAAAGGAATCTCAGTAATGGCTAATGTTTTACTGTCTCTTTTTTCAATTTTTGCCCGAATCTTCACGGTGCCCCCCCGCAACCCGTCGTTGTAACGGGCACAGTCGATCATTCCTCCTGTAGGAAAATCGGGCAGCAATTCAAAATCCTCCTCCCTGAGGTAGGCTATGGAGGCGTCAATGAGTTCATTAAAATTATGAGGAAATACCTTTGAGGCCAATCCTACGGCAATGCCTTCGACCCCTTGTGCCAACAGAAGCGGGAATTTGGCGGGCAATGTTACCGGTTCCCTTTTTCGCCCGTCGTAAGAAAGCTTCCATTCGGTTGTTTTTGGGTTGAACAGCACCTCCAGGGCAAATTTCGAAAGCCGGGCCTCGATATACCGGGGGGCAGCTGAACCATCTCCGGTAAGCACATTTCCCCAGTTTCCCTGGGTATCGATCAGCAGGTCCTTCTGACCCAACTGTACAATGGCGTCGCCAATGGAAGCATCGCCATGGGGATGGTACTGCATTGTTTGTCCAATAATATTGGCAACCTTGTTGTAGCGCCCGTCGTCCATTTCACGCATGGCATGCATAATCCGGCGCTGTACGGGTTTTAAACCGTCGTTTACATAAGGTACAGCCCTTTCCAGAATTACATAGGAGGCATAATCGAGAAACCAGTTACGGTACATCCCGGGCAAATAGGTAATTTCTTCCTTTATACCATCGGATCCTTTACCGGGTTGTTCTTTCCCGTTTTCGTTATTTTCGAGCTCTTCTGACATTTTTATGATTTAGGCTTCCAATCCAGTGAATCTCATCGTTGTTTATAAACTTGTTTTAACGCTCACCCCCGTGGTCAGGCTACTTCATCCTTCTCCACGTAGAGGTTATCGATAATAAAATCCTGTCGTTCGGGAGTATTCTTTCCCATATAAAACTCAAGCATCTGGGAAACCGATTCATGTTTTTTCATCATCACAGGATCAAGGCGAATATCGCCCGAAATAAAATGTTTAAACTCATCGGGTGAAATTTCCCCCAATCCTTTAAAGCGGGTGATTTCAGGCTTTCCTTTGAGTTTATTGATGGCATCTCTTCGTTCTTCGTCCGTATAGCAATAATAGGTCTTTTGTTTGTTCCTGACCCTGAACAACGGGGTCTGAAGAATATACAAATGACCTTTGCGAATCAGTTCAGGAAAGAATTGCAGGAAGAAGGTAATAAGCAGCAGGCGGATGTGCATGCCATCGATGTCGGCATCGGTAGCAATAATTATTTTATTGTACCGCAGATACTCCAGGCTGTCTTCAATGTTGAGGGCCGCCTGAAGCAGGTTGAACTCTTCGTTCTCATACACCACCTTTTTTGTTAAACCAAAGGTGTTGAGCGGCTTTCCTTTCAGGCTAAAAACCGCCTGGGTATTTACATCACGCGATTTTGTGATGGAGCCGCTTGCCGAATCGCCCTCTGTAATGAATATACTTGATTCATTCGCCTTTTCGTGGTTATCGTTGAAATGAACCCGGCAATCACGAAGTTTTTTATTATGCAGGTTTACTTTTTTTGCCCGTTGTTTGGCAAGTTTTTTTATCCCTGAAATGGCTTTACGTTCACGCTCCGATTCAGTAATTCTGCGAAGCAGAATTTCGGCTGTTTCCGGATTTTTATGGAGGTAGTTGTCGAGTTCCTTCTGAAGGAAATTGCCAACATGTGCCCTTACCGAAGGGCCATTAGGACCAATATCCCTGGAGCCGAGTTTTGTCTTTGTCTGCGATTCAAAAACCGGTTCTTCCACCTTGACACTTACCGCAGCAACAATGGAAGCCCTTATATCGGAAGGATCGAAATCCTTTTTATAAAAATCGCGGATGGTTTTAACGTATACTTCACGGAAAGCCTGAAGGTGGGTGCCTCCCTGAGTTGTGTGCTGTCCGTTTACAAAAGAATAATAGTCTTCGCCGTAACGGTTGCCATGAGAAACAGCAATTTCAATATCCTCACCCCTTAGATGAATTACCGGATAGATGATATCATCATCCATATTTTCCTCAAGCAGATCGCGCAGCCCGTTTTTTGAAAAGAACCGCTGCCCGTTGAATTCAATGACAAGCCCTGAATTGAGGAATGTATAATTTTTTATCATATCCACTACATAATCGCTTATGTAATGGTAGCTTTTAAAAACCTCCTCATCGGGTTTAAATACCACCAGTGTACCATTGGGTTCATCAAGATCCTTCAGGTCTCTTTCAGCTGTTTGAATTCCCTGTCGAAATTCCACCTCTTTGGCAATACCTTCGCGTACCGATCGAACTGTAAATATTGAAGACAAAGCATTAACAGCTTTAATGCCCACGCCGTTTAACCCAACTGATTTTTTGAAAACTTTGGAATCGTATTTGGCACCGGTATTCATTTTACTTGTGACATCTACTAATTTTCCAAGGGGAATGCCACGACCAAAATCGCGTACTGTAACCTTATTGCCTTCAATTCCAATTGTAACCTTTTTCCCGTTACCCATCATGAATTCGTCGACCGAGTTATCCATCACCTCTTTGAGCAATACATAAATCCCATCGTCGGCAGCAGTACCATCGCCCAATTTGCCAATATACATACCCGGACGTTTTCGGATATGCTCCTGCCAATCGAGCGTTTTTATTGTTCCTTCATCGTAATTCGGAGTCATTTTTCCCTGAAATTTGGCACAAATATAACCAAAACAGCGTTGTTTTGAGACCCTCCCGGCCAAACATTAACTAACAGCCTAAGGTTGAAAAGTTTGAATAATTATTTCTTTAATTATTCATTTGGGGAACGGGAAAATGGAACCGTTTTAATTATCGATTCCATTCTCCGGCTTTAATTCTATACAGTCCTCTCCACATTCCACACAAAAGCCCTTACCCCTACTTCCTTATTTATCTCGTCCAGCTTTTTCACAGCCTCAAGCAGTGGGTCAACTGCTTCATCGGGAACAATTGTAATGGCTCAGGAATTCATTTCGGGCCAGGTATGGGTTCCCATGCGTGGCTCACCTGTTTGGCTTCCCCTGCCTTTCACATCGTTGAACCAGGTATAGCCCCTTATTCCCAGTTTATCGAACATGTACTCCACGCGTTCGGTATTTGCCTGGTTAAAAATTATCATTACTGCTTTCATAACTTACAATTTATTCCATAAAACGAAATTGTTTCACTACTTCCTTCTTTTTGTTCCGCTCCCCGTGGTGAGCAAGTAAGCCATACATAACAGGCACAACAATCATTGTAACAAGCGTGGAGAATACCAAACCTCCGATTACAGTAATCCCCATTGGCCGCCAGAGCTCGGCACCTTCACCGGTGCTGAGGGCAAGAGGAAGCATACCTAAAATAGTTGTTGCTGCGGTCATCAGCACCGGGCGCAGACGTGACTTACCCGAAATTGCTATTGCCTCATATAAATCGAGGCCGCGGTCGCGCATAAGGTTGGTATAGTCAATAAGCACAATCCCATTTTTAACTACAATGCCAATTAAGAGCACAGCCCCAAGAGCAGCAACAAGGCTAAGGGTAGTACCGGTAATAAAGAGTGCCACTGCCACTCCGGTAAATGCAAACGGAATGGAGAACATAATAACAAAAGGCATTGTAAACGATTCAAACTGCGAGGCCATTACAATGAATACAAGAATCAGGCTGATTACCATAAGTAATCCAAGATCCATGAACGCCTCCTGTTGCTCTTCGTAAGCCCCGCCAATGTTCAGCAGCGTTTCCTGTGGAATATCCAGTCCTTCAAGTTCTGCCTCAATTCTGGATGCCAGTTCACCCAGAGCAATACGGTCGGGTTTTGCCGATACAATCACAATCCGTTCACGCCTCTTGTGCTCGATGTTAGGTGGCGACCAGTACTCGTTGATTTCTCCCAGTTCTTTTAGTTTAATACGTGCTCCGGCCGGGGTGACAATTGTAAGTTCTTCCAGATCGGTAAGCGAGCTTCTGAACTCCTCTTTCAGTCGTATACGGATGTCGTACTCTTCTCCTTCCTCTTTGTACCGCGAGGCAATCATTCCGCTGATCCGGTTCCGTATAGTCGTTGAAACCTGGGCAGTTGTAAGCCCGTGCAATGCCAGCTTATCGCGATCGAGAATAAACTGAAGTTCGGGTTTATCATTTTTACGGCTCACCTGGATATCAATCGCTCCGTCTATTGTTTCAAGTCTTCTACGGACTTCTTCTGCCAGCACATTGGTCTGATCAAAATTATATCCGTAAATTTCAACGTCAACCGTGTTTGTTGTTCCCCCCATGCCCTGGTTGGATGTGGAAACACTAAAGTGTATCACTTCGGGCAACTGGGCAATCTCTGCACGCAATTCTTCTGCAATATCCCACACCGAACGGTCCCTGTCTCCAACATCAGACAGACGCATCATGAAATTAATCATATTCGAGCCGGTTGTTGTAAACAAAGAGAATAACCCCCCTTCATCATCGGAGCCAGAGGAAGCTGCCATTACCTGTACTTCAGGAAATTTTTCCCTGATTATTTTTTCAAGGTAACGTGTGGTTTTGATGGTTTCTTCCACCCGGGTACCTGTTTGCAATTCAATTTCAGCCTGGATACTGCTCTCATCCGACTCGGGCATAAAATCGGTATGGATAAAATAAAATAAAAACATCGACCCAATAAAAATAGCCAGCGCTGAAAGCAACGTAAATGCTTTATGCCGAAGCGACCACCTGAGGGTATTTTCATAAAAACGATCCAACTTATCCAACCTTTTTCCAATTGTGTTATCATAACTCCACGACCCTGTTTTTTTCTTTGGCTTACGTAACCTCAAAAATTTGGAAGCAAGCATAGGTGTAAGCGAAATAGCTGCAAGTGTTGATGTTACAACTGTAATTGTTACAATCCAGCCCAACTGTTTAAATATAACACCTGTCATACCCCCCACCAGGGTCAGTGGAAAAAATACAGCCACAACAACCAGGGTTGTGATAATCACAGCCAGCCATACCTCATTCGTGGCATAAATGGCAGCCTCGCGTGGAGTAGCTCCACGTTCAACATGGCGGGTAATATTCTCAAGTACCACAATAGCATCGTCCACTACCATCCCAATGGCAATTGAGAGTGAAGTCAGTGAGATTACATTAATGGAGCTTCCCGTAACGAAAAGGTACAAAAACGCCACAATGAGCGAGATGGGTATTGTTAGCACAATAATGAATGTAGCCCTCCATCTTCCAAGAAAAAACAAGACCACCAAAACCACAAACAACAGGGCAAACAACAGGGTCTGCGACAAATTATTTACAGAACCTTTAATGAATTCCGAGGTATCCATTATCAGGTTAATCTGTATATCAGGCGGCAGCTCTTTTTGCAATTCCTCGATGCTGGACCGGACCTCACGGGCAACTTTTACAGTATTGGCACCCGATTGCTTCATTACAAACATGCGAAGGCCCGTTTGCCCGTTAATTTTTTCATCGAGCGAAAGGTCTTTAATTGAGTCGCGGACTTCAGCCACATCACGGATGTAGATGGGTTGACCGGCCATATTGCCCACCACCAGGTTTTCGATGCGCCCACTTGTACTGAATTCCCCCTGAACCCTTAACTGGTAATCGATCTTCCCCATTTTAATATTTCCTGAAGGAAGATTCATGTTTTCGGCAGCAATTGTATTCCCAATCTGTTCGATTGTTACATTGTAAGCATCCAGCAACCGTGGATCGGCATCCACATAAACAACCCTCCGGGGAGCACCCATCAAACCGATAGATCCAATACCTTCAACCCGGTTAAGCGGATTAACGATTTTTTCATCCAGAATTTTTTCAAGACCCGGGTAACTCTCTTCAGCAGTAACAGCATAGAAAACTATAGGCATCATGCTGGTATTGAATTTAAAAATCTGGGGACGTTCAGCACCATCGGGCAGGTAATCGTAAATTCGATCAATTACATCCCGGATATCGTTGGAAGCCTCATCAAGATTGGTTTCCCAATCAAACTCCAGGTTTATCACCGAAAGGTTGTCGGTCGATGTTGAAGTTATTTCCTTCAGATTATCAACCGAGTTCAGGGCATCTTCGATGATTCGTGTTACATTTGTTTCAATATCACTGGCATTGGCTCCCGCATAGGTAGTCATAACTGATATGTAGGGAGGATCCATTTCGGGATAGAGATCAACAGGAATCTGCACCAGCGAATAAATTCCCATAACTACAACAGCCACAAATATCATTATTGTAGTAATGGGCTTATTTACTGCATTTTTATATATACTCATTTTCTTCTCTTTAATAAAAAATAACCCGATTAGTTGTTAACCACTTCAATTGGCACACCATCAAGCAGTTTTGACTGGCCGGTAACCACTACCCTGTCGCCGGGTTTTAATTGGTCGGAGAACACTTCCACCTGATCGTCGTATCGTTTACCAATTGTCACTGAAATGCGGCGTGCTGTGCCGTTATCATCTAAAAACAAATACCTGTTGTTTGACCCCTGCATCTTTAGCACAGCCATCGAAGGAAGAAGTATGGCCTCTTCCTGATCCAGGTTTAAACGAATGCGTGCAAACATGCCCGGACGCAAAAGCCCCTCGCTGTTATTAACTAGTATTTCCACATTAAATGTACGGTTGGTGGCGTCAATCCTGGGGTGTATCCGCTCGACGGTGCCAGTAAATTCCTTATTTGAATATACATCCACAACAATAGCAGTTTTCATTCCACGCGTTATTTCCGGGTAATAGCTTTCAGAAATGGAGACCATTGCTTTCAGCCTGTTGATTTGGGCAAGCGACAGTACTGCTGCTTTGCCTGCCTGGGTATTGGGTGCTCCGGAATACATTTCGCCAGCTTCGTAGTACCGCCCGGTAACAACACCGCTAAAAGGAGCATGCAAACTGACATTATCTGTCAGAAATTCCACATTTGATCTGGCTACTTCCAGCTGGGTTTGCAGCTGATCGTATTGCTGCTGTGGAATGCTCCCGTACCGGGCAAGGGTATCAAGCCGGCTGAAATCGGCCTGCAGGTTTTTAAGCTGAATCTCTGCCTGCCGAAGCTGTGTACGATCCATTTCTACCAGCTTTGTGCCATTGGAAATGCGGTCACCCACATCAGCATGAATCTTTTCGATTCTTCCCGGGGAGGCAGGTGCCAGGTATACTTCCTGATAAGCCTCCAGTGTGGCAGGATAATCAACTGTACGGAAGACAACCTGAGGCTGGAGTTCAACTACCTCAACAACTTCTTTTTTTCCGGATTCATTGCCGTTTGCCTGCCCATCCTGATTTCCCGTGTTGCAGGAGAAAACAATAATAGCAGCCAAAGCAAGGATTCCAGAGCTAATTTTTTTCCGTTTCATGTTCATATTATTAATTGTTCATTATTATTCCGGTAAGTGTATTTAATGCATTTTGCGACTGAAGCACATCCAGCATCGATGCGATGTGTTGCGACTCAGCCTGCAGGTAATTGCTATCGGCAGTTGATAACTCAAGGCTGGATATCATTCCCTGTTCATATTTTCGTCTTAGATTCAGATATACCTCACGCGACACCTTCACATTTCTTTCCTGTGTTTCATAGTTTTCAAGGGCATTCTTCAGGTTAAACTGCAGCTGCCGGTATTGAATATCCAATTGTTCTTCGAGCAGAGCCTTGTTATTCTGTACAGCCTGCAGTTCCAGTTTTGCATCTCTTACCCTGGCGCGACGCTCACCACTGGAGAAAACAGGTATATTAAGCTGTAGCCCCACAATATGGGGTGGCGACATATCGAATGCCGGTTTCAGCAACTTGTAAGTGTAATTGTAGAATCCAGAAAGGGTTGGCAGGTAGGCTGCCTTTTGCATATCTATCTGTTTTTCGGTAAGCTCCTCCTGCATCCCCATCAGCTGAAAGTCAATGTTTTGTTCCGGCTCGAATGCTGTAACGACACCTGCAGCCATCTTTCCCTTAATCAGATCATTAAGGCTTTCGGTCAATTCCAGTTCAGTTTCAGCAGTTACACCCAATTGAATGCGCAAAAGGTTTTCTGCCATTTCAAGTTGCCGCTCAGAGGAACGTACTGCATTTGCCAGTGAATTTACCTGTACCGATAACTGATCCAACTCAATTTGCTCCATCATTCCTACCCTTACCATAGGCTCTGTTTTGCGGTAAATCTCCTCAAGGTTACTCATGTTGGTTTTTAATATCTCAAGCGATTCCCTTGAAACCAAAACCAGATGGTAACCTTCCACAACCTGGCTCACAACTTCCTGTTCGGTTTTTTTCTTGCTTTTCTCAGAAAGCTTTTTTGCAAGCCTGGCTGTTTGTACCCCTACAATGTAACTTCCGTTAAAAAGAAGCTGCCCCACCTGCAAATTAAAGTTGCTTGTTGGTTTAATAGGGATTTGGGTTGCCGGTAAATTTTCATCAAACTGAATGCTGATATCAGCTCCCAGGGCATTTGAATAATCGGCACTGGCATTTATCTGTGGCAATCCGGCTGCAACAGTGGCCCACAGCTGTTCCTGAGCCCGGTCAACAGCATACTCCGATCCGATAATGGTACGGTTATAGGTAAGGGCGTGCTTTTTTGCAGCCTCCAGATCAAGTGTTAACTTTTCCTGTGCCTGCAGGGAGCCAATAATAAAAAAGTTCACAATGAGTAAAAGTATCCGATAATTTTTCATGTTCTCTTTTGCTTTATTTTTAAATCCTGTAGAAATAGAATTACTGTTCAATTATGTTATCAATTATAGCAATGCCACGCGAAGTGGATATTCCCCGCATAAAGTTGATCACCAAATTTTTAAATACTTCAGCATGGTTAAATTCTTCGCGCGGAAAAACTTTATCATCTGAAATAAGATTCATCTGCTCCTGAAACAGCTTTGTTACAATGGGAATACTGATGTCCTTTCTGAAAAGACCTTCATCGAGTCCTTTATTCAGTAACTTATGCGTAAGCCTTGAATTTGTTCTGATGCTCTTTTCATGGATTGAAGTCCATATTCCTGGGTAAAACTTTTTTAGATCCGAAAAAAATACGGGATTTATGGAATTCATAATTTTTATTCCTTCCTGCATAAAAATGAAAATGGTTTCAATGACATTCCCTGCAGTTGAAATGATCTGTTCGTTTTTTAAATCTTCCTGTTTTGATAGTTCCTGCAAACAGGAATGCACCAATTCTGTTTTATCTTTAAAGTTTTCATAAATTGTCCGTTTTGAAATTCCAAGAGCAGCGGCAATTTCATCCATTGTAACATTCCTGATTCCCAACCTGAAAAAACGGTTGGTTGCTTCTTCAACTATTCTGTTCTTTAATTCCATTTTTCTAATTTGGCTGCAAAATTATAAGAAAACTTTAAAAACGTCGAAAGTTTTCAAGGAATTAGTGTTTGTTAACAAAAAAAATAAACTTCAAGCTTAACCTACTTATTAACTGGTATTTAATTAAAAATTTAAAAATGAGGCGGCCAAAGAAGGATCCTGGTCACGGTGGCTTGTACCAAACATAACTTTTAAACAAATAGCGCCGTTGCAGAGTTATAAATACAAGTTAAACTCAAAAGAAAAATGAATGCATGAATCTACCAAAAGACAGGAAAGACAATTATTCGCAGGATGCCATTCACAAACGGATTAAATATCTTCATGAATACAGTGGATTTGAACCCAAACAACTCCCTCAAAGCACTATTGATCCTAAATTAACAAAAGGAAATATTGAAAACATTATAGGCTTTACCCAGGTCCCTGTTGGTGCAATCGGACCTTTGAAGATAAATGGAGATCATGCCAAGGGCGACTTTTATGTTCCCTTAAGCACTACCGAAGGAGCCCTTATCGCTTCCTTTAACAGGGGAGCACGTGTAATTTCGTTATCGGGCGGAGCAAATGTGGCAGTTATTCGCGACAGCATCCAAAGGGCGCCATTCTTTGAACTGGAGAATCTATTCAGGGCACGTGAGTTTATGAAATGGATCGGTAAACAGTTTGTATGGTTGCAGCAAATTGCTCAAAGCACCACAAATAATGGAAAATTATTAGACTACCATGCATTCCTGCAGGGGAAAGTCGTTTTTCTGAGGCTAAACTTCTCTACCGGCGATGCCATGGGAATGAACATGATAACAAAAGCAACGCAGGAAGTTTGCAAATACATTGCAGGCCACTTCCCAATAGTACGCTATTCACTTGAAAGCAATATGGCTGTCGACAAAAAACCGGCACATATCAACAGCATCCTGGGTAGGGGAAAAACGGTGTCAGCTGAAGTTTTGGTTAAAAAGAACATTCTTTCAAAGTATCTCCATACAACTGCCAAAGAAATCGAGAAAGCATACCACCACCAGGTTACCGGGAGCTTTCTTGCCGGAACGCTGGGGGTCAATGGCCATTATGCCAACGGTATAGCGGCATTGTTTCTTGCCTGCGGACAAGACCTGGCAAACATCAGTGAATCATGCGTAGGCTACAGCAGCCTGGAAACCATTGGTGATGATCTGTACGTATCGGTGAACCTGCCATCGCTTGTTGTGGGGACTGTAGGAGGAGGTGTGTCACTTCCCACCCAGCGTGAATGCCTCGAAATAATGGGCTGTTATGGAACGGGAAAAAGTAAAAAGTTTGCAGAAATTGTAGCAGCTACAGCTCTTGCCGGTGAAATTTCGCTTGAAGCGTCCATCGTTGCAGGAGATTTTGTGTCGGCACATGAAAAATACGGAAGAAATAAACCCAAACAGGATGTTCCACAGATCAGGAATTAATCAGCAGGAGATCTGAACCCAAATCCAGTTCAAAAGACTTTTACCTTATATTAAAAACCGGGCAACAGAATCAAACAGCAATCCTATTCTTTTTTCTCAAGGACATAAATTACAGAACTTGCTCTACCCTCTGCAGTAAGACTGATGAGCCATGAAATTTTTCCTGTAACCAGACCTTTAAGAAAAGCAAAACGTGCTTTTTTATATTTTTCACTAAGAATCGACACATAGAAAGAATCGAAAGTCATATTATGCATGCTTTGCAAATCAAATCCATGTTTTTCACCTAAAAGCCTGATGTTTTTTGGCGTAAAATGCCATATATGCCGGGGGACATCCCAGGCAGCCCAATAGCGTCCGTATTGCTGTGCATCGAACGAGGTATAATTTGGTACGGCAATAATCAGCTTTCCACTGGGCTTAAGCAAACGAAAAAAAGCATCCATAGTGTCATTCAACCTGTGAATATGCTCCAGCACATGCCACAAGGTTATAACATCGAAACTTTGTTCACTGAAGTTAAAAAGTTCATCAGCAGAATAT
>OBJA01001598.1_pt1 | contig 14998 bp, 12 predicted proteins | sample 1519751 | NCBI WGS metagenome assembly OBJA01 (sample SAMEA3881238, study PRJEB22517) | soil metagenome | biome: lake sediment; feature: soda lake sediment; material: sediment, water from around vicinity | place: India | collected 2013-12-23 | depth 3 m | reverse complement strand
GGGCTTGGCCCGCCGCCTGCGGCACCCGATCCAGGACCTTCAGCAGATCCACCTTTTCGCCGGGGCCGGGGGCCACCGTGGCCAGCAGCAGGCGTTGGGCCGCCGCCAGGCTCAGGGCCGGCTGGTTCAGGGCCGCCAGATCCCGCTGGTAGTTGATGTTGACAAAGGAATTGGTTTTGCCGGCCCCCAAGCCCAGCTCACTGCCGCTCATCTCCTTGACCCGCAACTCCTGGAGCAGATCGGCCAGGCGCAAGCGGCCCTGCTCCAGGGCGGCGTTGACCTTCGGCAGAATCCGGCGATGGTAGACGGCGTGGAGGGGCTCCCGGCCCTCGCTCAGGGCGGGCAGCACCACGTCCCAGTCGCCAGGGCAGTTTATAAGCCTGGCGATCACCGCCGGGTCCAGCAGAGGCATGTCGCAGGCCGCCACAAAGATCCGGGGGGCGGTCAGGTGGTGGAAGGCGGCTTCGATGCCGGCCAGGGGCCCGGCACCGGGGTGGAGGTCGCCGGTCATGGGCCAGTTGAGGAAGGCGAAGGTTTGCGGGGTATTGGTGACCAGCAGCCGCTGGGCAAAAAGCTGTTCCAGGGCGGCGGCCACCCGGGCGACCAGGGGCTGGTTCCGGTAGAGGGCCAGGGCCTTGTTGCTGCCGAAGCGGCTGCTTTGGCCCCCGGCCAGGATCACCCCGGCGCAGTTGGGGAACAGGTGGGGGTTGGTACTCATTACTCCTCGCGGCTACCGATGCGGATTCTGATCTCCCGGGGATCCTCACAGCCCCGCAGGCTGGCGATCATCCCCCTGATCCCTTTGCGGAGCAGGGCGGCGGCGAAACGGTTGAGGGGCACCGTAAGGCCGTCCACCTCCAGGCTGATCCGCTGGCGGCGGGAAAAATTGGGGTCAGACACCAATTTATTGTCCGCCAGGTCTTTCTTGTTTGTGCCGTTTGCCGGCAATAAATTGGTGTCTGACCCCAATTTTTCTGCGGCCTCCGGCAGAAAGCGTTGGATCAGGAAGTCGGCGATTGCCGCCACCTGATCGTCGGCAAAGCGGGGCAGTTGGTCGTCGGCGGTGGCGGCGGGGGGGAAATCGCCCACCAGGGCGATCCAGGTCTGGTCGCGGGGCAGGGGTTCGGGGTGGGTGGCGGCCCGGTAAACCTCGATCTTGGGCAGCCGGGTGCGCTTGTAGCCCTCGGCGATCACCAGGTCGAGGCCGCCCAGGTAGCGGGTGGTCAGCTCATCGATGCCCAGGTCGCGGTCGCTGTCCCGAATCAGGCCGATTCCGGTGGGGGAGGAGAGAATCACCGCCTCGGCCCCGGCCTGCTTGTGGCGCCAGGTATCCTTGCCGGGGGTGTCCATGTTGAACTCATGGACGTGATGCTTGATGGTCCCCACCCGCAAGCCCCGGCGTTTCAGCTCCGGCAGCAGCTTTTCCAGCAAAGTGGTCTTGCCGCAATCGGGCCTGCCGACCAGGGCAACAACGGGAATTCTCATAGTAGTCAACCTGAGGGTAAAACAAGGGCAGTGTTTGTTGTATGGGGGCGGCGTAAACCTTGAGCAGTGCCGCGGGTTGCGGTAAGCGGAACGGCGATGCGTGCTTCAGCACGTGAGCCGTTCCGATCGCCGCAAGATGTGGTGCTGCTCAAGGTTTACAGAATCAACCCGGGGGCCAAGCTAAGGGGCGGCCGCCCAGGACGTGCATGTGGAGATGGAAGACGGTCTGGCCGGCGGCCGCCCCGTTGTTCATCACCAAACGGCAGTCGGTAATCCCGTTTTCCCGGGCCAGCTCGGCTCCTTTGCGGACCAGGGCGCCGATCACCGCCTCATCCTCGGGGGCCAGGGCACCGGGGCCGCTGACGTGCTTCTTGGGGATCACCAGAAAATGCTTGGGGGCCTGGGGCGCGATATCCCAGAAGGCCAGCATTTGGTCATCCTCATAGAGTTTCTTGGCGGGAATTTCCCCTTTGACGATCTTGCAAAACAGGCAGTCATCGGCCATATAGTCCTCCATAATCATTGCTTGTTCGGGGAAAATACCGGCCGGGGCCGGGAGCTGTCAAGCCGTAAAGGCCAAGCATTTTAATTTGGGGTCGTTTTTCCGGCCGGCCTCGGGTAAGCTGAGCAAGCAAAAGCAGAGTAATCGTAATCGTTCGGCCGAAGGCCGAATATATTGAGTCAACAGGGTGTAACTATTCAGCAGTACCCCAGGTTGCGGTAAGCAGGTCGGCGTAGCGTACATGCAGGTACTCTAGCCGGCCTGATCGCCGCAAGATGGGGTGCTGCTGAATAGTTACATGGGAGATTTTGGGGATGCGCCAGTTGGTGGTGGACCAGCTCAGTCGGGAAGAGTGGCAGAATCTGGACAGCTATTTACGGCGCAACCTGCGTCCCGGCCCCCTGGCCGGGCTCTTCTGGCTGGAACTGCCCCCCCGGCTCTGGGGCGGAGCCCAGCAGGGCCATGAATCGTGTGCCCCGTTCAATTTCGCCATTGAGCTCAGCGAAAAACGCCTGGTTTGCGAGCTGCTGGTTCGGGGCAGCCAGCGTCTGCATTGCACCTGTAGCGCTTATGCCGAGCCGGAGCAGCGCGAATTTTTGTTGATTTTTTTTGACACCATGCTGGCCGAGGAAATGATCAAGGCTTGAAAACAACCCCTTGACAGGGTCCGGCGGAGCGACATAGCATGATCCCGCAAAAAAAACGTTTTACTAACCCTTCACAGGTGGCGACCTTTTGGTCATGATGGAGACATCGTTAGCCGGCAGCGGTCTGCAGCGCCATGTTTCTCTGGCCCTGGACAAATTGCTCCAGCCGGAGGAGGTTGTGGTCATCGTCGACGATGATGCCGCCATCCGGGAACCCTTGTGCCGCTACCTGGCTTCCGAGGGCCTGGCAACCGAGGGGAGTGCTGACGGCGGCGGGCTGCTCCGGCTGCTTGTTGAGCGCCGGGTGGCCCTGGTGCTGCTGGACATCGGCCTGCCCGACGGCAACGGGATGGAGCTGCTGCCCAAGATCATCGACAAGGACCCCGATTGCGCGGTGGTGATGCTAACCGGGGTGGCCGATCTTAAGGTGGCCCTGGACTGCATTCGCATGGGCGCCACCGATTACATCTCCAAACCCGCCTCCCTGGATCAAATTTTCCATGTCACCCGCAAGGCCCTGGAAAAGCGGCGCTTGATCCTGGAAAACCGCAAATATCACGAGGAGTTGGAGGAAGCCCACTTCCGACTCCGCCTGCTCCATCAGCTTTCCCTCAAAATGAACAATGTTTACCTCAGCACCGTCGAGCTGGATGAGATCCTGCGGGCGGTGCTGGTGGGGATCACCGCCCATGAAGGCCTGGGGTTCAACCGGGCCTTCCTGGTGATGTTTGACGATGATCGACGCCAACTGAAGGGCCACATGGCCATCGGGCCCGGCTGCCGGGAGGAGGCCAGCAAGATCTGGGGTGAGATGCAGGAGCGGGGGATGAACTTCGGCGAGATCATCCAGGGGGTGCGCGACCAGTGCTGGCGGGAAGACCTGGCGGTCAACAATATTGTCCGCCGCTTGACGGTGGCGGTCGATGCCAAGGAAAACCTGCTGATCAAGGCCATTGAAAACCGGCGCAGCATCCTGGTGGGCCGGGAAAGCGGCGGAGTGCCTATCATGCTGGCCCGGGGCTGGGCCAACGGCGCTCCCAATGGCAACGGGGTGCAACTGCCCGAAGGCGAGAGCTTGCCGGTGCCCCACGAGTTGATCGAGATCCTCGATGAGAATCGTTTCGTGGTGGTGCCCCTTTACTCGCCGGGCCGGGCCTTCGGGGTGATTATCGCCGACAATTACGTGACCGGCCGGCCCATTACCAACGTCCACGTCAGCGCCCTGGAGCTCTTTGCCAGTCAGGCCAGCCTGGCCATCGAGCAGAGTCATCTCTACGGCGATATGCAGCACAAGATCGCCGAGCTGGAGGCGACTTACGAAGAACTCAACCACAGCAAGGATCTGCTGGTGGAGGCCGAGCGCTACTCGGCCCTGGGCCAGATGGCCGCCCAGTTGGTTCACACCATTCGCAATCCCATCACCTCCATCGGCGGGGTTTCCCGCATCCTGGCCCGTAAAACCAGCGACGAGAGCTGGCTTAAGTACATCAACGTGATCACCAAGGAAACCGCCCGCCTGGAGTCCACCCTTTCCGACCTTTTCGATTTTGTTAACCAGACCACGGTGGAAAAACGCCCCTTGCTGCTCTGCGGCCTGGTCAAAAAAACCATCCTCCTGTTGCAGAACGAGATGACCCGCCAGGGTATCCGTTGGGAGGTCCATTGCCCGGAAGGCGGCGTGACCGCCGAGGTGGATGAACGGCTGATGCGGCAGGTTTTCCTCCATCTTTTGCGTAACAGCATCGAAGCCATGCCCGACGGCGGCAAGCTGACGGTGGAGCTGGAGCTTGAGGAGAGCTGGGCCGTGGTCCGGGTTCGGGACACCGGCAGCGGCCTGGCCACCTCCCAGGTGGAGCGGGCCAAGGACCCCTTTTATACCACCAAGACCTACGGCACCGGCATGGGACTGACCCTGGTGGAAAAGGCGGTCGGAGCCCACGGCGGCACCTTTGCTCTCAAGACCGCGAAAACCGGCGGCATGGAGGCCACGGTTCGCATCCCCCTATGAGTTGCGATGAAAATTGGTGACTTGCTGCAGGCGGCCAGACTGGCCGGGGCCCGGATTGAGGCTGAGGGCCGGGCGGTCGAAGGTGTTCGGCCGGCGGCTCCTGGTGGGCCGGGGCCTGGGCCGGGAGCCGGGCCGGGGCTGGAGGTTGGCAGCTTGCTCAAGGGACGGGTGGGCGGCTTCTCCCCCGATGGCCGGGTTTTGTTGGAACTGGGCGGTCGGCAGGTGGCGGCCCGCAGCGCGGTACCCTTGTCTCCGGGCCGGGAGTTCTGGTTCGAGGTGCGCCGGGGCGGCAACGAACCCTGGCTGACTCTGGCCGATAAGAAGGGCGGGGTCCAGCACTTTCTCCAGCAGGCCTCCGGTGGTTTGCGTGATCTCAATCGGCTGACCGCCCTGCTGCAGCAGCTTGTCCGCCCGGCGGGAGCGGAGGCGGAGGCGGCTCGGGGCGCGGCCCGCCCGCCGCTTGCCGGGACAACTCCGGCCGTAATTGATTGCTTACCTCCGGCCTCGGCGGCGGGATTGGCCGATGCCGTGGCTCGCCTGGTGCTGGGTTCAACCCCGGCTCCCGAGAAAATTGTTGAGTTGCAAACCCTGTTGCGGGGAGGTGAGGCCGGCGGTCGGGCGGCCGGTGAGCCGGGGGGAGCTGCTCGGGCTTGGCTGGGGCCGGCTCCGGCCCAGGCGCCGGTGCTCACCCTGCCGGCTCGCCTGCAAGCTCTGGTGGCGGCCATCCGCGCCCAGTTGGCGGAGGCGGCGGCCAGCGGGGGCAGAATGGCCGCCGCTCCCGAGGCGGCCGTCCGGGAACCTTTGGCGGCTCTGGCTCGGATCGGCGGGATGCTGGAGGCGCTGGTGGCCATGAACGAGCAGCCGCCGACGGCCAACCAAGCCCCCTTCTGGCTGCTGCCCTGTTTTTTCGCCCTTGATGCCGGGGCCGGCAGTTGGTTGTTAAGCCTGGAGCAGGATGCAGAGAGCAGTGAGGATGAGGCTTCTCTGGCCTTTTTCCTGGAGATGAGCCGTTTGGGCGAATTACAGTTGCAGGTCCGGTTGCGGGGGGAACGGTTGGAGGGGACTTTTTTCCTGGCCGACGCCCGGGCTCTCAATTTCCTGCGGGGTCGCCTGAGCGAGTTGCGGGAGCGGCTGGACAATCTGGGCTACCAGGCGGTTTTCCGCTGCCGCCTGGCGGAATGCCCCTTGCTGCCGGCCCTCAAGGCCGAGTTGGAGCGGGTTGCCGGCTCCGGCCCGCGAAAATTGATTGACATTACGGCCTGAAGGCTAGGAGGTCGGCTGTCCGGCCTTGCTTGGCTGGATTTGCTGTTGGCCGGCCGCCGGAGGTCGGGGATCAGGCTGGAGCCGTAACCGGGGCGGAGAGGGGGAGTTCAACCACGAAGGTGCTGCCCTGGTCGACGCCGGAGGAGTGGACCGTGATTCGGCCGCCGTGGTGCTCGACGATTTTGCGGCAAAGGGCCAGGCCGATGCCGGAGCCTTCATAGTCCTTGCGGTTCTGGAGTCGGGAAAAGACCTTGAACAGGCGGTCCTGCTGGCCGGGGTCGATCCCGATGCCCCGGTCGCGGATGGTCAGCCGCCAGTTGTCGGCAGTAGTGGCCGAAGTTACCTCAACCTCGGGCTTTTGCCCCGGCCGGTGGTACTTAATGGCGTTATCCAGCAGGTTTTGCAGCAGCCGGGTCAACTCGTCACGGCTGGCGAAAACCATGGGCCACTGGCCGTTGATGGCTATTTCGGCGCCGGATTCTTCGATGGTCGTCGCCAGGAAGGCCAGGGCTTCATCCAGGGCCTCGCGGCTGGCCATGGGTTCCTTGGGCAGGGTTTTGCGGCCCACCCGGGAGTAGTCCAGCAGGCCGACGATCATGGCGTCCAGCCGGCGGGCACCGTCCTTGGCGTAATGGAGGGAAAGGGCTTCGTCGTCGGACAGCTTCTCTCCCAAACCTTTGGCCAGCAGCTCCAGGTGGCCGCCGATCATCCGCAGGGGCTGGCGCATATCGTGGGAAATGGCGTAGGCGAATTGTTCCAGTTCGGCGTTGGAACGCCTGATCTCTTCCTCGGCCGTTTTGCGGGCGCTGATATCCATGAGGCTGCCCTCGACAAAGGGTGGGCGCTTGCCGCGGGCACCGATCAGCCGGGCGCTGATGGCCACCCAGATGGTTTCGCCGCTTCTTTTGCGCATTTCCATTTCCTGGTTTTGCACCGTCCCCTCCCGCCAGAGAGTTTCCCAGAGTCGCCGTCGCTGGTCGGGATCCCGATAGAGCTGCTGGCCCAGGCTGTCAACCTCGGCCAGCATTTCCTCCGCCGAGAAGAAGCCGAAAATTTCCGCCATGGCCGGGTTTACCCGCAAGAACCGGCCTTCCTGGTTGCTTTGAAAAATCCCGATCAGGGATTGCTCGAAGATGTTGCGGTAGTCCTCCTCGGCCGCCTGCAGTTGTCGGGTTTGTTCCTCCAGGGTGGTGGCCATGCGGTCGAAGGCGTTGGCCAACTGGCCCAGTTCGTCGGGGGTGTGGGGTAGGTCGCTACGGGCCGCCAGTTCCCCCCCGCCCACCCGCCCGGCGGCCCGGACCAGCTTGGCCAGGGGGGCGAGCAGCAGGCGGCCGCTGAATAGCCAGGCGATCAGCAGGGCGGCGGCAATGGCTCCGCCCAGCAGGCCCAGGTCGCGGAGGAGTGAGTAGCGGCTGGCGGCCAGAGCTTCAGCCTTGAGGATCGCCACGTGGAAAATCATGTAGGGCTCGGAGTCACCGGGCAGCCGCAATTGTTGGAAGGCGAACAGGCGGTGCCGGCCGGTGCCGTCGGGGCCGGTGACGGCACCCTGGGTTTGCTCGCCGCCCAGCAGGGCCCAGACATGATCCGGGGCCTTTTCACCGAAGGGAAAGTCATCGGTGGGGGGGAAGCGGTAGAGCCTGCGGCCCTGGTGGTCGAGGATGGCCAGTACCGTTTGCGGCGGCAGCTCGGCCCGGCGAAAAAGGTCGGTGAAAATATCCAACTGGAAGCCGGCCTGCAGCACCCCCAGCAGGCGGCCATCCTGGTCGTTGACCGGGTAGGCAAACTGGAAACTGCTCTGGCCGTGGATTCGTCCCATCTGGTATTCGCCCGCCGCTATCCGGCCGGTGTTGACGGCCTGGCGGAACTGGCGGCTGTGGGCGTTGTTGAACGGTTGGATCCGGCGGCCGCTGGCCACCATTTCGCCGTCGGGGGCAAAAAGGGCGATGTTGACCAGTTGCGGCAGTTCGCCCAGCAGGTTGTGGAAATAAAGAGAACAGGCCTCGCCGTCCAGGTTTTTGACCTTGGGCAGTTGGGCCAGGGTGAGGAACAGGGTGCGCAGCGATTCTTCCAGCAGGTTCTGGCGATCGGTCAGGGTGTCCACCAGAAAAACGGCATCGCGATGAGCTTCGGCCACCGCCTGTTGCCGCTTCTCCAGGCCGGAGTGGACGATAATCAGCAAGGCCGGCAGCAGGGCGGCGGCCAGCAGCAGAAGCAGTTTGTTACGGATGGAAGCCTTGCCAAAACCGGCCATCTTGTCGCGCCAGCCCCCGAAGTTTTGAACCTCGCCGTTTTCGATTGGATCCTACTCCCTTGATGATAGCTGATTGATAGCAAAACTCAAAGGGCTGTGGCCACCTGGAGAAAGAGGCAAAGCCACCTGCAAAGCCACCAGGACAAAAAAAGGGGTTAACCGAAAACGGCTAACCCCTCGATATTGGCTGGCGTCCCCAACCGGATTTGAACCGGTGTTGCCGGCGTGAAAGGCCGGTGTCCTGGACCTGACTAGACGATGGGGACTGCGGTGATGCGCTGTGTAACGCTTTTTCGTTTGGTGGGTCGTGTTGGACTCGAACCAACGACTCTCTGCTTAAAAGGCAGATACTCTACCGACTGAGTTAACGACCCCCTTGCAAAGAGGGCCTTTTTTACAACAGCCGAACGGCGCTGTCAAGCCCAAGCTGGCTCATCGCTGTTTTTTTCGAATTTGTCCGGTCGGCGCCGACGTTGCTGTTTGCAGCGGGGGAAATTGCTTGTCGGTCGCCGGCCTCTCTGCTATTGTCGGCAAAGTTTGTTTGTTGCCCTCTTTTTTCTGTTTTGCCAATTGGGAACTGCGATTATGGGAATTCTTTCGCGCTCCGGCAGCTTCGTCCGCTACGCGGTGGAGGGGGATTTGCCGGAAAATTTCTGGGACTTTGCCGCCCCGCGGATTGCCGACCACAGCTTCCGTGATATTGACGATACCTACGACGAGCGTTCGGTGGGTTGGGTGTCGGTGGCCGGCATGTTTGATACCGATTTCAGCCGGGCCCCTTATGCGGTGGGCGACCATCTGGTGCTGAGCATGCGGATTGACGAGCGCAAGGTGGCCGCCAAAATCCTGCGCAAGTTCTGCCTTAAGGAGGAGGAGCGGCTTAAGGCCGCCCGCCAGTTGCCCAAGCTGAGCAAGGCCCAGCGCGGCGAGATCAAGGAGAACGTCCAGTTGATGTTGTTGAAAAAAGCCCTGCCGGCCCCGGCGGTGTACGACCTCTGCTGGAACCTGGCCCAGGGCACCATCCTCTTCTTTTCCGCCAACCAGAAGGCCCAGGAGCAGTTCGAGGAGCTGTTTCGCCAGACCTTCGAGCTGGGGGTGATCCTGCAGGTGCCATACCTGGTGGCCGAGCATCTGCTGCCGGCCGAGCGGCGGGGGGCTTTGGCCGACCTGGAACCGGCAATTTTCGTTTAGGGAGGGGGTACGGGGTGGATCTGGTTGACCTGATTGAAGAAAAAAGTTTCCTGGGCCAGGAATTTCTCACCTGGCTCTGGTATAAGAGCGAGGAGCGGGGCGGGGCGATCCTGGTGCCGGAAATCGGCCAGGATATTTTGCTCTATTTTGAAAAACACATGCTCCTGGAGTACGGCGCGGGCGAGGCCCGGGAAAACGTGGTCTGCCGGGGCTTGCTCACCGAGCTGAAGGAGGCCCGGGCCGGCCTGGCTTTGGGCAAGAAGCCGGAGCAGGCCCGGATTCGCTTGCAGCGCGACGACCACGAGTGGAGCCTGACCATCAAGGCCCGGCTTTTCGAGTTTCAAAACGTGCGGCTGCCCAAAACCGAAATCGGCGAGCAGGGGGCCGACGAAGACGATCCCATGGCCCGGGAGGGTCTGTTGCTGGACCAGATCGGGCTTTACGAGACGGCGGCGCGCACCGTCGATCAGCTCTTTCGGATGTTCCTGGAGCTCCGCTGCTCGGAGCGCTGGCCCGAGGAGTTGGGGCGGGTGCAGAGCTGGGTAGCCAAGGGCGGTGGGCGGTAGTCGTTAAACGTTGGAGGAAGGTTGCTGATGGAGTTTGAAACCGTAATCGGGCTGGAGGTTCATGCCCAGCTGAAAACCCGGAGCAAAATTTTTTGCGGTTGCAGCACCGAGTTCGGCCGGCCGCCCAACAGCAATACCTGCCCGGTCTGCCTGGGGTTGCCGGGGGTGTTGCCGGTCCTCAACCGACGGGTGGTGGAGTTTGCCATCAAGCTGGCTCTGGCCACCGACTGCCGGCTTAATGGCCGCAATGTCTTCGCCCGCAAAAATTATTTTTATCCCGATCTGCCCAAGGGTTACCAGATTTCCCAGTTCGACCTGCCCATTGCCGAGCACGGCGCCCTGACCATTGACCTGGAGGACGGAAGCAGCCGCCGGATCGGGATCACCCGGATCCACATGGAGGAAGACGCCGGCAAGCTGGTCCATGACGAACGGGAGCCCAAAAGCTACGTCGATCTCAACCGCACCGGCACCCCGCTACTGGAGATTGTCAGCGAGCCCGACCTCCGCTCCCCGGAGGAGGCCGCCGCCTATCTCCGCAAGCTCCACGCCATCGTCCGCTACCTGGACATCTGCGACGGCAACATGCAGGAGGGCAGTTTCCGCTGTGACGCCAACATCTCCCTGCGCCCCAAGGGGCAAAAGGAATTCGGCACTCGCACCGAGCTCAAGAACATGAACTCCTTCCGCAACGTTCAGCGGGCCCTGGAGTATGAAGAGCGACGTCAGCGCGACCTGCTGCTGGACGGCGAGGCGGTGGTGCAGGCCACCCTGCTCTGGGATGCCGACAAGGGCATCACCCTGCCCATGCGCAGCAAGGAGGAGGCCCACGATTACCGCTATTTCCCCGACCCTGATCTGGTGCCGGTGGAAATCGGCGAGGCCTGGATCGAGGAGATTAAGGCCGGGCTGCCGGAACTGCCCCAGGCCAAGAAAACCCGCTTCATGGATGATCTGGGGCTGCCGGCCTACGATGCCGAGGTGCTCACTTCCAGCCGGGAGCTGGCCGACTATTTCGAGCAGGCCCTGGCCGTTTATCCGGGGGCCAAGAAGCTGAGCAACTGGATCATGACCGAACTGATGCGGGCGCTCAAGGGCGAGGAGGGGATCGACATCGCCGCCTGCCCGGTCAGCCCCCGCCATTTGGGCCGGCTGCTGGCCATGGTGGACGAGGGCAAGATCAGCGGCAAGATCGCCAAGACCGTCTTTGAAGAGATGATGCAGTCCGGGGCCGAGCCGGAAACGGTGGTTAAGGAGAAAAACCTGGTTCAGGTCAGCGATGCCGGGGAGCTTAACGCCGTGGTGGAGCGGATCATCGCCGCCAACCCCGAGCAGGCCGAGCAGTATCGGGCCGGCAAGACCAAGGTGCTGGGCTTTTTTGTCGGCCAGTTGATGAAGGAAACCAAGGGCAAGGCCAACCCCCAAATGGCCAACGAACTTTTCACCAAGGCGCTGCAATAGAAAAAATGTTTGCCAAGGGCATCGCCTGCCGCTGAATGATTGAGGAAATGTAACTATTCAGCAGTGCCCCAGGTTGCGGTAAGCAGGTCGGCGTAGCGTACATCGGGTACTCTAGCCGACCTGATCGCCGCAAGATGGGGTGCTGCTGGATAGTTTCACGGAAAGCATGGCGAAAGAGGAAACTGCCAAGGACGCCAAACATAAGGGCGAAGGCCACCGCCAGCGGTTGCGGGATCGCTTTCTGGCGCATGGCGCCGCCGGCCTCACCGACAGCGACATGCTGGAGCTGCTGCTGACCATGGGCACTCCCCGCCGGGACTGCAAGGATGCGGCGCGGGCGCTGCTGGCCCGCTACGATGGCTCGCTAAGCCGGGTGCTGGACGCCCCCCAGGGTGAACTGGAGCAGGTTAAAGGAGTGGGGCCCAACAACTCCTTCGCGCTGCATTTCATGCAGGCGGTGGCCCGCCGCTACCTGCAGGAGCGCTTGCAGGGCAAGCATTATCTCCGTTCCAGCCGCGAGGTGGGCGATTATCTGATCCACGCCCTGCGGGGCTTGAGCCGGGAGACCCTGGTGGCCATTTTCCTGGACGCCGCCTACGGGATTCTGGCTCTGGAGGAGCTGGCAGTGGGCTCCCTCACCGCCGCCACCGTCCATCCCCGGGAGGTGATCTCCCGAGCCCTGCACCACAAGGCCGCCGCCGTGATCCTGGCCCACAACCATCCCTCCGGCAGCCTCCAGCCCTCGGCCCAGGACCGGCGGCTGACCCGCCAGCTCTTTCTGGCCCTGGCCTTCTGTGAAATCCAACTGCTGGATCACTGCATCATCGGCGGGGAAGCCCGGCCCTACAGCTTTGCCGACCACGGCCTGATGGAAGAAATTCGCCAATCCTGTCAGCCTGTACTCAACCATGGCTGACCCGCCCGGACCGCTTCCGCCCGCCACCCTGCCGGGAATTTATGTCCATATCCCTTTCTGCCGCCGTAAATGCGACTATTGCGCCTTTGTTTCCCTGCCTTGCCGGCGGCCGCCGGCTTCCTACCTGCGGGCACTGGTGCTTCAGGCCCGGCAACTGGCCGATCTGCCCTGGTGCCGGGAACAGACCTTCGGCTCGATTTTCATCGGCGGCGGCACTCCCACCCTTTATTCGCCCCGGCAGTTGGGGGAGTTGATTGCCGAGTTGCGGCGGCTGTTCCGCTTTGGCGGCGAGCCGGAAATAAGCTGCGAGAGCAACCCCAACACCCTGGATTATCAGGTGTTGCGGGGGTTGCTGGCGGCCGGGATCAACCGGCTCAGTGTCGGGGTTCAGAGTTTCCAGGATGAGTTGTTGCGGGCGGTGGGCCGGGGCCACGACCGGCTAACCGCCCTGGCGGTGATCAATCAGGTGCGAAGGGCCGGCTTCCGCGATTTCAACCTGGACCTGATTTACGGCCTGCCCGGTCAGGATCAGGCTCGCTTCCGGGCCGATCTGGAGACCGCCCTGGAGCGGGAGCCCACCCATCTGGCCCTCTACCAGTTGACGGTGGAGGAGAATACCCCCCTGGCCGCCCGGCTGGCGGCGGGGGAGTTGGCTCTGCCCTCCGAGGATGAGGCCGCGGCCATGGAGGAGGAGGCCCGGCGGATTCTTGAGCAGCAGGTGTATGAGCATTACGAGGTGGCCAACTTTTGCCAGCCCGGCTACCAGTGCCGCCATAATCTCAATTACTGGCATAACGGCTCCTATCTCGGCCTGGGGGCCGCCGCCTTTTCCTGCCTTGGCGGTTTGCGCCTGGGCAATGTCCGGGCACCCGGCCGCTACTGCCGCCGGCTGGCCGGCGGCCGGGTGCCCTACAGCGAAGGGGAGGCCCTGGGCCGGGCCGCCGCCTTTCGGGAAACGGTGGTGATGGGCCTGCGGCTGCGGCGGGGCCTTGATCTGGCCGAACTTGAACGACGCTTTGCTTTGACCCCGGAAGCTTATTATGGAACAATGCTGACTCACCTGCTGGCGGTGGGCCTGCTGGTACGGGAGGAAGGGCGGCTGGCCCTGAGCGATCGGGCTTTCCCCCTGGCCAATCAGGTGCTGGCCCAACTGGTTTGAGGCATAATGCTGCCTGGCTGATCGCCCGAAGGTCCCGTGTCGGGGTGTTGCTGAACGATTACGTTGACGGTGAATTTGATGGCCAAACGCAAAACCCAATATCTCTGCTCCGCTTGCGGGGAGGAGAGCGCCAAATGGTCGGGCCAATGTCCGGCCTGCGGGACCTGGAATAGCCTGGAGGAGGGCGCCAGGCCGGTTGCGCCCGCCGCCGCCGCCCGCCTGGGGGGGTACAGCGGTTCGGTAATGCCGGTGCAGGAGTTGGGGGCGGTGGAACTGGCCGCCACTCCCCGGATCAGCACCGGCCTGGCCGAGTTTGATCGGGTGCTGGGCGGCGGCCTGGTGCCGGGTTCGGTGGTGCTGCTGGGCGGGGATCCGGGGGTGGGCAAAAGCACCGGGCTTTTGCAGGTTGGCGGCGCCCTGGGGCATCGCCACAAGGTACTTTACGTTTCCGGCGAGGAATCTCCCGGCCAGATCGCCATGCGGGCCCGTCGCCTGGGGCTGCCCACCGCCGGGATGCTGCTGCTGGCCGAAACGGTGATCGAAAACATTTTGGCCACCGCCGCCGAAGTGCGGCCCGAGGTGCTGGTGATCGACTCCATTCAGACCATGCAGGTGGGGGCTTTAAGTTCGGCGCCCGGCAGCGTGGCCCAGGTTCGGGAGTCCGCCGCCCTGCTCACCCGTTTTGCCAAGCAGAGCGGCACCGCCGTTTTTCTGGTGGGCCATGTCACCAAATCCGGCGACCTGGCCGGGCCGCGGGTGCTGGAGCATATGATCGACGTGGTCTGCTATTTCGAGGGCAACCTGGACAGTCGCTATCGGCTGTTGCGGGCGGTGAAGAACCGGTTCGGGGCGGTCAACGAGCTGGGGGTTTTCGCCATGACCGACCGGGGGCTCAAGGAGATCACCAATCCTTCGGCCCTCTTTCTGGCCCGCCAGGATGAGCCGGCGCCGGGCAGTCTGGTCACCGCGCTCTGGGAAGGCAGCCGCCCCCTGCTGGTGGAGTTGCAGGCCCTGGTGGATCAATCCCGGGCCGAGATCCCCCGGCGGCTGGCGGTGGGTCTGGAAACCAATCGCCTGGCCCTGCTGCTGGCCGTACTCCACCGCCACGGCCGCCAGGCCACCTATGACCGTGATGTCTTCGTCAACGTGGTGGGCGGGGTCAAGGTGACCGAAACCGCCGCCGACCTGGCCCTGCTGCTGGCGGTGGCTTCCAGCCTGCAGAACCGGGCCTTGCCCCGTGATCTGCTGGTATTTGGCGAGGTGGGCCTGGCCGGTGAAATCCGGCCGGTACTCAACGGCCAGGAAAGATTGCGGGAGGCTGCCAAACACGGTTTCAAGCGGGCGGTGGTGCCCAAGGCCAATGCCCCCAGGGAGCCGATCAGCGGCCTGACGGTAACGGCAGTTGACAAGCTGGCCGCTGCTCTTGAAACATTGTAATCGTTCAGCAGCACCCCGGCACGGGACCTTCGGGCGATCAGCCAAGCTTAAGTACACGGGGTACGAGGCGCCTGGCTGCTTACCCGAATCTGCGGCACTGCTGAACGATTAC
>OBJA01001597.1_pt1 | contig 15004 bp, 12 predicted proteins | sample 1519751 | NCBI WGS metagenome assembly OBJA01 (sample SAMEA3881238, study PRJEB22517) | soil metagenome | biome: lake sediment; feature: soda lake sediment; material: sediment, water from around vicinity | place: India | collected 2013-12-23 | depth 3 m | reverse complement strand
GTTCTCTCGCAAAGGCGCAAAGACGCAAAGGGTGGGAGTGGGACTGGAAGAGGTTTGTTTTCAATATTTATCTTCGCGTCCTTAGCGATTTTGGCGAGAAAATGAAAGGCCCCAGCGGCCTGGGAGATTATTTCTACTGCTTTTTGCAGGTGTTTTTGTGTCGGAAACGAATAATCGGGTATCAGTTTGATTCGATTAGGAGGAACCCGATTGTACTTTGCCGATCTGCATATTCATTCCCATTACTCCATGGCGACCAGTAAGGCATGTCATCCGGAGGGATTGACTCTTTGGGGGTCGTACAAGGGGATCGATCTTTTGGGTACCGGGGATTTGACCCATCCCGGATGGCGGCAAGAGTTGCGGGAGAAACTCGAAGAAGCTGGAGACGGCTTTTTCCGTCTCCGGCGGGAGTTTCAAACCAATGATATCGAACGGAGGGTAAAGATTCCCGGGTTTGTTCTGTCCGGTGAGATCAGCACCATCTACAAAAAGGACGGACGGACTCGGAAGGTTCATAGTTTAATTCTTTTACCGAGCTTTGAAGCAGCAGAAAAGCTTAGTGCTGCATTGGAGAAGGTGGGGAATATCCGATCCGATGGCCGACCGATTCTTGGGTTGGATTGCAAGGATCTTTTGGCCATGACGCTCGATGCCGCTTCCGATGCTATTTTTATCCCCGCTCATATCTGGACGCCCCATTTTTCGCTTTTTGGGGCTAAGTCGGGGTTTGATCGCATCGAGGATTGTTTTGAGGATTTAGCGCCGGAGATCTTTGCCCTGGAGACAGGGTTATCTTCGGATCCTGCCATGAATAGCCGTCTTTCGGCATTGGATCGGTTTACGCTGGTTTCTAACTCCGATGCTCATTCCCCGGAGAAACTGGGCCGGGAAGCCAATTGTTTTTCTGGAGAATTCTCCTACCACGGAATGCGTGAGGCATTACGCTTTCCGGAGAATGGTTTTGAAGGGACGGTGGAGTTCTATCCGGAAGAAGGGAAATACCATTGGGACGGGCATCGGGATTGCGGTGTTTGTTGGGATCCGATTCAAACGCGCAAAGCGAAAGGGATATGTCCGGTTTGCGAACGACCAGTAACCATGGGAGTTTTGCACCGCATCGACGAGCTGGCGGATCGAAGGGAGGACCATCCTTGGGTTGGAAAGCGTCGTTTCCAGCGGCTTGTACCGCTGGCCACCGTGATTCAAGGATTCGTTGGCGGGGGCAGGAAAGGCCGCGCCGTCTATATGGAGTTGATCGAGCGGTTCGGTTCGGAGCTGGCGACCTTGAAAGAGGCCGAGTTATCCGAGGTTGAAAAGACAGCGGGCGCTCAGATCGCCGAGTCGATCCGTCGAGTCCGTGAAGGCGAACTTGAGATTTCTCCAGGGTATGACGGGGTTTATGGCAAGGTACGCCTCGGTGTAGCGAAAGCTTGATCGTGGATTAAGTGTAGATAAGCGGAGACGGACGGAAGATCTCCATGCTTGAATCGAAATGATCACTCTTCCTTGACAAGCCTTGGAATGACGAGTATGCTCAGAAGATGGAAGGGAGTTGTGCGTAGGGCATGGAACCTGTAGACGTTGCCGCTCTGTCCCCGGCTATCTTGGCCTATCTCGGCGATGCATTGTATGAGAGCATTGTCCGTCGTTATCTTATCCTAGAGCAAGGAATTCGCAAGACCCATCGCCTCCACCGTGAAGCGGTAAAGCTGGTTAAGGCGGAGAGTCAAGCGCGCATGGCGCGACTCGTCGAACCGGAATTGGCCCCCGATGAACTCGAGATATTGCGGCGTGGCCGCAACCATAAGACCGGCCATGTGCCTCCCAATGTTTCGCCGGTGGTTTATCGGCACAGCACAGGATGGGAGAGTTTGGTGGGTTATCTTTATCTTATGGGAAGAGAAGAACGAATGGAGAGCTTGATTCGTCAGGGCATTGCACGGCTCTCTGCGTCAGAGGGAGAGATCTTACATGGCTAAACAGGAGACCATTGAGGGACGCAACGCGGTTTTGGAGACGTTACGGTCCGGCCGCAGGGTCTATCGCATTTGGATTCAAGCGGATGCGAAGGGCCATGCCATTCAAGAGATACGGCGGCTGGCCGCGGAACAACGTATTCCCATGGAGGAGATGGACTCAAGGGCCATGGCTCAACGGTCGGAGAGTGGGTATCCTCAAGGGATTATCGCTTCGATCGAAGCATGGAAATATGCTTCGATTTCGGATCTGTTAAAGCGAGCAGAGGGGGAAAAGCCTTTTTTGCTGCTCTTGGACGGCCTGGAAGATCCGCAGAACTTTGGGTCGCTATTGCGAACTGCGGAGGCTGCCGGTGTGCATGGCGTCATCATCCCGGAACACCGCGCAGTGGGCTTAACGCCTGCTGTTGCCCGAGCCTCGGCGGGAGCCATGGAGTATGTTCCTGTGGCGCGGGTGACAAATCTGGTCCGAACCATGGAGGAATTGAAGAAAGAAGGATTATGGTTCGTCGGCGCCGATATGGACGGCGATGATCTTTGGAGTTGTCCGGTGGATCTCAGCGGACCCTTAGGCTTGGTCGTGGGCGGTGAGGGGAAAGGCTTAAGCCGGTTGGTCAGGGAACACTGTGACGCCTTGGTAAGTCTACCCATGAGAGGTCGGATCGGCTCCTTAAACGCCTCCGTCGCCGGGGGGATCCTTCTCTACGAAACGGTCAGAAAACGGTTGGAACGGATGTAAAAATACGCCGAAATGCGGGTCGATGATGTTGGGTATCGATGTGTGGGGTATAAAATGATATGGGTACCCTACATCAATGTAATTTGATGTTTCGGTTTGCCTGGTCAACGTTTTTCTGAGGCAGAACCGGTTCTCACAATCTCCGCTTGGGCCTTGTAGGTATCAATGGAGAGCAATTCTCTCTGTATCAACTGCTCTCCTTCATAAAAAAGCCGTTCTGTCTGTACCTTGATCCCATTTTTACCGGGTCTGTCTATTTTTTTTGCCTCCGGGTGGAGGTTCTCGTCGATTCGCCATTCGCGGGTAAAGGGGATTTCCTCCAGGATTTCGGTTTCGATTTCGACCCGATGGGCGATTTTTTCTTCCCCCATCAGCGCGACGGTGACTCGATCGTCTTGAACATCGGTTAGAATGAGGAGATTTCCACGGGTGTTATTCTGAAAGGAAAAGTCGATCCGGCCGTAGTAGACTGTGGCGTCCCGTCCGGAAGCCACATATCCCAGCGGCAACGAGTGGGGGTGGCGCTCGACAACCTTCAGTCCCGCCAGTAAAACAGTGTTGTAAAGCGTAGTGGAGACCTGGCAGATGCCGCCTCCGACGCCGGGGACAAACTGCTCATTGATGATCTCGAGGGCTTCTCCGTAGCCATGGGCTTTATCTCTGGGGCCAGTGGTCTTGTTAAAAGAAAAAATGTTGCCCGCAGGTAGAAGACGGCCATTGATCTGTTGTGCGCCGCGCCGAATATTACCGGCCCGCACATGGTGGGATGGGTCAAAGATAGTTGTATATGAAGCCAGCAAATGATGGGCTCCCATGGCATTCAAGTCTTCTCCAGTGGTTTGCGGCGCGATGGCGGTAAAAACCAGGGAGAGGCGGCGGTTTTGGTTGCTGCGAACAGCTTCTGTCAACCGTGGAAGCGTGGGTTCCAAGTTGATGCTTCGGCCAGGACGTTCCGGAAGGAGGACTCCGGTATTCAGATCAAAGCTGGCATTGATGGGTGGTCTTTCGATCTCCGGGGTTAGCGTGTAGAGTTGTTCGAGGATCCTTTGGGGTTGGGCATGAACCTTCAACGGAATAGAGACGCGTTTAGTGAAGAGGATCTCGCGCCAGCGTCTGATCGGAGAGCCTTGTCGTCCGATGCGCCATGCCTCGTTTAAGGGTTGCTGGTAGTCAATGGCGATCTGTAACTGTTCTGGAGTGGTAAGCCATCGCTCACTCCGATAGACGAGTTCAATCTCCCGTTTGTGCAGGCGATCTGCCAAAACCTTCAAACGCCGTTGAGCGACATCCCGGGGAACTTTGGCGATAGAGATGCCGTTTATGATAGGAGAGCCATAAAAAACGGGCCGCAGGGCTAGCGCATAAGGCAAAACTGCCAAAATTAACAGCATTGCGCCGAAGATTATTGCGGTGAGACGTTTTGGCCGGCGGATGGCACGTTCCCCCCTGTTCTTTTTGTTTGGCCTAGTATCAATTGGAGTATGAGTATGCAACGATTGTTCTTAGCTACTTCCATTTAATATCTTCACTTGAAAATAGTATTCCCGTAATTCCCCAGGTTAATCAAGATTCACCGGGGGATGGCTGGGCTGAAAAACTGCTGTAATTCTTGACCGCATTGAATGACTGTTGTATAATGTTTTCATGGACAAACCAGTAAAATACCTTGTCTGGAGGCGATGAAATCTTGAGTGCGACTCCGCAACGGGAAATCGAATGCTACGATGAGATGATGGATGAAAACATCGTAGAGGCCGCTAGACAGGGGAACGCCGCCGCACAAGAGTTTTTGATCAATAAATACAAGAATTTTGTGCGTGCCAAAGCTCGTTCCTATTTTTTGATCGGCGCTGATCGGGAAGATATCATCCAAGAGGGCATGATCGGTCTCTACAAGGCGATTCGTGATTTTCGGAATGACAAATTAGCATCCTTTCGGGCCTTTGCGGAGCTTTGTATCACGCGTCAGATCATCACGGCGATCAAGACCGCAACCCGCCAAAAACACATCCCGTTGAATTCGTATGTTTCGTTGAATAAGCCGATCTATGATGAAGAATCCGATCGTACGCTTTTGGATGTGATCTCCGGTACCAAGGTGACCGATCCGGAGGAATTGGTGATCAGTCGTGAAGAATTCGTCGATATCGAACATAAGATGGGCGAGTTCCTCAGCGATTTGGAATGGAAGGTTCTTATGTCGTATTTGGATGGCCGATCCTACCAGGAGATCGCCAAGGATCTACGCCGTCATGTGAAATCCATCGATAACGCGTTGCAACGCGTGAAGCGTAAACTCGAACGTTATCTGGAGAAACGGGAAGAAGCCAATAATACGTAATTTCATATGTAATGAAAAGAACCGGAGTGTAATGCTCCGGTTCTTTTTTGAATTAATGGAATTTATAAGTTTTTCGGTTTGGGAGTTTATTTTTATAGACATAAAGGTAGGTATTTGGGGGGACGTTTTCAAACCATGAAGGACATGAAGAACATGAAGGTGGGAGTTGGTTTTTGAAGGAAATATTGGGGAAGACAACGATTTGAATCGTCCAAGATAGGAGTCAGAAGCCAGGAGCCAGTATTCAGAATGCTCCAGAACAGTTGTACGTCGATTCAAGGACGCCTTTTATTCTCCCGCAAAGGCCTTCTCAACCGTTCCAACTTCTGACTCCTGAATTCTGAATTCCGACTTCTAACTCATATAGCTAAATTAATTTGGTTTCTTCGTGTACTTCGTGCTCTTCGTGGTTAAATAATCAAAGCCTTTATTCTGTCTGTTGAAAGGACGCCGCAGGGCGTTTTTCTTAATCGATGCTTTTGTAAACTTTAATGATAAAGTAAATAGTGGATAGAAGACAGGAGGTAGTAGTCAGAATGCTTCCAGAGGCTAACTTTCGGAACGATCTGAATTGATGTATGGGTCGATTCAAGAAAATCCACATCAGGGCTTTGCATGGTTTCTCAGGTAATACAGGGTAAGGGCTAAGCCCAGGGTTGTTTGGCCGGCGAAGGAATGTAACGGGACCCCTAAGATCTTTTCGATATTATTCTTGCGAAATAAAACGGTTTTGTAATGGATAAAGAGCGTGTCCGCGATCTCCCGCAAGTTATGGCCCATCACGATCATCTCCAGGGTTCGGAAGAGATCGGTGCCGTTGGCGGCATCGAAATCCAGTACCTTTCCGATGGTGCTGTCGATGATCTGGTCAGTTATTTGCCCGTCAACGTATTGGTCCAGGAATGGCATAAACCCATAATCTAAATTATGATAGATGAAGTCTCTGACAGGAGTATGCTTCCCGATGATCGCCAGGTTTCGGGCGTGGGTATACCGCTGGGCAAAGTCGTTGATCATCGCATCACGCTTTGCAATGCCGATGTGGAATGTCATCTCCGGAGAGCGTGCCTTGGCCAATGCTTGAATGCGAGATGCTTGGGTCAACTCGTGCGCTTGGAGGTCTTCCGATGCCAGGAGTGTAAAGTCTAAAACGCCGATTCCCTCCGGGGTGTTCCAGGGGAACAGGCCTGGAATCGTCTGGAGCTGCTCTGCCAATGCATCGGCGGTCTTTTGCTTTAGTTCAGCGGTCGGATGAGGCTTATTGATGCTGAGTTCAATAAAGAAGAGCGAGCAGGGTTGAGCCGGATCAAATCCCAGGGATTTTGCTTCCTCCGCGATGCTGTTGGGGTCTTTGTTGGCGCCGATGATGAGATTGTTGAGAAAGGCTGTTTGTTCCTGACGCGTGACGATGGGAACATCCGAGGCCAGCCGTTTTTGGGTGATGCGCTCCATGGCTTTGGCCAAACGGTTTTGGGAGACCGGCTTCATCACATAGTCCACGGCGTCGACCTCAAATGCCTCAACGGCAAAATGGCTATAAGCCGTCACAAAGACAATATCCATGGGTATGCCGAGGGAGGCGATTTCTTTGGCGGCTTGAATGCCGTTGAGCTTCGGCATGTCGATATCAAGGAATATGAGGTGAATATCGCCCTGTCGAATCCTTTGCAGAGCATGATCCATATCGGTAAATGCTTCGACGACCTCGACCTCTGGATAAGCTTTGAGCAAATGAAGTAAGGCATTTAGGGCGGGTCGTTCATCATCGACGAGGATGGTTTTGAGCATGGGCATCATCCTCCTTAATTTTCATGGGCACTCTGACCGTAACTACGGTGCCTTCCGACAAATGGCTGGTGACATCGATTCCATGGCCATAGATGCGTTTCAGCCGACGATTGATATTGGTTAGTCCGACGCTTCCGGTGATGGTGTCGTTGGTTATGTCGCGAAGTTTCTCCGGTGGTATACCGACGCCGTTGTCGGCGATGGTGATGATGAGTTCGTTATGCTGTTGGCCAATGGAGAGGTTTACCGTCCCGCCGTTCGGCAAGGGAAGGATGCCGTGTTTGATGGCGTTCTCCACCAGGGGTTGGATCAGGAGCGTTGGGATCATGACATTAAGCGGGATGGAAATATCCATTGTAACCGTTAGCTTCTCTTCAAAGCGCGCTTTCTCTAAAGCAATGTAAGATTGGAGGAACTCCAATTCTTCTTCCAGGGTCACAAAGGGGTTCATGTTTTTAAAATTGAAGGTGCCCCGGAGGTAGTTGCTCAGAGCGAAGAGCAGTTGACCCGCTTTTTCCGGATCGGTCCAACAGAACGAGATGATGGTATTGAGGGCGTTATAGAGGAAGTGGGGCTTGATTTGGGCCTGTAGAAAAGCCATCTCCGCCTGGATAGTCTGATTCACGGATCGCTTGAGATAGAGGAGGGTCTTGACCCGAGCTTTGAATTCATTGGAATCAAAGGGTTTGCTTAGAAAATCATTGGCGCCGGCGGAAAAGCCCGCCAGCATGCTGGCGGAGGCGTTTTGAGCGGTCATTAACAGCACCGGCAGCTCGAAGAGGGAGTAGTTTTCCCGGATTTTATGACAGATTTCGTAGCCGGAGATATGGGGCAGCATGATGTCGAGAATGACCAGATCCACGCTTCGGGTATCCGCGATGATCTGTAACGCCTCAGTCCCGGTGGTTGCCGTTAATGCCGTATAGTTTTCTGCCGCCAGGATACTGGCGATGGAACGAAGATTGATATAATCATCATCGACGATAAGGACGGTAAACTCGCTTTTATCTGGATTTGTCATCGGTGAAGAAAGCTGGATTGCCGATGTTTGGGTCTTCGAGGATGTGGTTTTTCCCGATCGATTCATCGAAACCCGTTCCGATGGGGCGCTGATGGGCATGGTGAAGGAGAAAACGGAACCTTGGCCTGGAGCAGAGGTCACGCCAATGGCCCCTCCATGAAGTTCCACTAAATGCTTGGTGATGCTTAGGCCCAACCCCGTTCCAACGGGCTGTTTCGTCAGCGAAGCGTCCAGCTGCTCGAAGGAGTTGAAGATATCGTTGAGCCGATCCATGGGAATGCCGATGCCGGTATCCGCGATGGACACCTCGATTTGGCTCATTTTTATCCGGGCCGTCAGCGTAATGGAACCCTCCTCGGTGAACTTGATGGCATTGCCCATGAGGTTGTAGATGATCTGGGTGAAGCGATCTTCGTCGGCATCGATTAATGGCATATCCTCGGGTATCGCATTGATAATGATAATCGCCTTGCCATAGGATAGGTATTTGACGACTTCGATGACGGTGGAGACGACGTGGTGAATATGGACCTCTTTTTTGTTGAGTTGAATATCTCCGTGCTTTAACTTCTCGTAGTCTAAGATGTCATTGACCAGATTGGCCAGGCGTTTACCGCTGGCGGCCACCAAGGCCAAGTTCTCCCGTTGCTCCTGGGGCAGCGCGGCGGCGCTGGTCTCCAAGATGGATTCGGTGATGGTGATCATACCATGAAGTGGGGTCCGGAGTTCATGGGAGGTATTGGCGATGAAGTCATCCTTCAGTTTGTCCAGGGAGATCAGTCGCTCCGATAATGACTCGACCTCCGCGAAGGCCGTTGAAGAACGCTGGGCTAGGATGAAGGATTGCGCAAAGATAAGGATCAGACTGACGATGGGGAATACGCCCTCCGTAAACTTGCTGGAAAAGATCTGCCAATGGTAGAGGGATTCGAGGATGAACGCCCCACAGGCGAAGATGATGACCCCAAAGAGCAAGGCGGCTCCCGCCCTGTTACGGGCGGCGGCGCGCCATGCAGCGTAGAGATAGTAGAGGCAAAATACGACACTGATGATTTGAATCCATAAGGTGAACCGGGTATAAAAACCGATCGGTGTCAGCAGTGTGATAAGGGTCAAGACGCCAGCGATGGTCAGTAATCCATGGAGTACCCGCGGTGAGCACTCATCCGGATAAAGCTTCTGTATAAAGAGGGCCAGCGATGGGGTGGCCCAATAAATCGCGGTGTATTCAAAGAAGACCAACCACCTCATGCTGAGGCTGGGAAAGAAGCGAAGGATGAGATATTCGCCGCCAAAGAGCAAGCGAAGGGCAAACAGCAGCATCATGAGGACGAAGTAAAGCTCGGCGCGGAAACGATACTTCTTTTGCAGAACAAAGATGGCGATGTGATACAGCGCCATGATGAATAAAGCTCCCAGGAGAAAGATCTCCCGTTGGCGATTGGCCTCGCGCAAGGCGAGAATTTGATCGTCGAGGCCGAGAATGATGGGGGACCACAGACCGCCCCGGGCATAGGTGAAGTTGGCGACCTGGACGAGGAGATCCAGTTCTTCAGCGTCGGCTTTGAAGGAGATGATCTCCGGATGAAATGCAGGCGAAGCTTTATTCGGGCTCTCGCCTACGATTCCGCTGGCAGCGAGGACCTGGTCATTGACGATCAATCGATACGATGTGGAGATGGTCCCAAGCTTTAGACTGTATAAAGCGTTGGGATCATTTATTTTGACCCGCAGGCGGTAGGTGGCAAAACCCTGTCCCGGATATCGGGAATCCTTATGGCGATCGGAGTTCCAAACCGAGGGAACTGAGACGTGTCGGTCACCCCTTGTTTCGCCGCGTTGAACGTCCTGAGGCGTAAGGAGTTGATGCCAATAGAACTCCCACTCTCCATTGAGCTTCACTGGACCATTCTGGCGAAAGTCCCAGTCGGACAGGTCTAAAACCCCGTCAACGGCCCGTGGCGTTGTCTCCCGGCGTGAGGAGTAGATGAGCGCTAGGAGGAGAATCATGAGGAGCGGCAGCAAGTACATGCCCAAAACCTTGAATCTTTCGTAACGTTTCACTTCACTGCCCTCCAGTTCACCTTTGTTTATCCGAAGTATACCGCTTTGTCATCGGGATTTCAATTCCGATAAATTGACCCCCGAAAAAGCACTGCCTTAATGTCCCAGCTAAACGCAGGGGATTATCCCGGTGGGATAATGAAACAGCGGTATTTTTATCCATCGGGATAGTTTACCCTGCGATATGCTTTGTGTTAAGCTTTTTGTGGGAATTGTGGGATGAAAGGGGAACTTTGCATGAATAAACGTTTTTCGTTGCTCTTGACAACTCTCTTAGTTTTCGCGGCAATTGTGGCCGGTTGCGGGGGAAAGAGCAGTGTTATACCGGACGATGGCACGAAGATCATCGAGGAGATTTATGTGGTTGATAGAGTTAATCACCGGATCGTCCGCGTGGATGATATGAGCGGGAACGGGTGGACGGTCTTGGGAAAGGAAGACGGTTCGTGGGGACATGGAGAGAGAGAGTTCCAGTACCCAAATTCTATCTATGTTGATGGCAATGGCCATATTTTCGTGGCTGATGGTAGTAATAAGCGCATCGTTTATATGGAAGACATGACGGGGACGAACTGGACGGCTTTTAATGGAGTTATGGGAGATGACCAGAGACGGGTTGATATAGTTGCAAGTGTTTTTGTAAGAGATGGCAAGATTTATGTAGTTGAGATGTGGAATGACCGAATCGTCTGTGTGGATGATATGAACGGGAACGGCTGGATGGTCTTGGGAGGAGCGTTAGGAAGCGGAGAAAAAGAGTTTCATTTCCCTAATGGTATCTTCGTCGCCGGTGACGGCAGGATTTATGTAGTTGACACGGGTAATCACCGGATCGTCCGCATGGATGATATGAACGGGAACGGGTGGACGGTCTTGGGAGGAACGGCAGGAAGCGGAGAAAAACAGTTTAGAAATCCTGCAGGTATCTTCGTCGCCGGTGACGGCAGAATTTATGTGGCGGATGTTGGAAATTACCGGATCGTCCGTATGGATAATATGGACGGGACCGGGTGGACGGTCTTGGGAGGAACGGCAGGAAGCGGAGCAAGACAGTTTAGAGAACCTCTAGGTATCTTCGTCGCCGGTGACGGCAGGATTTATGTGGCGGATTATCAAAATCACCGGATCGTCCGCGTGGATGACATGAATGGAAACGGGTGGACGGTCTTGGGTGGAACAGAAGTGAATCAATTCTATCCCGCAGCGGTATTTGTGCGGCGGTACAGGCGGCAATAGCGATGGCTTAGTCGTGGGTTTTGAGCCGATCTCGCCCTTAACCCCATTAATCGATTGGACAAGCGGATTTAGCTTAATGGAAAGGAAGATAAACCGATGAAAAAAAGCATCTATGTCTCACTGGCCATTGGCCTCATGGTTTTTATCGCGGGCTGCAGTGGAAGCAGGTCGCCAATACCGACGCCGCCGTCAACGCAGGTGCCCACAGCAGGGATCTATGTGGCGGATTATAACCATCGCATTGTTAGAATGGATGACGTGACTGGAGCAGGCTGGGAAACTTTTGGGAACTTTGGTGGCGGTAGAAATGAGTTTAGGTCTCCAGCGAGTGTATTTATCGGAAAAAGTGGTATATATATAACAGATACTAGTAATCACCGCATTATTCGGATGGATGACCTGACTGGAGCAGGCTGGGAGGAAATTGGAACCGAAGGGGATCTTGAGGGGCAATTTAAGGTACCGCAATCAGTTGTTGTCGGACCGGATGGACGAATTTATGTGGCGGATACTAATAACCATCGAATAGTGCGGATGAATGATATGACTGGAGCAGGCTGGGTCACACTTGGAACAAGTGGTAGTGGTGAAAAACAATTTTCAAGTCCCCGAGGGATAACCATCGGTTCTGATGGACGTATTTATATTGCGGATTCTTTTAATCACCGCATTGTTAGAATCGATGATATAACAGGAGCAGGTTGGGAGACCTTGGGGACTAATGGTAACGGGGTTGGAGAGTTCAATGGTCCCCGCACATTGGTTTATAACAAATATGGTATATATATTACTGACACTCGGAATCATCGAATTGTAAAGATCGATGATATGACGGGAGCAGGCTGGACCGTGTTTGAGTCGGTGGGGGAGGAACGGCTTAGTTATCCTATGGGGATTAGTCTTGGAGATGACGGTAAGATCTATATTGCAGACCAGAATAACCATCGGGTTGTTTCTATCAATGATATGAATGGTTCTGGTTGGATGACTTTAGGAGGAACGGCAGGAAGTGCTGTAAACCAGTTTAAGTATCCTACTGGTATTTTTGTTTGGAAGAAGTAGACCGTCATTCGACGGAGGGGTTTTATGGGATATCGATCTCACCGATATCAAGCTAAGATACTACTACTCCATCGATGGTGAGAAACCGCAAACCTTTGTGTGTGATTATGCCTTTGATATACCGGCCGGATCCGACGCTGTGACGGGGAAGTTTGTTAAGATGAGTCTGGGCAAAACAGGCTCCGACCATTATTTGGAAGTGGGATTCGCCGAAGGCGCAGGTAGCCTAAGGGCGAATCAAGATGTCCCGATCCAGTGACTGGTCTGACTACAATCAGGATAACGATTACTCATTTAGGCCTGCTGAGAACGGTTATTCCGAGCGGAGCAAGGTTACCGTTTACCAATCCGGCGTACTGATCGGGGGTGTGGAACCATAAACTCTTAATTGTCATAGACTCTCATTAAAACAAGGAACGGCTTTCGAAGTAGCGAAACCGTTCCTTTTGTCTCCATGGGGCTGGGAGCAGATTGCGATACGGCATTCATAGGCATGGGCTACTCTTTTCGTGTCAGAGCAAGAGGGGTTGCCTTAGATTTCACCTTCACGCCCTGTTGCACTATCACTGCTCCGGCCAGACCGGGACCTTTGTCAATTTTCCATAGATATTGGCATCGCTCCCCATGAAGAGCAGTTTGGTCTTGGATCCTTCCAGCATCTTGGGGGTGATCCGAATGGAGGTTTGGGTTGTGTAATAGCCATCCCAGACCTCAGCGCCGTATTTAGCGGTCTCTACATCCAGATGGTTACAGATGACCAGCTTCGGCTTGATCTCATCCATGAGGTTGAAGGCCTTGAGGTTGACGATATCGGCGAGGCTGGCGCGTCCGGCAAGGAGCATGAAGGCGATATCGACCCGGCCGATCTCCTTTAATTGATGGGGCGTGAACGCATCCTGGCCGATTCCGCCGAAATGAGCGATACGGATGCCGGCGGTTTCGACGATGAAGATATAGTTGTTCCCTTCGGTCTCGGTGAGTTTGTCGCCGGGGAGATGGGCGCTGGGTATCGACTTAATGTGAATGTCGGGGCGACGAATCTCTCCCAAGGATTTGAGCTGGGCACCGGGGAATGTGTTGATTAAGTTGCAAGTATGATGACCGTGAGTGGTTAGGAGAATATCATCGGCGGTGGGCTTAGCCGATAGATAAGACTCATTGATAACATCCATATAGATCCGTGTGCCGTCCGGGGTAACCAGTTCGTACTGGGCCATGGGCACTCGGGGATGGACGATGGTGATGGCCGCATCTTGCGCCAGACCGACCATGGCGAGGACTGTAAGGAATAGTATGCCGAGGAAGATGGTTTTTTTCATGGTTCAGACCTCCTTTGATGGGGTGCTTGCCGATTTAGATGGATTAAAATGCTTCAAATATTTCGCATTTGTTAGTATTATATGGGTAGGAGATTTTGTCATCAAGTACGCACAATTTTGATACGATGGTATCATAAAGGATACTGGACGACATAACTAGAAATTAGGAAAAGGAAGGTTTGGGCGATGGAAAACCGCTGTGGATATACGGTGCGATGCCCCATGAGACGAACATTGAATGTATTAAGCGGCAAATGGAAAGCGATCATCCTATTTATTCTACGTGAGAAACCCCGGCGTTTTGGGGAGCTGCGCAAGTTTATCCCCGAGGTTACGCCGAAGGTTCTGACCCAACAGCTTAGGGAGCTTGAGGATGATGGGGTCATCGATCGACGGGTCATTTCGGAGATCCCGCCTCGAGTTGAGTACTTTTTTACCGACTATGGACGGACGCTGGAACCGATTCTCGACCAGATGACCCGGTGGGGATGGGAGAACCTTCAATCGGAAGCCGCAGGAAAGAGCTGTTAACTAAATAAGACACGATATATAACGTGGCAAAAGATCCAGATAATGTTCTCTCGCTTTTCCTTGACAACCTCCCTGGATTTCAGTATAATAGTTTTTGCGTCAAGGAAATGGCGCGTTACAGTGGAGGGGTTCCCGAGCGGCCAAAGGGGGCAGACTGTAAATCTGTTGGTTGACGCCTTCGAAGGTTCGAATCCTTCCCCCTCCACCAAATTTACAATTTACAATGAACATTTATCAATGAACAATAACCGAAAAAAATTTCATAAGTGATAATTGGTAAATGGTAATTGAGAATTGCATACCGCGGGGTGGAGCAGCTGGCAGCTCGTCGGGCTCATAACCCGGAGGTCGTAGGTTCAAATCCTGCCCCCGCAACCAATGCCCTCATAGCTCAGTAGGTAGAGCGCATCCATGGTAAGGATGAGGTCACCAGTTCAATTCTGGTTGAGGGCTCCAGCAAATTTCTAGTCCCGGCGGGACTTTTTTAGTTAATAGTACACTCATATAATAGGAATAAATAGGTATCTATTGTATATAATAATTATTGTTAATTGATCATTGCAAACTGATCATTGTAAATCGCGGGGTGGAGCAGCTGGCAGCTCGTCGGGCTCATAACCCGGAGGTCGTAGGTTCAAATCCTACCCCCGCAACCAAGTGAAGAACGACTGTTAACAGAGGTTAACGGTCTTTTTTTAACATAATAGAATATGATAATAAAGTTGATTCAGCAAGAATGTAGTCAGAAGACAGGAGTCAGAAGTCAGAATGCTCCGGCACAGTTATGCGTGGATTCAAGAATGCCTTTATTCTCCCGCAAACCGCGAAGGGAATAATTACAGGTATTGTGACTAATAACTACTGAATTGTGACTCCTGATTAATCTTAATAATCCACTTTCACCCTTTGCGTCTTTGCGCCTTT
>OBJA01001596.1_pt1 | contig 15005 bp, 7 predicted proteins | sample 1519751 | NCBI WGS metagenome assembly OBJA01 (sample SAMEA3881238, study PRJEB22517) | soil metagenome | biome: lake sediment; feature: soda lake sediment; material: sediment, water from around vicinity | place: India | collected 2013-12-23 | depth 3 m | reverse complement strand
TGATATGGACAATATCGAAAATCATAAGTCCGTCAGACGTAGCCAAATTCATTGTAATAGACTCTGTGAGTCCTGCAGGATCTTCATAAAACTGACTGGCAAGAATTCCTCCGTAAAACTTGTTGTCACCCATGATAGTCTTTATTTTTTCGTTCGATCCTTCTACGCAGTACCAAATATTTTTTTGTGCGAACAGATCGGTCTCATTTTTTATTTCGGGATTTTTTTCCATATACTCTTCTTTGGTGATCGTCGTGTAGTAGTTGCCGACAGTGAAAAGGTCGAGCAGTTCGGCATAGCCTGTATTCATATACGTTGGACTTGCCCAATCAAAATCAGCAGACGGATCATAATATTTACTTGCGAAGTTAACCCCAACTTCAAAGTATGTAGGGTACCATGCCCCTGTATATGTACCAAAAGAAATCGATGGATTGGCTGATTTGACGGTTTCTCGGGCTTTTTTCATAAAATCACGAATTACCGTCGCCCGCCATTCAGTCCATTGAAGAAAATATTTGCCTCTCTGAGGGTAAAGATTTCCGTTCGTATCCTTTTGCCATCTGTAAATATCATCCGGAAAAGAGTCTAATTCTGTACCTAAATATTCTTCAAACTTAGACCGGGACAGGTCTGAAAAATCGGCCGTAAACCCATCATATCGTACTCTGTCAAGTATGATTCCATCCAGATCTTTATATTTTTCAACCACCTCCTTAAATATGTTGAGGATGTACTCCTGATACTCTTCATTTACAGGATTAACCATTGCTGAATACTTTTGTTTTTCCTGGGTAATGGGAATAAAAGATACCTGTTCATCAGGTGGATATACCACGGAAGCCCAATCGGATTTATTTTCTTCGTATATAGGACCGATATCCAAATAATTATGTCCTGCTACAAAGGTATTGAGTGAAGCATGAACTTTGAGGTCAATGTCATGGGCCTTTTCAATATAATATCCCAGATAGTCGAATGTATAATGAACCTCTTTTCCCTTCCAGTTGGTGAGTTTTGGGGCATACTGGCTATCATAGAGTACATGGCCGGAAATCGGACGAATATCAACTACGATATCGGTAAACCCTAATCCTTTTACTTTCTCCAGATAATAGTCAATTGTATCTCTATTATTGAAGTGATGTATGTTAGCCGTAGCATCAATCCACATTAATTTAGGGTTTGCATTTTCCGGGCTTGTGCTTTTCCCGGGGCTACACGATATTCCTAAAAATGCGAATAACAGTATCGCTGATAGGCTTGTAGCAAGTTGTAATAAAAATCTTTCTCTTTTCATTTTTTCAATTATTAGGACCAGTGACCATTATTAAAAATAGGTCTTATTATCTTTGAATAACTACTATCCTTTTTGTTATTTCCACTCCGTTTCTACTCCCTGATTTCGGAGCATTTGTTGGAATTCGGATAAGAGTTCGCGACGCTCTCTCACTGCTTTAAAAGGGGCTTTTACTTTTTGGGAGAAAGCGACCAGTTGGCCGACCGCTTCGCCAATACTCCATTCTACAGGATGTAAGCGGTAACAACCGTTTGTAATGTGGGTTGTGCCAATGTTCTTGTTTGCCGGAAGCAGATTATTTATACGTTTTGGGAGGAGGGCACCCAGTGGAATCTGAAAGGGAAGCGATGAGAAATCAATGTAGTTGTTTCCCCTCGAACTGGGATGGAGGTCTATGTGGTAGTATCCGATGCCCACACTGTCGTAGAATTCAGCAGAACGCCGGCCTTCAATTTCCCCGGCTACCAGTTTTCTATTCTCTGCGCCTACATGCTCTTCCAATATCCTGAATTCTGCCTCTATTCTCCTCGATTCACGTATATAAGGATATTTGGCCATTCCATCTTCCGTACCCATGATATCGCCGCGTAGTCTCAGTCCACGCCATCCAGCCCCTCCGTCAGGTCGTGGAGCTTCAGTCTGTAACCAGTAGAATAGGGAATGGCTCAACTGTTTTGCCCTCTCTACGGTCTGTTGGAATTCTTTTTCCGGAACATCGATCAGGTTCCCCGGGAAAAAATCATTCTGGGGCCAGTTCACAATAGTGATATCTCCCTCGTAATTTCCTTCAGTAAAGTTATGCCGGTTTATGATTCGTCTGTAATTCCACAGGTTCAGTACACCTTCGAGATCTTTTCCGCTCGGATCGAATCCCAGCCTTTTTGGAGCCAGGGTCTTTGGATCGGAATAAGATAAGTCTAATAGTTTTCCTGACCAGGGCGGGGTCATCTCCGGTACATAGTTTTTCCAGAAATTATATTCTTTAGGGGGATCCTGTACATTGTCTTTTCCGGGTTGATAATCCATGGCAAAACAGACTGTAAAAGCCTGATTGTTCATCGGATTTGCTTTTTCCGGCGCATGTAGTTCCCCAGTATCGTGTTTCGACTCTGTGCCGGTAACATATTCAGTACCAGTCAGTGGTAGCAAGTCGCCACACTCTGTTGCATCTACAAAGGATTTTCCCGTTAGTACCGTTCGATCGCCTGTATGTATATGCCCTACTTCTATATTGCTTACCCGGTCGCCGTCAACATACGCACTCTTTGCTTTGTAATTGAGTAATAACTGCAATTTTCCGTTGCTCAGGTAGGATGAAAGCATATCAACCAATACCGATATGGCTACTTTCGGTTCATGGCATAATCTGGAAACACTTCCGTCTCCGGGATTGAGGTTTTTACGGGTACAGGCTGCTTCTGTTAGCGGATAGTTGCGCCGGTAATAATCGCGCACCCTGTTTCTGTAATCCCGGTACGACTGTGGTGCACCGTGTGTTTCAATCCACTGATGCTCATCGGGCGGGACTCCTTGTTGGGAAAGTTGTCCCCCGATCCAGTCGGTTTCCTCAGTCATTATCACACTTAATCCATTACGGCAGCAGGCCAGGGCAGCTGCGCACCCTCCCATGCCACCTCCAATGATAATAACATCTGCCTGTAATTCACGTGACCGGATATTTCTGCGCTTTCCGGATGGCTTGTTGAGTGCCGGGTGTATAACGCCTCCCTGTATTGTTACGACGCTGCCCATCAGGCCGGTGTAGGTCAAAAACTTTCTTCTGTCCATCTATTTATCTTTTCTGTTTATTCATTCTTTATTCAAACATTTTCGTTAGGTAAAACGGGCAGAAAACCAATTCCTCTGCATTACTCAGATAAGTTACACTGAAAATTATATTATTTTCCTATTGCAATATTGATCCCCTCCTTGACATACTCCCATTGATTGGCCATTTTTAAATGGATCATGTCAAACAGGAAGTAACCATCACATTCATCCATACATGCTTTCACAGAATTGACAATTGCCTGGTTTTCCTGCTGCTGAGTGGCTCTATTTTCACTGTCCCAGTTGCCAACATCGGGTCCACTTGCCACCATAGGGCAACTATCCTTTATTTTTTCTTTTGCCAGTCTGGAGAAACCCTGCATCGTCCATTCGGTTGAACCATACACGTTGAGGGGAGAAGCATATGCACCAATTAGTATCTGGTCCATCAATTCCGCATATCCATAGTTCCTGTATCTGTCCGTAGCCCACCTGTAAGAAGGATGAGGATTATACTTCGGACTGGCCCAATTTACTCCTACTTCGTAATATGTGGAGTACCATCCCCCTACATATACACCAAATTTTATGTCTGGATTAACTGATTTTACGGCACTACGCGCTTTCTCCATAAAGTCATAAATTACTTTTGCTCTGAACTCTAACCATCTGGTCAGATAGACAGGGTACGAGGTCATGGAGATTACCTGTTGTATCGTTGTGCCGGGCGGTAAGATATCCTCAGGGAAGTTTGTCAATTTAATATTCCCCAGATAGGACTCAAATTTTCCCCTGGTTATCTCCGAGAAATCGGACTGAATTCCGTCGAATCTGCCTCTGTCGAGTATAATTCCGTCTAAATTATACTTTGCGAGATCTCGCAACAGGTCACATAAAAATTCTTGAACCTCATCATTGGCAGGATTGAAAAATTTTGTTCCTGTTCCGTTGTCCATTGTATTAGTGATGCCCCTTGAAAGATTTTCGGAGGTTGCCCACTCTTTTTTTGATTGATCTCTGTAGAGAATCCCCCGGCTCCCCAAGCCACTGCTGTGCCCTCCTGCCATTGTATTGAAGCCGGCATGGACTCTTAGATCCAGTTTCTTCGCCTCATCAATAAATGCTTGCAGATAATCCCATGTGGCAGTACGTTCAACCTTCGAATAGACACCGTTGACCCATGCCGGTAACCAATCTACCTGCTGTATGCCCTCAACCGTCGACTTATAAAGGATATCTCCGGATGTAGGACGAATATCCACTACAATATCTGTGAAACCGGCATCTTTGGCAAGTGCAAGATCACGGGTGATATTTTCCCGATTGTTGGCAAAATCCGGAAAATTTGCTGCGGCATCAATCCATATAAAACGGGGTTTGTTTATGTTGTCCTCAGGGGGATCCGGGAATTCATATTCCGGTTCTGGAGGCTGATTACTTCCACAAGCAAGCGTTGTTAGCAAGAAACCTGTGGACAATGATACAGCAAAGAATTGACGAATAATAGTTTTGAATTTAACCATAAACTTAGAAAAAAGTCGTTATCTGTATTCTACGCCTAATTGAATGAGTGAAAACTTTCACTCATTCAATTATGGACATAGAGAGAAGATACAAAATCCAGATAACCTTGAATTATTGATCTATTATTGAACTATTTCGTTAAGCGAATATAGAGAAAAAACTTGTTTTGACTATATTGAGCGTAGAAATAGTCTGATGAAATCGAACATTTATTACATATCAATACAGTCATATTGCACACAGACTATAGCTCCATTGGTGAACATGAAATAGAGGTACATGTAGTAGCCGTCATTGGAAACCTTCAGGATTACGTCGCCCGTACCGTTGGCGTTTTGTCCACCGTTGTCTTTCCCCCCATAAGTGCCGATTGGAGCTGTCCAGATCGGCGTTGTAAATGTGGAGGTTCCGCTTGCATCGAACAGGTAAATGGAATCGTCACTACCCCAAGTGAAGGAATTAACGGAGTTACTTGCTGCATACGGACAGTTGTTAAAGACGGTGTAATCGGCAGCATTTTGTATCCAGTTGGCACTAATTTCAGGACCCAGGGCTCTTATCGCGTTAGTGCTACCGTTGACCCATGCAAACTTTCTTGGTGCGGCATAATAACTTACAAAGTAATCGGCATTGGGATTGGAGGGGTCGGTTGCCACGACATCGGCATTATTTCCCCATCCTCCTTCGATTCCCGAAATAGTTACGATCTCAGGAGTATGCGATTGGAGGACTCCCTCTTTTACCTGCCAGCGGGCAAAGGAACGGTCAGCTCCCAAAATTGCGGCGGTAATTATGGCATCCCCATCGATACTTCCTTTTACCGATAGTTTTCGTCCGATAGCATAAGATCCACTTGCACTCCAGTCAATAAATAGTTCGGGTATGCCATTCACTCCTCTTATATTCCAAACTTTAAATGTACCCGCATTGGGCGCAAGATTACAAACCAGGATATTATCTCCGTCGTCGGCAGTGGCAAAAAAGTTGGTAAGACTTCCGACAATTGGCCCCATATTGGGCATCGTGCCCACGATAGCACCTGTTTTCCGGTCAAGATATTTAGATGGTTCGTTCCTTGTATTTACAACAACATAATCTTTGGTTACTGCAATCCCGGTTGTCATGTGTAATTCAGAGAGACCGAGGTCAGCCATTATTGTTTTAGACCATAGAACTTTGCCGCTACCGGTACGCATACCGAAATCTACCTTGTTGGGTACATCTTTCTGTACTTTGTACACCGACTTGCTCACGCCATCTTGTGCTGTTACGGTAATGGAAATCTCTTCATCATAATTCAGTGCGACCGTTCTCGGATCCGGATCGAGAGTGGCTCCGTGAGAGATATTCACTTCGGCGAGCAATTCTCCAATATCCTCAAGCGAAATCAACGAGATCGTTTTTAACTCTTCATCAATTATTCCGCTAATCCCAAGTGATTTCAATTCAAAACTGGTAATCCTTGCTTCTGCACTTTTCCGTATCTCTGCAACAATCTTATAATCTTTCTTGGTTTTAGTCTGATCCGTAACAGTGATATAATTTTCTTTGGTCAGATCGAGATATAAGAGAGGGGGCGAGATCGTTACATTGTCATCCAGATTTGCCTCAATTCGTACGTTTTTCAAATTATCCATTGTCAGTACATTCTCTGAAGTGCGAGGGTAATTATATGGGAAAACAATAGTAATAATCCCATTCTCATAATCTATTTCGCTTGTGAAGCTGTTTTCACTACTTTCGTCGCCATAAAAGGAGGCCGTCAGGCTGTTGATCCCGTAACGGGAAACCGATGGAGTCAGATCCTCCACTTGTTGGCATCCATTCATTATAAAAACGACAGAACAGCATATCGCTATGATAGTTAATATATTCTTTTTCATCGCTTCTATCTTATTTAAGTTATTTCCACCTGTCATATTGCTCTATCAACGAGTTATTGGCTAATTCACTGTCGGGTATGGGGAGCACATAATTCTTCTCCGAGAATCTTCTGTCCTGATAATCGACATCAATATACTCATAATTATCGCCCGTAATTTTGAATCCGTGGCAACGATAGTTGTTGTATTCAATATGTGCGAGTTGCCATCTTCTCATATCCCAAAAGAGATGACCTTCATATGCCAATTCAACTTTTCTTTCGTTCCGGTAATCACTGAACCATTGATCCCCGGAGGAAGACTTCGGAGGAAGATTTACTCTTTCGCGTACTTCATTCATTGCGTCTCTTGCTTCGCTCGGTTTGTTGAGGTGAAAAGCCGCTTCGGCTTTGTTGAGTAAGATTTCGGCATATCTGATTTCAACCCATGTCTGCGTACTTGGTTTCCCTTTTATGTCTATCAGCCCCTCATCCATAAGCTTCCTGAGGAAGTAACCCGTAGTAGTATGTCCATAAGTATACGGTTGGGCTCTGTAAGCCATAAAGGTGCCGTATGTCCCGTTCACGGAATTCTGCATTGTATGCCCTTTCCATGTACTGCCCGGATAAATCACAGTCGCTTTGAACCGGGGTTCCAGATCTTCATAGGGAGGGCGTGTTGCATTGGCACTATGGTAAGGAGTCCAATCCATTTTGGTTCCATCTGTTTTTTCGTAACTTTCCACCATCTCTTGTGTGGGAGTTCCTAATCCGCCAAACTCATACCCGTCGCTAAGAGGAACATAATCCCGGTCAAAAGTATGGCTTGGCCCCAGCTCGTCATATTTGAATTCAAGAATCGATTCTTCATTGCTCCCCTTCCATGATTCGGCATAATCATCCGTCAGGCTGAATAGACCTGAGTCGATGACCTCATTGGCCGCATCATAGGCTGATTGCCAACGTCCCGCATAAAGCATTGCCCTTGATTTGAAAGCAAGCGCTGCATATTTTGTTACTCTTCCTTTCTCTGTGGCACTCCACGATTCAGGTAGATTGGCAATGGCAAAATCAAGATCCTGTTCAATCAAATTCCAGGTCTCTTCATTCGTACTACGGGCTTTATCCTTTTCCATCTGGTCAAGACGGGTATAGAGGATTACACCGTCGAACCGTTTTGCAAGCTGGAAATAAATAAATGCACGGAAAAAACGGGTTTGCGCTTCCCATTTTGTATTTACGTCCTCCGGAAAAGAAGAATATAGTTCCATCGAATAAAGGAATTCGTTCATCCTCCTAATCTTGTTGTAAGCATCATCCCAGTTGCTATAGAAACAACTGGTCGTGGTAACGGTCGCCGGATTAAATACATAATTATTAGGATGACCGGCTTTGTGTCCAAGTGCATAGGATCCATACTTAAAAGTGTTGGTCAGGCTCTCAGTAAGACTGCCCTCAAACTGTTTGTCCCCGAACTGCCCATATTGATGCAGATAAGTATAAAAACCATTTACATAAAGATCAACACTCGATTCTTTTTCCCATATAACTTTATCGGTAAGTTGATCGGTAGGGGTCAGGTCCAGCCAATCCGAACAGCCGGCTAAGATGATGGCAGAAATGGCCAAAGATAGAAATTTTATATTTACTTTTTTCATTACAGTCAAATTAAAGAGGTTATAAAGAGAAATTAAGGCCGAATGATAATGTCCTCTGTTGAGGATAGTATCCATTATTTACTCCGGGTGATTCAGGGTCGATATTGTACTTTGTTAATTCGCTGAACGTTAAAATATTCGATCCTTCTACGTAGAGCCTGATTCTATCTATTCCCGCAGACCTTGTAAAAGACTGGGGTATAGTATATCCGACCTGGAATGATTTCAGACGGAGGTAATTACCATTTCTATACCAAAATGTCGATGAATAGGCATTGTTGCTGCTTACAGTAACAAGGGAGAGGCGTGGAAACTCGGCATTTGTATTGTCAGGTGTCCAGGAATTTTCAGGAAGGAATTGAGGAGAGTTACCTCCATGATAGAATAGCTTTGTGAAAGCGGTATTGTCCATAATTCCTTCCGAGCCGGTGGAGGTATATACTCCCGTTAATGCTACCGTCCGGCCAAGCCCTGATTGAAACAAAACATCAAAATCGAATCCTTTCCAACTCCCGTTTAAATTCAGAGAGGTCTGGAACCTGGAGTATGGACTTTTCCCGACATATCCCATGTCCTGTGCATAGGATATTTTTCCGTCGCCATTTCGGTCCTTGTATTTGATATAGCCGGGAAGTACGCCCGATCCGGTAATTGTTGGAGAGTTATCGATTTCCTCCTGCGACTGGAAAAGCCCTTCAGCTATAAAACCAAGCTGTGAGCCGACTTCTTTGCCGGTTAATTTACGGTAGTCCGGCGTATTTTCGGAATCCCCGGCATAGTATAGCCATCTCCGGTAGGCCAGGGTTCCTACCCATTTAATGCCATATCTGAAATCTCCGATTTTATGATTATGGGAGATCGTGAAGTCGAATCCCCTGTAATCGATTTTATTTACGTTGTCGGAACTAAAGAAGTAACCTCCCATTGATGGTGGATAGGAACCCCCGACGCTGGCTAAGAGGTCGTACTGGTATTTGTAGAAAGCATCGATTTCAACCCCCAGCAATCCTCTCCATGCCATAAATTCAGCGCCCAGGTTATAAGTGATCGCTTTGGCCCAGCTCAGATAGGGATTGCCCAAAGTGCCTGTATAGAGCATACTTTGTCTCTGATCACCCAGTATCAATGCGTTCGAACTTAACGTCATCAAGTTGAGGTATTGGAATGCTCTAACGGCAGAAGTGGCAGTTTTGCCGATACCGCCGCGAATTTTCAGATTATCTACCCAGTCAGCAGCAAACCACTCTTCATTATTCATCCTCCACCCTGCAGATATTGCCGGCAAATTAACCCATCGCGAACCTTGCATCCCGCTGAAAAGGTAGCTGCCGTCACGACGGATGGAAGCTTCCAGCAAGTAACGGCCATCATAATCATAGTTCAAGCGCCCAACGAAACCAATAAGCCTCGACTGCGCGCTACTTCCCGAAATAGAGGGTATCCTCTCTTCTCCATTTCCCGTAGTATTGGTTATTTTACTCAGTTCGGCGAGTTCCAGGAAATCGAGTCCATATCCCGTGGCACCCAACGTGTTTGAATAAGCGCTTCGGGTTTCGGCAAGTCCGAACAGGTTAATCTTATGTTTGTCAAAAGATTTATCATAGGTAAAGCTGCTTTGAGTTACGATATTTGTTGCACTATGCCCGCTCTCGCTCAAAGAGGTATTGCCTGAATTGTTCAGAAAAGGAACATAGTCGATCCTTTCAGTCGAGCTGCTCGGCAATGCCCCAATCATTGTTTGATAGGGTATGATCAGCGACTTATTGAACTGGAAGAATTTATCATAGGCTCCCATGAACTTTAAACTGAGTCCTTCCATCCAAGGTGCATCATAATTCAGTGAAAAATTGGTCTGGATGGTTGTGTTTCTGGGTCTGCTGTATCCTGATTCGTAAATTGCTGCAATCGGGCTTACGGGCGATGAAGCGGTACGTGTGGAAGTATAGTATTCCTTACCGTCATTAGCTGTTACTCTCATTGGCAAATAGGGTAAGGCGCGTACAGCCTGTTGCGGGATATTATGCCAGTCGTTCGGGTCTGCAGAGTAGCTTGGTCTGTTGTGTTCATCCAAACGTCCTGCAATATTCATTACCAAGGTAATATTATCTGTAATTTTTGAATCAATATTTGCCCTGAGGTTATAACGCGAGTAGTCGAAACGGTCTACGTTCCCTTTTTGCTGGAAAGCACTGATTGAGGAGAAGAATTTAACTTTATCGGTTCCTCCTGTTGCGTTAACGTTGTGATTCATAGTGGACCCGACGCCAAAGACTTCATCATACCAGTTGGTATTGCCCCATCCATCGGTTCCCGATCTCATTTTTTCCACTTGAGCAGATGTAAACACCGGCTCGTCTCCGTCTAATTCCCTGGCCATATTATACCAATAGGCATATCCCGGCCCATCTAACCATTTTATTTGATTTGCGTTCTGGCTGATCCCGTATGATCCGTTGTAGGATATACCCAATTGACCCTCTTTACCCCTTTTGGTAGTAACGATGATCACGGAAGTTGCATTTAAACCGTAAACCGATGCAGAGGTCGCATCTTTCAAAATTGAGATAGATTCAATCTCATTGGGGTCAATTTCATTGATACTTCTGATCACCCCATCCACAATATAAGTGGCGCCTTCGCCTCTAACGAGCAAAGATGCCGCATCTTGTCCGGGTTGTCCTGTTTGTTGTAACATCGTAACTCCCGCTACTCTGGCTCCCAGGACATTCGTGACCCCAACAACAGGAGCCTTGATAAGCTCAGTATCCGATAACGTGGATACAGCGCCTGTCACACTGGTTCTTCTTTGAGTTCCATAACCTACCACTATCACTTCATCGAGTATCTCGGTATCCTGCTCCATTGTAACATTGAGGTATGTTCTCCCGTTAAGGGGTATTTCCTGTTCCACGAAACCGACATAAGAGAAGATGAGTGTGCTGTTTGATGACGGTACAGGCAGACTGAATTCCCCATTTATGTCAGAAACGGTACCCTGGCTAGTGCCTTTTACGATAACATTTACGCCGATCAGGGTCTCCCCGGTCGTGTCAACCACTCTCCCTCGTACATTAGTCTGTGCAAAAGTGACAATGGATGTGAAAAAGTAAAGCGATAGTAATAGAAATCGGAGATTTCTATACTTCCACTTTAGGGGTTGCTTGTTACTTCTCATTTGGTTTAATTTTTAATTGTTTATAAATACTTAAATATTAAAGTGTTATCAGTATGATTGATCATATTAGGAATTCCGCTTGAAGGTAAATTGAATTAGAGCGCATACAATACGAAAATTCGGACATGATCGTGTCTTTTTGATATATTAACATTGTTTTTTTAATCATTGATTTCTGATTAATTCAGATTATTTTCCACCAAGTTATAGCTCAACAAACCAGACTCTACCTATTTGGTTTGGCGAAATAGTTTTATGCTCGGTAAAATAAATTAATTGACTCTGCCCCTTTAATGAAAACGGTCAATTATCCTCATTTCATTTTGCACTGATATAGCTTCCAGTATTTTCCAACATTGGTATAATCCTCTCGGTATGTGGAAGCAGCCTTTCCATTTGCCTCCTTTCAGATCGAGCAGGACTTCGCCACGGCGATTCAGATAACCCCACCATTCAGGATATTCCGGATCTTTGAAATGACTCCAGGTGTAATCGTGTACTTTTTTAAACCATTGGAGAGACTTCTCAGAGCCGGTTAATTGATATCCTTTCAGCAGCGATATCAATGTTTCCACATGCACCCACCACAGTTTCTGGTCCCACTCCAATTCCTGTAGCGGAACCCCTTTTCTGTCCATAAAATAAAAGATACCGCCATACTTTTTATCCCAGCCATATTCTACGGTTTTCAGGGTGGTCTCCGTTGCTTTTTCTATCAGTTCGGGGCGGTTGAGCCGCACTCCCAGATCCATGATAAACCACATGGCTTCTATCCCGTGCCCCGGGTTCACCAAACGTCCGCTAAAGGAATCGGACAGGGTACCATCCCGGTTCACGTTTTCTACGATAATACCTCCCAACTCGGGACGCAGAAATACTTCCATCACTTCGTGGATACATCCTTCCATGGTTTGTTCGACTATCTCTTTGTCGAGCAGGTGTTCGATTTCCAGTGTTAGGTTACTGAGAATCATCGGCAGAGAGAATCCTTTGAGCGGGCGGGTGCCGGGGTAGGCTTTGTTCCATCTACCCTTCGGATTGTCCCGTCTGGAGAGAATGGTATCGAAAGTGTGTTTAGCAATATCCGCATATTCCTGTTTACCGGTTGCCAGGCTCAATTGTCCGAACGCCATGGCCGCGAAAGTGTAAGAGAAGATGTTGTACGGCTCCACCAATGGTTTTCCTTCCCGGGTAAGCGAAAAATACCAGTTGAAGTTACCGTCATGCCCGTACTTCTTTAAAAACTCAGCACCCTGTATGGCGCAATTGAGCCATTCCTGCCGTTTTTCTACTTTATTATATAGCATGGAGAACAGCCACACCTGACGACCCTGAAGCCAGATAAATTTATCGGTGTCAAAAACATATCCCTGCCGGTCGAGGCAGGTGAAGTATCCGCCGAATTCCATGTCCTGCGAGTGGGTAAGCCAAAAAGGAATCACATTTTCAAATAATTCCGTTTTATATTGCGACACCAATATGTTAAAATTGTTCATTTCATCCATTTCATCTCATAATTTAATTCTATTTGTCCCAATGATAAGATAAGTGTTTTAAAATATATCTACAAATTAAAATTAATAAATTCATATATGCAAGCATAAAAGTAAAATAATTTATTATATATAGTATTATTAACCAAGTTTAACTATTTGATGTGGGGTGATTAGTAAGAATTTAAGTTAAAAGATGAAGTTTTTATTAATATTGAATTGCAGGAGAGGTTATAGCCAATAGAGATTTTTTGCAGATGATATAAGAGTCCGCAATGGATAAATTCAATCAAAAATAATTTTATCTGAGTAAAAATATGTTTTAAATATATTTTTACTCAAATAAAAAATATAGAGTGTAAAGTTGTTAGGATTAAAACAAATTTTATCTATGAATAAATATATGGTATTTTTATTTTTTAATAGATAATCGTATATTTGCAAAAAAATAGATAAGGCAATGAAAAGAAAGATATATAGTGAGTTAATCAACTGGAAAAACAAGTCCGGGAGGATGCCGCTTATTGTTAATGGAGCACGTCAGGTTGGGAAAAGTTATATTTTGCAAGAGTTCGGCAAACAAGAATTTGATAATTATATTATTGTCAACCTTGAAGTAGATAAAGCTTTGGTAGAGAAGTTTGATGAAAACCTTACCCCTGCTACTATTATCCAATATTTAGAATCTGCACATTCACAGCGGATCACTCCGGGTAAAACTCTTATTGTTTTGGATGAAATCCAGGCATGTGAAAGAGCTCTTACATCACTAAAATATTTTTGTGAGCAAGCCCCCGAATATCATATTGTTGCGGCCGGTTCTTTACTTGGCGTAGCTATAAACCGGCAAAAATATTCTTTTCCGGTTGGAAAAGTCAATGAAATAACCTTGTTTCCAATGGATTTTGAGGAATTCTTATGGGCATTAGGTAGAGAAAATTTTGTAGAATTGATCCGTGAACATTATGAATCTAATGAACCGTTGGATGTACATTCGATGGCAGTAGATCTTTATAATCAATACCTGATTGTTGGTGGTATGCCCGCCGCTGTCAAGGAGTTTATAAACACCAATAGCTTTGTTGCGGTTGCTGATATCCAAAACAGAATTCTGAACGAATATATTGCTGATATGGCGAAGTATGCAGAACCTTCCATAAGTATTAAGATACGAGCATGCTATGAATCTATTCCTGCTCAATTGGCAAAGGAGAATCGCAAGTTTCAATACAGTGTTGTGCAAAAAGGAGGGAGTGCTACTATTTTCGGAGAATCAATAGAATGGCTCAGATATGCCGGAATTGTCCTTAAATGTCAGAAAACGACTCAGGGGATTATGCCTATAAAAGTTCATGTTGATTTGAGTGATTTTAAACTGTATATGTCGGATGTTGGTATGCTTATCATGCAATCGGGCATGGCAGCACAAGCTATTCTCTCCCCTCTTGAAATAGAAACCCCGTTCATGGGAGCCATTGCTGAAAACTATGTTGCACAAGCTTTTTCCGCAAATTTAATTCCGCTACTTTATTGGAAAAACAACAATACTGCCGAGATGGATTTTGTGATCCAAAAAGGAGTAGATGTGATTCCGGTTGAAGTAAAAGCCGGAGTACGAGTCCGTTCTAAAAGTATGCATATTTTTATGACACAATATAAATGCACTTATGGCATCCGCATATCCAAAAAGAATTTTGGCTTTGAGAACGGAATAAAATCAGTGCCTTTATATGCGGCTTTCTGTATCTGATAACAGCATGCAAACTTGATATTCAATGTTATTTCCGGTATGGACGGCCGTACTGCTATTTACCGTAAAATTGTCAGAAGAGTGTATCCGAAAATTGCGCAGCTTCTTTCAGAGAGTCCGTTTTTCCCACATCTATCAGTTTCAGGTTATCCGGGATATAACAGGTGAGTTCTTCTTTATCGCAGAGGGAGAAGTAAAAATCGATGATGGAAAAACGGTCCGGAAGGTCGGCCATATATTGGAAGAGAGATGGATGGAGAATCTGGATCCCGGCAAAAGCCAATTTTCTGTAGTGCCGGGGATCAAAATCGGGAAAAGGTGATTTTACTTCACCTGTTTTTTCGTTGATCCAGCCTTTCAATCTATTGTTGCTGTCAAAGAGGAGGTAACGGGTGGTTTTCCGTTCGCTGCAGGCGAGGGTCGCGAGGGGATTGGGTTGCCCGGTGTGTGTGTTTGGGTAGGGTTGTCCGGGAC
>OBJA01001595.1_pt1 | contig 15008 bp, 7 predicted proteins | sample 1519751 | NCBI WGS metagenome assembly OBJA01 (sample SAMEA3881238, study PRJEB22517) | soil metagenome | biome: lake sediment; feature: soda lake sediment; material: sediment, water from around vicinity | place: India | collected 2013-12-23 | depth 3 m | reverse complement strand
AGTTCCCCATTTACGATTTCCCACCAATGCGCGTTCCCCTCCTTGCAGATTATAGCGATATTTTCAGTGCGGTCCGCTACCGTATCGATGCGGCTTTGATAGTTGATTACGGCAGAATATCTGCAGAATTCGCGGATCTATTTGCAGTGCGGGGACAAAACGTAGAGAGTGGCTTAGGACTGGGGATTGGAATTCGTGTAGTTATTCCTACCTTTGAACGAAGTGCCTGTCTGGATATCGTCTTTGGTGAAGATTATACTACCGAGACGATCGACTTTCTGCGGAAGCCGGTAATCCACACGTATTTGGATATGTATTTCTAAATTCCGTGGACACATTTCCTTATCGTGCTTGCTAATACAGCCGGTCATTGCTATTTTTTTAAAAATCCCTCCCTGAATAAAACGACTGTTCGTTTCTATAAAAAGGTGGCACTATGGGAAGAGAAATTTTTGTCGGCCGTTCTGTACTTAAACGGTTTTTCAAAGAGTTCTTCTTGAAGATTCTCGATGATGGTAAAGATACCAGGTCATTTCTGGCATTCAAGAAACAACGGGACCTGGAACCTCTTTCGCCAAAAATCCTGATTTTCCATGGAGATAACGGGCTTGGAAAATCCTCCGCTTTACGCTCCTGCATTAGTGCAGCAGACGATATTGCCACTGAAGCAAAGAAGAGCATAAAGGTGATCTCTGTGGACTGGGAAGAGTGGTTTGCACAGAAATGCAGCATCCCTGTATCGGTCAAGGAGTTCCTCGATGCACTGTTTGAAATTGTCACTGGTAAGGAATCTGGCATCTCCGGGTACTTCTCCGGCTATGCAGAATTAAACACCAGGATAACCAAAATCTCCTCACGAGTCGAAGAACTCATTAAAAACGAGTGGCACAAGGAATCGATGACTTTCATGGCTGATCAACTGGAAATCAGTGCTGATGAACGGTTGAAAATGTGGCTGGAGAAACGGTTACCAAAACAGGATCTTGAGCTCCTGGAGAAAATGGACCAGAAGTTAGCTGATTCCATTATCAATGGCTTCTCCGAGACTTGCGCTGAGTATCCGCTTCTTTTCACCATAGACAGTTATGAATATCTCCCGTCTGAGCTTGATGATTGGTTTCGCCAGGAGTTTCTTTCCCGTCTCCTTGATGACCAAAAAAACAGAGTACTGGCAATCGTCTCAGGATGCGGCGATTTTTTCAGGGGATATCGCAATGATTTCCCGGAAGAGACCCTCTATCCAATCAATTTTGCCGATATAACTCTTACCAGAAATGAAATAACCCGTATTGCCTCCAAATTACACATAACCATGTCGGATGATGAGGTACGTAAAGCAGAGACGTGCACTGCCGGGGTCCCTCTGGTTGTTCATGACATACTTGATTATGCACATAACGGAGTTGCATTTTCAGAACTCTTCTCAGATCAGATCGATTCTACACACACGGTTGCGGAACTCATAGGAACTGTTGCAGATCGTTTCATGGTTCTTTGTCAAGATCAGACAACTAAAGAACGGGTATTCAGCCTTGCTATGCTCCAACAGTTCAATGCCAATGCTCTGGCGCAACTCTGGAACACACCCGTATCAGATGTTAATAATGTTCTCGATGAGCTACGTTCCCGTTTCTCTTTTATACATTGCAGAAAATTGCATTCGCAAGTTCGCGATTACCTCATTGCTCAGTTACTTCATGAGAAATCCAGAGGTGAGCAATCCCCTTACTGTTCTTATTTCGAAACATACTCCACTATGTGCTCTCAGTTTTTCCAGAGCCAAATAGATCAGTTTCAAATATCCATCCCTCAATCAGATAAGCGATTCCATGATGAAGGTTTCCTTGGAACTCTTTTGAATTACATCAGTTCACTGATGTGGTCGTCGCCGGAAATGGCGTTCGATAAATTGTCCGGGTTGTATATCGAGCTCCTTTTTTTCAATGCAGATTTTGCCTCACAACTTCTCTGGAATCTCGAAATATTCAGAGACATTTTTCCCTCAGAGGTTGCAAGCGCTCTGGATACGCTCAATGCGGGACTGGTTTTAGCCGATAAATCCCTGAACCACATACGAGCATCGGTTAGCTCCGAAGAGCTCAATGCCATGAAATATCTCACCCGGCATAGTAAATCCATGAATGATGTTCAAAAAGCCCTGCTCTCTATCAAACTGGGTGAGCTTGAATTCAGGAACGGACGGGTCGATACTGCTAAAAACAGTTTTGACAAATCACTTTCAGTTCTGGGCGAGTCTTCCCCTGAACGTGTTCTTCTGTTCGAGAATTATTCCAGACTCGGATTTATCTACATAGAAAAAGGTGATAACCAAAACGCCATCGAGGCATTGCAGCAAGCCGTATCGATACGCAAAGATTGTTTTTATCCCTGGTTTGATCTGGGAAGTGCACAACTGGCCCAGCAAAATTATCAAGCCGCAGTTGACTCTCTAAATAACGCAGTTACGATCAATCCTGACTCTCAGGATGCCTGGTTGAATCTGGGGTCAGCCTATGCGGCTCTGGATCTGCATGAAGACGCTGTGCAAGCTTACTCACGGGCTGTTGAGAAAGGGCCACAGAGTCACACCATCTGGTTTCTCATGGCACAATCTCTTACCTGTCTCAAAAAGTATGCAGATGCAACAAAGGCATTTCAGAAAGTGGTCGCAATTACACCTGACCATGCAATGGCCTGGTATCTTCTTGGCCAAAGCTACTCCCTTCAGGGGTTGTCAGATGATGCGATCGGAGCCTATACAAAAGCCATAGAAGTACAACCCAATTTTCTTGATGCAATAAAGGCCATGGGTCAGGAGCAATATGGAAGAGGTTTTTATGAAGAAGCTGCAGCTACACTTTTAATGGCCAGCAAAATAGAACAGAATGACCCCGAACTCTGGAACAACATAGCACTGGCCTGGTATCATGCCGATAATTATGAAAAAGCCATCGAAGCCGGAACTGCAGCCATCGAACTAAACAAAGAGTATCCACAGGCCTGGGTAACGTTGGGAAATGCACATACCGCTCTGGGTAATTTCCCTGAAGCAAATAAATCCTACAGCCGTGCAGCTGAAATCGATCCGCAGGATGCAGATGTATGGAATCATATCGGGAATAATTTCTATGCACAGAGCATGTATAATGACGCTATTGAAGCGTTTATGAAAACCGTTGCCATCAAGCCAAACCATGAGGGTACATGGTTCAATATCGGTCTGGCATACAATATTCAGGAAAAGTTCCCTGAAGCTGTTGCTGCCTTCGAAAAAGCGGTTGAAATCGATCCGGAAAATGCAGAATCATGGTTTCAAAAGGGGCGGGTTCATATGACTTTAGAGCAATATGAACAAGCAATAGAGTGTTTCGGCAAAACAGTGGAACTGACTCCCACCTCCCACGATGCATGGTACAGAAAAGGCCTCGCCTGCGCACGTACTCAAAATTATGCTGAGGCAATTGAATCTTTTCTAAAGGCTTCCGAGCTGTGGAGTTCCGATCCGGATATCTGGTATAATCTTGGCCTTTCCTATATTGCACTGGACCAGTTCAGCGAAGCTGTACATGCTTTTACCGAAGCATCGACCCTTGCCTCATCACGTCAGGAAGTCTGGTTTAATCTGGGGCTTGCAAACCAGAATCTCGGAGAGTTGGAGAAAGCAATCTCCGCTTTTGACAAGGCACTGGAGATTTCTCCGGACATGACCAAATCATGGTTTAACAAAGGATTGTGCCACTATTACCTTAGCAATTTCGGTGAAGCAAAAGAGGCTTTTTCCCAGGCATTACTGGAAGACCCGGAAAAATCGGATATCCTCCTTCACCGTGCGCTTGCATGTCATGCCCTTGGAGAGTATCCCGAAGCCATTGATCACTATAAGAAGATTACCTCTGCCAACCCAGACACCTCCGATGCCTGGTATAACATGGCACTGGCCTATCATGCGCTGGGTGATTTCGTTTCTGCAATTGATGTGTATACGACAACTGTACGTAGATGGCCTGAAAACGGATCTGCATGGTACAACATGGGCCTTGCCCATCATGCCAGCCAGGATCTGGAAAATGCAATCAAATGCTACAGAGAGGCATCGAAACTTATTCCCGATCAAACAGAGGTGTGGTATCACCTGGGAATCGCTTATCACACACGTGAGCAGTATGGTGAAGCGATCCAGGCGTACAGAAAGGTAGTACAACTATCTCCTGAAAATTACGATGCATCCTTTAATCTCGGCATGGCCTACTATGTATGGGGGCACTATGAGGACGCCATCGAGGCTTATGTAAAAACCGTACAGAACAGACCCGATCACTATACCGCATGGGGAAACCTGGCAATGGCCTATTTCGATGCTGGTAAGTATGATAAGGCTGTCGAAGCTGGAGAGAAAGCTCTTGCAATAAAATCAGATGAAGCATGGGTTCTGAGCTACCTTGTACCTTCAACGATACTGGCCGGGAAAGTGGAAAAAGCCAATGAATACGCTGATTCACTGATCTCCACAGATTCTTCGGGCCAGGAGATAAAACGAGCAGCTTTCCTGTTGAATAAATCGCTCAAAAAAGGTCCTGTTCTCAGTGGTGCACAGGAGATTCTGCAAAAACTCCAGTCACCAAAACAGGATTCCCCAGTTGTTCAAGCATAACTAAGCAGAAAGCTGCTCTTCATCACAGGAGAGCAGCTTTCATAATGCCTCCAAGGGTTCGATTCAGGTTTTCAGTAATTGCCTATTGAGATTTTCTTTTATCTGCCAGAATTCCTGGTAAAAACGACACTGGCTTTCATTGGTAAAACAGATATGTTATCAAATGATGTAGGTGGCTTTTCCCAGGAAAGTGTTAAATCAGCCGAAGTCGAGCGTCAGTACAAGTGACCACTCCGAGTATTAACACCCATCTTCGGTTTTTTCATCTGAAGAACAGCAGTCCGTTGAGGTACAGCATGTTTTATAAGGAGCACCGGTGATCTTTTTCCTGATGTTCCGGTATAACGAAATTGTAAGGAGAAGAGCAAAAAAAACAGACAGTCCTACGACAACAGGACTATGTGTATCTTCCACTTCAATAGTGTTCCTGAAATCTGTTGGTGTTCCAAACACTGTGTACAAAGCATTGAGAACAACTCCTGATAGCACTGCCATCCCAATAAGTGCTAAAAGATAAATTGCAGTGATCTTCTTGCCCAGTGCATGGGCAACCATGGTAATAGTTGCAGCATTGGTAGCAGGCCCGACAGTCAGAAATACAAATGCTGCACCTGGTGAGAGCCCTTTCATCATTAAAACCAGTGCAATCGGAATCGATGCAGTAGCACAGATGTACAACGGCACTCCAGCTGCAATAACCAGTAACATACTGAGCACATCATTTTTGATGTATCGCGAAAAGAAGTCATCCGGGAGCAGGTAGCCAACAACAGCAGAGATCAGAATTCCTGCTACCAGTTGCACTGAGATGTCGTCGAGGAAATCCCTGAACGCATACCGTGCCATCCCTTTTATTTTTTCCAGAAAAGAGTGGGTGTGTGGTGTTGTCTGCTGACAGAGTGTACAGTCGTTTACCGGCGAATATGGAACCGAAACAGTACCGGAAGAGTTACATACCGATACAGCAACACCACCCACAATTCCTGTTACAAGCGCAGCAATTGGAGTAAACAGGGCAAATACCCCTCCAAGAAGTCCATACATCGCCATAATACTATCGATTCCTGTCTGGGGTGTTGCTATGAGAAATGAAACCGTGGCCCCTTCCGAAGCGTTGTTTTTTCTTAGGGAAAGAGCAGTTGGAACCACCCCACACGAGCAGAGTGGTAGTGGAACACCAAGCAGGGCAGCCTTTATTACCGGAAGAAATGTTCCTGTTCCCAGATGTTTGAGAATGGTTTCTTTTTTGAACATTATGTGAAGAAACCCGGCAATTGCAAGTCCCAGAAGAAGATAGGGAGCCATATCCAGGAACATATCGATACATTCATGAAACAGGGGGTAAAGTACTTCCATGGAAAATCCGCAATAATAGTGGTGATTATATGTATAAACTACTACGTAATCTATGCTCTTAGTATTTTATGAATCCAACTTAAATTCAAAAGGAGTAAACGATGCCGATTTTTGAGTATCGATGTCAGAAATGCGGAAATGATTTTGAAGAGCTTGTATCAGGTGATCGTAATAAACAGATCCCCTGCCCCTCATGCGGGTCAGAGCAAACAGAAAAGCTCATGTCAGTTATCGGTGGTATCTCTATGGGAAGAGGTTCCGGGGCTCCGGCATGTGCTGCTAACTGTGCTGGTGCATCAGCATGCGCTGCATCTGGTGGTGCATGTTGCGGGCATGCAGGATGAGAAATTCTTAAAAGGATCAGGGGCGAATCCTCATTTCGCTCCTATTCCTGTTTACGCTCCTTTGCAGCTTTCTCTGCCTCTACGATCCTCTCTCTGAACCCTTCAAGCAATTCACTTTCAGGGTTATGACCAATACCTTTAATAATCCATTGCCGCGCTTTAGTGAACTCTTCCAGTTCAATATATAAATTTACCAGATTGGCATAGGTCTCGGGTATGTCGTACCGTTTTTCAATCGCTTTCCAGTAAGCTTTTTCTGCATTATCAATATCACCTCTGGCCCCATAGATTGCTCCAAGGTTATTCCAGGAGAGACTGTGCATTGGATCTTTTTTAATCACCTTTTGATAGAGTTGCTCTGCAGCAGTATCCTTTCCCTCACTCTGCATCTGTACAGCTTGATTATACCATATATCTGCAGAGTCCAGCACAGCAACGGAGTCGGTTTTGTCGCCACCTCTCAGATGGCGGTATTTTGCTTCGATGTCCTTATTGAAGATTGATTTGTCCAGTTTTTTGGCTCGATCGTAATGTTTCCAGGCATCCTCGACCTTATTAAGATTGTAGAAGGCAACCGCCAGGTTATATTGAACGACCGGACTCTGAGCTTCAACATTTGATAATTGCATATACCATTGTCGTGCTTTATCCCACTGTTTCAGTGCAAAAGCAGCGTTACCAGCCAGTCTGCTGCAATCGGCTCTGTCATTACCATGAGTGTGTGCTGAGATACGCTCTACGATACGGAGTGCCTCCTGGTGCTGTCCTGCATTGTATGCGGCCAATGCTATATTGTACTTTGCAGCAAAGCTGGTATCCCCCGATTCTTTTAGCATTCTGAGGGCTTGATCATAGTCCCCTTTCTGAAAAGCCAACTGCGCCCGTACTGAATGTGCTGCTTTCTTCCAATACGCTTCATCGGGAAGCTTATCAAGGCAGGTCTTTGTCTTCTCACTATTGCCCCTTGCAGCATAGATTCCTCCAAGTGAGAGCCAGTCTGCAGCATCCTTCTCTGGTAACCCCTCCAGAATCTGTACTGCTTTTGTGGTATCGCCATTCCACAACGCCATCTCTGCCTGAACCCGTTTTGTATACAACGATGTAGCGAATTCCTGTTTAAGCAGCCTGGACATGCTCTCAGCCTTTTCCCGGTCTTTTTTCTTTCTGGCAACCAGGAATATATTGTATGCAGCCAGATCGCGTTTACCTGATGAGAGTGCCTGATTATACGCGTTCATGGCATCAGTATGCTTTTCCATACCGGCATACGCATTGCCGATGTTTATCTGCAGTTCTTTGTCATTACCTTTGAGCATAGCAGCCTTTTTGTAATGCTCAAGCGCCTCCTCGTACCTGCCATCATTTTCCAGTGACAAGCCCATGTTAATCCATAGTGACGGATTTGAGGGATCGTCTTTTATATTTCTCTCCCAGAGTTTCCGTGCTTCACCTACATTCCCCTTGCGGTTATGAACGAAGGCCAGCAAGCCTCGTGATGCAACGTTGTCTGGTTTACTCTTTAAACTCTTTTCGAAGTTTTCCTGTGCTTTATCAAGTTCATTTTGTTCCAGATAAGCATACCCAAGCTGGTAATAAAGCCTCCAGGGGTTCTGTTTCCATTTGGGTAGCAAAGCAAAAAACCGCTCAGCAGCTTTGCGGTAATAGCCTGCAAGGAGATATGTTTCGGCCAGTTCATATTCTGTCTGTGGTTCAAGAACCAGCCGCTTTGCAGCTGCTTCCAGTGCTGCAATCGATTTATCCCACTCATGATTTTCCCGGTAATAGATGGCTAAATGGCGGTATATCCGCTCATCCTTGTCCTCCTCTTTTATTGCAGCCAGGGCCTGTGCTGCTTTTCCAAGAGCTTTCTGGTGGTAAAACACAATAGAAAGCTGAAACGAGAGGTCTGCGCAGGAGTCACCACAGCATGATGCAATCTGCTTCTGAAGTTTACTGGCCAGAGCATCGAGATCCTCCCCTTTACGAGCACTCAAAGCGAGGTTCATTTGTGCACTGCGATTATCAGGCTCGATCTTGAGCGCTTTTCTGAATTGCTCCTCGGCTTTTTTTTCATCCTTTTTCAAGTGATAAATGACACCAAGGAAGTCGTGATACTCCGAACGTGCATCCATGTCGATTGCACGGCGAATCATTTTTTCCGCTCCATCCAGATCATTCCGACGTCGCGCATTGAGAGCTCGAATATAGAGCAATGAGGGATCCTGGATTGTATCAGCCAGCCCACCCCAGGTTTCCTCTGCCTTATCAAAACTTTTCTGCCTAAAATATACCTTGCCAAGGTTATACTTGATTATAGGATCCTGAGGAAACTTTTTTGCACCCTCCTCAAAATATTTCTGCGCTCCGGAAAGATCCCCACACTCCTTCGATGCAATTCCTGCCAGAAGCCATGCATCGGCCTCCTGCTGCTGCGGTTGTGCAAAATATTTCTTTAAGGTAGTGAGGGCGTCTTTACACCGATTGTTTTCAACCTGTGCAGATGCCAGCTCTACAAGCAGTGATGGGGGCGCACCTTTGGATACCGCATTCGACAGATATTCAGCTGCTTTTACATAGTTCTTCCTTGATCCTTCTATTCTTCCAAGCATCGAGAGTGCTTCCGGGTGAGAATCCTTTCTCCTGAGTACCGAGACAGCCCCTGCCGTATCACCGGTAACAATCAGTGCATGAGCATAGAAACTCCAGGAGTCCTGGTGCTCTGAGTTTGTTTTGTAAGCCTTTTTCAAGTATTCAAGAGCCTTTTCCTTTCTCCCGCTCTCCAGATTGACCATTCCCAATCGCACATAGGCTTCCACAAATTTTCCATCTGCTTTGATCGCCCGTTCGAAAAGACGTCCCGAGGCTTCCAGTTGACGTTCGTGAAGATACACCAGACCAAGATTGTATGAGGCAATGGCATAACCAGGATCTCTGGCAGCCAGATTCTCCCAAATCTTCTGAGCTTCGGAAACGATACCCCGCCTGTAATACACTACTCCACGGTTATTAAACGCATCGCTGTATTCAGGGAACTTCACCAAAGCCTCATCGAAATATGCCAATGCCGCATCGTATTCTTTGCGCCCGAGAGCTTCAAGACCACTTTTGTTCAACTCATAGGCCTCATGTACCGCTTTGGAGATTGCTGAGGGAAGTGCATCTTCATCGTTTGGATCAAACTCAAATTGTATCTCCAGAGAATAAACGGAAACAACACAGATTGCAGTAAACAGAAACAAAAATGGAATTTTCATCAGGGCCGGTTCTCCTCTGAATAAAACGAAAGCTTCAATGGTAACTCTTCCCAACTCTGAAACGATATATCAGGAATCACCTTACCTGCAAGATCGTGCAGAAAAGCTGATTCCCGGTCTCCAGAAAAAAATGCCGTACGCATCCCGGCCTCCATTGCCGGCGCGATATCAAGCGACAGATCATTTCCGACAAAAACGGTTTGGCCTGGAAGAATCTGATATTCGTAGAGCGAGTCATAGAGTTTCCTGAACAGTAATTTGTTTGGCTTGGCTACCCCATATTCAAAAGAATAGAACGTCAGATCCGGGTCAAAAAGCTCATTGTAATCATCAAATTTTCCATTACTCTGATCTCTGATCAGCAAGGTGAGATCAATTGGCGTGTAAAATTGAGCATTTGAGAGTATGCCCAGGACAATATTTTGCTCTTTTAACTGTTGAAGTGCACTGATGACTCCAGGATACAACTGTCTTCCCAATGAGAGGAAATTGTAAGAGAATGCCAGATACCGGGCAAAATCCTCCGGTGGTCCCGGGCAAAATTCAGCTGCCCTATATCCTCTGCGTTTAAGAATCATCAGGATAAGATTCCAAACCTCCTCAATTCTGACCTCAGGGAACGTTGTCCCCTCTTTAATCGCTTTTTCATGGTTAAGAGCGATTATACCGTGGTAAAAGTCACTCAAGGTTTTCTCCGGCTGCTCCTGAGGATTGATTTCACTCAGTGTACCAGTCATGCCAAAGCGATCTGCAAGCTCTCTGAAAGAAGCTTTAAGTGATATGGTGCGCTCTTCAGGTGTTTCAAACCCCGGTCTCCAGTAATTAACCAGTGTCCCATAGATATCAAAAATAACCGCTCTGATATCAGTGAGTTTTTCCTCTTTGGCTTCATAATATACGGGCTCCAGGATACGATCATAAATTTGAGCTTCACGCTGGTGAAGACTGGAAGCATATTCTGCAAGATCAGACACAGTTGCTCCTTACTACCGGTTGTGCACCCTTAACGTAATAGTGTAACTACCAGAAAAATACATTCCATATACCCTGAATTGAAGTCAAAAACCATCTTCGCAAATGAAATATGTAGAACCGATGCTGTTCACTAAACACCCCGGATTAAACGATTTGGGCAGTACAATTTTTTTTTCCAACAAAATGCTTGAAAAAAGATACAACTGCATGATAAAATGATGCTTGAAAAGGATCGTGCTCGTTTTATCGATTAAACTCCTGATTTGAAAGTGTTTTTCGCGCGCCATAATCATCTTATTCTGGTCTTTTCCGGTGAATCCCGGAGCGGTTATCATGAAAAAAATACTGATTGTTGATGATTGCAAAGAGATCAGGCAACTCGTAAAAGCGACCTTTGATCCCAGAGAGTATAAGGTCATCGAGGCTCAGAATGGCATGAAAGCTCTGGAATCAGCAAAAAAAAATGAGCCAGATCTTATTATCATGGATGTAGTCATGCCCGGATCTATCGATGGCATTGAGGCGATGCAACGAATAAAAGACACTCCGGATCTAACCAATTGTAAATTCATTATCCTTTCCGGTTCAGACAGCGCACGCTTTCAGGATCGTATCCAGGCAGAAATTGGTGGTGTCTTCACAAAGCCATTCAGCCCTCTTGATCTGATATCCAAAGTTGAACAGCTGCTGGGAAGCAAATAATGAATAACTCTGTGCAGGAAGCAACACCGATAGGTGACATCGATTATAAAATGCTCTATCTTCAGGAAAGTCAAAGAGTTAGTGAATACCAGACCGAACTTGACTTCCTCAGGTCCCAAATGAAAACCTATACCCGGGAGCTGAGTAATGTCTATCAACATACAAAGTATAAACGAAAACAGCTCGCAGATACAAACTCCCAGCTAGTCAAATACGCATCTGATCTCCGCATTACCATTGCCAATCTGAAACAGACAAACCGTGAACTGCAGGATGCCTACAGAGATACAATTTTCAGGCTGGTACTGGCATCAGAGTATAAAGATAAAGATACCGGAAATCATATCACACGCATGAGCAGGTACAGCACTCATCTTGCGGCATGTTTTGGCTTATCAAACCAGGAAGTCGATAACATCGGGTATGCTGCACCAATGCATGATGTTGGAAAGATAGGAATTCCCGACAGTATTATCCTTAAAAACGGCATGCTCACGGAGAACGAGTTTTCTATCATCAAGACCCATACCACTATCGGTGCAGTTATCCTTGAAAACTCCCGGGCATCAATACTGCAGACTGCACGAGTCATCGCCCTCTCTCATCATGAACACTGGAATGGAACCGGATACCCCTGCGGTACCTCCGGAGAGAAGATCCCCCTTCCAGCTCGAATCGTTGCACTGACCGACACCTTCGATGCCCTCACTTCGCAACGCCCCTATAAACCTCCCTACCCTGTGCATATTGCCTGTAAAATTATCAGTAAGGGAAGGGGTACTCACTTTGACCCGCTGCTTACTGATATTTTCCTGAAACATATCGACGAATTTATAGAGATTAAACGATCAATCGATAACGAAACTTCCGAAAGCCATCAGGAGCAGTTTTCATTGAGTGAACGAGATCAGCAGGAGAACTGCTTTTTCTAGAGAGCACAGGCTGGTGATTGCTTTTAGCAGGCTGCCCTTTTTACCGTACAATTATCAGTTTACCCTTCTTTAGAACTGTCCCCTTCGTGTCACAAATAGAATATAAGTAAAGACCTGAGCCAACCAGTTCCCCAAATGTATTGCTGGTATTCCAGAGCCATAGGGGCTTCTGCTCGGCATCACCTGGTTTAAAACGGATCTTTTCTCCTGCTTTTTCAGAATCAAACACCGGATGGGCATTCATCGAGAATATCTTGATTCTAACTTCCTCGATACCGTGTTTCAAAGTGTGCAGATTTTTAAAATAGATGCCACAGGGGCCATTGTTGTGACAATGACGAGGATCGTTCCCCGGTTTGTATGGATTGGGATAGGTGTAAAAACCAATGTCTCCAGATTTAAAGCTCCATACATGGCTGCAAAATACCTCTGATGATTCAGAGGGATAATTGCTCTTTGCAGCATAGCGATAATCGGATAGAAAGCCATTAAACCTGCAGAAAATACTGTCGTTACTGAAAAATGTCATCTCCGGTTGCAATGTAATACTCTTTCGGTCTGGGGAGATTACTATAGATTTGAATGAAGTGGCTCCGGTACTATACACCGCTCCCATTCTGAAACTGCGGTTCTGTGCAGAAGTATCCAGGTCAAAACTATTAGCCACTATCGGATCAGAAAATGTGATTCTAACCGCAGGTGAAACATCGGTAATCAGCGCTCCGTCTTCCGGACTCAGCGATAAAACGCTGATTGTTTTCACCTTATACCACCATGTCACATCATCTTCGGTCGATGTTGTATCGAAGAGTCCAGATGGAATCCCGTTATGGTTATTATCAGAGGGAAAACCCATACGATCGCGCATCGTGTGAGCATTATAGCGACACCAGAGACTGTCACGATAAAAGAGCTGGCGTGCGATTCGGAACCTAACCCGATTCTCTTCTATGCTTATAGATTCGAAGGATAGTTGTTTTCCACCATTATAACGCGATCTAACGATAAGAGAGCTGTTTAAATGCAATGAAGTATCAACCGATGCAGCATAAACCGATGATGAAAACAGCAAAATTATTTCCGGTTGCAGGGACAATGCAGTATCACCCGGAGACGGATCAACAGACATCAGTGAGAAAGTGATACTGTCGACTTTCAGATGAATCACGGTATCTGCAAGAGCGTCTTTTTGGTAATCCGTGTTGACATCAAGAGGATTGGGTCCATGGGGAGTAGTTGCCCGGTCAACCAGATCTGTTGTCATAACAAGCGCAAGCGAATCAGTTGGGATAAAGAGTCCGTCCGGAGGGAAGATCGAAAAAAAAGAGCTCTGTCTTCTGTAAAAAGGTGTGATGTCTAGTTTCGTATAGTTCTGGCTCCAGGCATACCTGGTACCTATGGTATCGATTGATCCTGTTCGGGCAGAGTCGCGTATACTATAGAGAAATACCCCTGCGTGTGCGGATGCACTGTCCATCGGTTCGGAAAAAGAAACCTGAATAGTGGCATGCGGTGGGAAAAAATATCCTGCCGCACTTCTTTTTCCAAGGTGACGATACGGCACGCCGGCATCAAAATATGGCTCCACCCGCACTACCCTGGGAAGGTCATTATATTCAAGCTGCACGATAATCGTATCTGCACTGTGAACCGGATCACTTGTCATAATTATCAACGTATCGTGGATAACACTGTCTCCCTGCAGATGTTGAGCATTCAAAGAGAATGTAAATACCTGTGTCGAATCAGGAAAAAGCAAAACTGGCTTGAATGATGCTGCATTGGATGAAGAGAATCTGACAAACCCGGTATCCTGCATCACAGTTACAGAAAGCCAGGGATAGCTTGCATTTTTAAAATGCAGGCTGTTAATAAACATGGTATCATTACCACTGTTAAGAATCGGTACGGCAACTGTATCGATTTGTCCACTACCGCATACCAGATTCGGACCATTCGATAAATAGTGCACAGCACGTGTGAATACAGGATTAATCAGCGGATCTTTTTGCAGCCAGGGAAACTTGATGGAAAAATGAAGTGTATCGGATTTCCCAAACCGATCAGTAACAGCGATGGTTACCGATGTATCCTGCAGTGAAGGTGTATAGGTATAGCGTATGGTTTGCTCTGTAGATCGTACCGTAGCTGCAGTTTTTTTTGTAAAAAAGCGGCATGTGAGTGTGTCCCAAAAAACACAGTCTGTATCAGAAATGGTAACCGTCAAAACGCCAGGAGTCCAGATAGTTACTCTGACCGAATCTCCATGAAGAACTGCTTTTTCGTCGAAATAGCATGAGAGTATTTTAGGAGCATGATTGTTTTTTATACGCACAATATAAGAATAACTGGTATCCGGATCCTGAACAGAAATTCTGAAATTGGAACGATCCTCCGGAGGTAACGTATCACCACGAACTATAAACTGTTTCTCTACCCCCGTTCCTGTGGAATCGATGTTTACGACAGCATTTCCATTGACCTTCTGAATATATGCTCTAGCAGTCAGAGAATCATTTGTATCTGAAACCGAATAGATGAACCGTAACGAATCATCCTCCTGCATCTCGATATAGGCGCTGTCGACAATAGTTATGGTATCCCTGGTTCCTTCTTTTCCTGTTAAAATGATCCGTGCATTGAGACGGGGAATCGCATTGCGGGTTTGTATCCGGAAGGTCCGTGGTGTAGCACTCCATGACCGACTATCCCAGGCAGTTACTGTACAAATGACCGTGGTGTCCGAACGGGAAACAGGCACGCTAAAAAAATCTGTTCTGAATAGCGGTCCGGA
>OBJA01001594.1_pt1 | contig 15009 bp, 9 predicted proteins | sample 1519751 | NCBI WGS metagenome assembly OBJA01 (sample SAMEA3881238, study PRJEB22517) | soil metagenome | biome: lake sediment; feature: soda lake sediment; material: sediment, water from around vicinity | place: India | collected 2013-12-23 | depth 3 m | reverse complement strand
ATTGCAGTGAACACAGAAGAAAATGTAAACAAATACCTCGATGAATCTTTTTCTGCTGCAAAACTGACTGCTGAGCTGAATGACTTAAACTCCCGGTTTTACTTTGCTGTGATGGACGGACACATCATCGGCTACCTCAAGCTGAACTTCGGACAATCGCAAACCGAACTCAAAGATGATAAAGCCATGGAAATAGAACGGATTTATGTCATACAAGCGTTTCACGGTAAAAAAGCGGGCCAGCTTCTTTTCAATAAGGCGGTTGAAATTGCCCGGCAGAATAATACAGAATACATCTGGCTGGGAGTTTGGGAAAAAAATATGAGGGCCCTTAATTTCTACAGAAAAAATGGCTTTGTTGAGTTCGACAGGCATATTTTTAAACTGGGTGATGAAATGCAAACGGACCTTATGATGAAAATAGAACTGAATGGCTCTCAGGAAGAAAAATATGACCGGAACTGACCATTAAGACTTCAGGTAGCCCTTCTTTCTGCATCATTACTTAATCATCTGTATTCTGAAAGCGATGACGGCACATCAATTCATTGAAACAATATAAAAATTTACAACTTACAGCATCATTTGCCCCGGGCACCTGGGTCTGCCGTATAATTACCCAAAATATTTCCTTACCATATAAAGAAAATTCCTTTCAAAAAACTCTGGAAAACATATCAGGTTTATTGGAAAAAACCTATTTTATCACCCTGAATAAATAAATCAAATACAATGAAGCGGATCTTTCCTCTGTCGATTGCTCTTTTCCTGTTTTTTACAGTCACCTCCTTTTCACAAAAAACTGAAATTGTTTACCTCTCAGGTACCGATGCCGATAACACGGTTGAATGGGAATTCTTCTGTACCGAAGGCCGGAGAAGCGGCGAATGGACTACAATTCCGGTCCCGTCGAACTGGGAGCTGCAGGGTTTCGGAACCTACAACTACGGTCACGACTGGAGAAACGAAAACAGGATACTGGGAAAGGAACATGGACTGTATAAACATACATTCAATGTGCCGGCAAGCTGGAAAGGCAAAACCATCAACATCGTTTTCGATGGTGCAATGACCGACACCCGCGTGAAAATTAACGGCAAACCAGCAGGTGAAATGCACCAGGGTGGATTCTACAGGTTTAAATACGACATCAGCAACCTGGTCAGGTATGGAAGGGATAATGTCCTTGAAGTGGATGTGGCCAAACATTCGGCCAATGAATCGGTCAACAAGGCTGAACGGCAGGCCGACTTCTGGATTTTCGGCGGCATATACCGCCCGGTCTTCCTTGAAGTGCTTCCCCGCACGCATATCAGCCGGGCTGCCATCGATGCCAAAGCCGACGGTACATTCAATGCCCTTATAGTAACGAATGAATCAAAAGCCGCACATACCGTATCGGTAGAACTGTCCGACATGCAGGGAAACCGTATGGAAGGACAGATAAAAGAAGAACTGACAAGGGGCACAACCCAAAAAACGATATCAGGGAAATTCAGCAACATCATCCCCTGGAACCCCGAAAAGCCCACCCTTTACCAGGTAAAAATCAGCCTTTACAGGGGCAGCGAACTTGTGCACGAGGTCAGGGAAAGTATTGGGTTCCGGACTGTTGAACTGCGTATGCACGACGGGTTTTATGTAAACGGCGAAAAGGTTGTATTCAAGGGGGTTAACCGCCATTCGTTCTGGCCCGAAACAGGCCGCTGCCTGAGTGAGGCAAACCACCTGACCGACATCCGCCTGATGAAGGAAATGAACATGAACGCTGTGCGCATGTCGCATTATGTGCCCGACAAGCGGTTCATTGAACTGTGCGATTCCCTGGGGCTTTTCGTATTTAACGAGGTAACAGGATGGCAGGATGGTTACGACACCATTGTAGGCCCGAAGCTTGTAAAAGAAACAATTCTGCGTGACGAAAACCACCCCAGCGTGGTGGCATGGAACCACGGAAATGAAGGTGGCTGGAACTTTGCCAATGAAAAAGGGTTTCATCAGTATGATATCCAGAAGAGGCCGGTGCTTTATCCCTGGCTCCTGCGAAATGGCATGGATACCCATCATTATCCCGAATACAATTATGCAATCGGGAGGTTCATTAACGGCAATGACCCCTTTATGGCCACCGAGCTGCTTCACGGACTTTATGATGGCGGACATGGTGCAGGACTTGATGATTACTGGCGACTTTACGAAACATCACCACTGCATGCAGGCGGTTTTCTGTGGGTGCTTGCCGATGAAGCCATCCTGCGCACCGACATGGAAGGAACCGTATACGACGGCGACGGAAACCATGCCCCCGACGGCATTCTCGGGCCCCACCGGCAAAAAGAGGGAAGCTTTTACACAATCAAGGATGTATGGTCACCCGTACAGGTAAAACCTGTGACAATCAACAGCCTGTGGAATGGCAAACTGTTTCTTGAAAACAAATACATCTACACAGGTTTGAACGAGTGTTCCTTTATGTGGCAGGCTGTAAAATCAGGTTTTGGAAACACCGGCAATGAAATTATGGAAAGCGGCATCATACCCGGACCAGAGGCAATGCCGGGCGAGACGGTAATGCTGCAAATCGATTACGGGCCAGGATTCGGGGAAGCTGATCTTTTCCTGCTCACAGCTACCGATGCCCATGGCATGGAAATCAATACCTGGAGCTGGCCTGTAATTCAGCCACGCGAAAAGGCACAGAGGCTGCTTGAAATGGCAAAATCCGGAACCTCTTCCGGCATTACAGTGAATGAAAACAGTGATGCTGTAACCACCTCGGCCGCCGGTGTTGAAATCACATTTTCAAAGGCTGATGGTACATTGCGCTCGGTAAAGAACAGCGCAGGCAACATCTCTTTCACGGGAGGACCTGTCGCTGCAGGTGCACAAACTGAAATCATCAGCACCGACTGGGGAATGAACAGCAACGGAAGCTTCAGGTTTGAAATCAATTCGAAATCCTATCCCGAAAAAATGACCTGGACACTGACACCCGATGGCCTGTTGCATCTTGAAGCAAGTCCGCTGAGCAGAGGAATGGGTAATGTCGATTTTATTGGCATTTCTTTTAATTATCCCGAGGAAAACTGCACAGGCATCAGATGGATGGGCCAGGGGCCCTACAGGGTATGGAAAAACCGCCGGCGTGGCCACATCATGGGGGTGTGGGAAAAAGAATACAACAACACTGTTACAGGTGAAACATTCAACAACCTCATCTACCCCGAATTCAAAGGTTACCATGGAAACCTCTACTGGGCAACATTACAGACTACCGAATCACCGATAACCATCATTTCGGAAACGCCAAACCTCTTTATGCAGGTGTTTAAGCCTGAAAAACCTGAGCATGTTGCAGGTGGAACCCATCCCCCTTTCCCCCAGGGAGATATTTCATTCCTTTATGAAATCCCGGCAATCGGGACCAAATTCAAACAACCTGAAAAACTTGGGCCTTCAGGCCAGAAAGGAATATATGGAGATCATTCTGGCGACCAGATGTATCCAATCAAGCTCTGGTTCGATTTCAGGAATACGGCGCAGTAGCATGAAGTGACTGGTGCAAAATAAGATAAATGTTAAAAAATTACCTGCTGTTGATAACAGGTGGATATCTTTTAGTTAAAAAGTTATCACTAACTTTGAACATTTCAATTCAATTCAGGTTGAATGAGTAATTTATTTTGAAATCAGATTCAAAGAGCAGATAATGTCACATCAATAATCAAGTATGATATGAGTTTAAAAAAACAGTATCTGAAGAACAACAATATTTGCAAAGTCACCTTCAGTTTAAAACAAGACCTTGAAAACGTAGAAATTGTCAGGATCCCCGGAGAATTCAACAGCTGGGACATCAGCTGCGAGCCCATGAAAAAATTAAAATCAGGGGCATTTACGCAAACACTGAGCCTGCCTGCAGGAGAATCATACCAGTATAAGTTTCTTGTAAATGATTCTGAATGGCGGAACGACCCGGAGGCCGACAGCCATGTCCCAAACAATACTGGACCGGGTGAAACAAACTCAGTAGTAGAAGTTTAATACCTTGTCCAACACTTATACACGTTCGGATTTTTCATTTGGCTGAATAAAGCCGTTATAGTTTTTATAAGTTATTAATTATTGTTTTGACCGGAGCAACAGGGGATTCCTCTGTCTGCTCCGGTATTTTTCGTTGCAGTAAATTCATTGAAAAAACCCTGATAAACTCCTACTCTCCTTTTATTTACACCTGATCAACTTCAGATCAACTTCAGATCAACTATAGGGTATATAGGGGTCATTCCGAATTTAACCTATAGTTGACCTATACATGACCTATAGTTGACCCCAGGATGCTCGGGTTTAGGATATGTTTTTTAAAGCGTCAGTAAATGGTAAAATATGAGTTGCTCTCAGGCTTCGGATTGGCTCACTGCTATGATATCAGTTCCGGTGCAGACTAAAACACAGAAAAAAGCCTGCCGGAAATTCCGGCAGGCCTGCTGTTTTCTCAGGTTTGGCCTTTCCTTCATCTGGTTAACTTCCTTTCCGCCAGGTAAGTTCCGACAAGGCAATTGTATAAGTTCCAGGGTTGCTGGAGTAATATATTTTATATGATTTTGCATACCATCCATCGCGCTGCCACGCTTTGGGCTGCCTTACGGGTACTTTCACATTGGGCCTTTGAAGAAGAAAATCAAGGGTTACCATAGGCTCCCAGAATGTAAATTCTCCTTTGTAAGAACCAAGAATCATGACATGTGTAAATTCACGGTATATATCCGGATCATCGGAAACTTCAGGAGAAAGTCCGTCGGCCCAGTGCGAACCCATCTGCGGGATTACAGGGTCCATCAGAAAATAATAATCGGGAACATAATCCGAATCAACAGGATCACTCACAGGTGCAAAACCAATGGCTTCCCTTTCAGCTGAAGAGGTGATGTAAAAATGCACGTCGAAATGAGGCACATCATATACTCCTGGCGGTTCGTGTCCCATAGGTTCCCATCCCAGCAATACATGGTCGTAAAAGTTTTTACCCTTGTTTTTGTGGAAGGGGAGAACAAAGGAAGCATGATCTTTGGGAAGGCTTTCAAGCACCTTTTCGGTGATATCAACACCCACTTCAACAGGATTACCACTGGCATCCTCCTTTACCCACGCCCGGGCAACCCCCTTTCCAATGGAAGTAGTGGGACCATAAAAAGTGCGCAATTTATCGGCCTTCTTCAATTCGGCATCTGCAAGTGTGCCGGCAGCATCATCGGGCAGGATTACTTCCTTCTCACATGACTGTAAAAATGCCAGTCCGGCAGTGATTGTAAAAATCATTAACAAATTAGATAACTGTTTCATAATAAGTAAAATTTAATTGTATAATTCTGAATGTAATCCAAGTAAGTATCTTGATAAATATATAAGTGTGTTTTTATCTTTTTTCATGAGGCAAATTACTCCTGTTTTTTGAAATAAAACATGGAAATATGGCTGTTTCGCATGTAAAAATAGGTGTATTTCAAAGGGAAGTTTAAAACATTCCCAACCAGCCTTTGTTTTGCTGACAGAAACAACAGGGAAATTGAAAGGGCATCAGATAAAAAAGGAATGCCTGAAGAAATCATAACTTAAAAAAGACAGCGCATGAAAGCAATTGTGATAGGTGCAACAGGTACGATTGGCAGTGAAGTGGCAAAAGCGTTCCGGGAAGCCGGGTACGAAGTTACAGAATCCTCAAGAAATGATGGGATGAAAGCTGATCTGGAGGAACCCGGAACCATTGAAAGTTTGTTTGAAAAAACCGGAAAGGCAGATGTAATTGTTAGTGCTGCAGGATATGCAGCCATGGGAAAGTTTGAAGATTTGTCAGCTGATGATTTTGACAAATCGCTCCGGAGCAAACTGATGGGGCAGGTGTACCTGGCACAGAAAGGGTTACCATATCTTAAAGAAGGAGGGACACTTATTCTGACGGGTGGAATATTTGCGTATAAGCCAATTCCCGGAGCATCGGCCATAGCCATGGTAAATGCGGGGCTGGAAGGTTTTGTGCGTGCACTGGCACTTGAAATTAAGGGCAACAGGAAAGTCCTTGTAATTCACCCTCCGCTGGTAGCCGAAACTGCTTCATTGCTTGGAATGGATCCCACCCCATTTCCTCCTGCATCAGAGCTGGCAAAATCATATGTTGATGCTGTTAAAAACGGTACACCAGGTGTACCTGTATTTATGGAAGGCACAAAACCTGAAGTCGCCTGAATTCAGTTTCGTGGGAGGGTTACCCCAAACATGGTTGACCCCCTGGTAATTTTGCCTGATTTGCTGATGCCTTCCACCATGACATGATACCGTGACAGGCTACCGGAGGTAAAAAATTCAGTTACAGCCTCCCTGCTGGTTAGATCTGCTTCGGGCTTCCGGTAAAGGGCAGGCCTGTAATCGGGTTTTGGATCGCTGATTTTTGCAGTATTATAGCGGGGTACATAGAACCAGTGTGGCTGTTGAAATCATAGCGTGAAATCACCCGTGGCTGTACCATCCATTGAAAGCAGCAGTTTCTGCATAATGATTGTTCCCCCCTCATCAGCAAGCTGTACATAAATGTTCCTGTAGCCCTTAATCAGCTGGTGGCTGATGCCCCCCACCATGTATGAACGTTACCAGATATCCTCACCCGGATAATTAAGTTCAAGGCCGGTATGCAGGTATTCATTTATAATAAAAATGTCTTTCCTTTCACTGCGTTCCGCTCAACCAGTCCCATGCTGAAACGTGGAGGCGGAAAATGAAACAGCGAAAATGAAAAGTACAAGTTTATGCATGGCATCAGAAAATTTGTAATTTCGTTTCAGTTTAGGATAAAAAACAATAACTCATGAGGGGGTACTTCCTGATTTTGCCTGCAGTTGTATTATTTCTCCTTGCATCATGTAACCAGAAGGATTATGCTGAAATCAGCCTGGCCGGGGAATGGCAGTTCCAGACTGATCCCGATGATGTGGGACTGATAGAAGGATGGCATGAAAAAGAGTTGAACGATGTGGTGACGCTTCCCGGGTCGATGGCGGAAAACGGCAAGGGAAACAAAATTACATTAAGCACGCAGTGGACAGGTGATATCAGGAATCCGGAGTGGTACAGACATCCTGATTATGCACCTTACCATGATCCTGACAATGTGAGGTTTCCATTCTGGCTGCAGCCAGATTTGAAATACACCGGGGCAGCCTGGTACAGCAAAACTTTTGATTTGCCAAAAGGCTGGGAGAAGAAACCCGTATTTTTAAACCTGGAGCGGGTACACTGGGAATCGATTGTATGGGTCAACGGCAGGCAGGCAGGAATGGAAAACAGCCTGGCCGCACCACATCGTTACGATATTTCCGGACTGCTCAGGGAGGGAAATAACAACATTACAATCCGGGTCGACAACAGGATAAAGGATATTGACCCGGGCCATAATTCCCATAGCATTTCCGATCATACCCAGTCGAACTGGAATGGCATAACAGGCGACATTTCCCTGCACGCCAAAGGAGAAGTTTTCATAGAAAACATTGAAGTTTATCCCGATGCAGGAAAAAAGACTGTCACAGCAAGGGTTGTGATTTACAACACAATTTTTAATCAGCAGCAGATTGATGTGCCGGTTACTGTAAAGCTGAAAAATTCAACACAAAAGCCTTTAAAAGAAAGCTTTAAGTTTAACCTGATGCCCGGTGAAAATATCGTTCGCATCAATTTTTCACTGGGTGAGGATGCCCTTTTATGGGATGAGTTTAACCCCAATGTATATGAACTCACCACAGAAATCAGGAAAAAAAGGGTACTTGACAGTTATACAACCGATTTTGGACTGAGGGAGTTTAAAGCAGAGGGCAGGAGGTTCGTTGTCAATGGCAGGCCTGTTTTTCTGAGAGGAACGCTTGAATGTGCCATTTTCCCCGGAACCGGTTATCCCCCGACAGATACTGAAAGCTGGAAAAAGGTATTTGACGCAGTGAAGAGCCATGGGCTAAACCATGTGCGGTTTCATTCATGGTGCCCTCCCGGTGCAGCATTCGAGGCTGCCGATGAGATGGGGATCTACCTGCAGGTAGAATGTTCATCGTGGGCCAACCAGAGCACTCAGCTGGGCAGCGGCCTGCCGGTTGATCAGTTCATTTGGGATGAAAGCAGGCGAATCGTGAAAGCTTATGGAAACCATCCCTCCTTTGTAATGATGGCTTATGGAAACGAGCCGGGTGGTCCGCGATACAGGGAGTTTCTTTCCGGCTTCCTGACATACTGGAAAAAACAGGATACCAGAAGGGTCTATACAGGTGGAGCAGGCTGGCCTGAGCTGCCTGAAAATGAATTTCACAATATTCCGCAGCCCCGTATCCAGGGTTGGGGAGAGCAGCTGAACAGCATCATCAACAGTCAGCCACCCCGGAGCGATTATGACTGGACCGGCAGGCTACCAGCTGATAATGTACCAGTTGTCAGTCATGAAATAGGACAGTGGTGCGTATATCCCAGCTTCAGGGAAATCGAAAAATATGATGGGGTACTAAAGGCAAGGAACTTTGAAATCTTCAGGGAAAGCCTTGAAGCAAACCGGATGGGGCACCTGGCCGACAGCTTCCTTCTGGCATCAGGCAAACTGCAGGCATTATGCTACAAGGCCGATATAGAAGCTGCACTGCGCACTCCCGGTTTGGCCGGATTCCAGCTCCTCGACCTGCACGACTTCCCCGGACAGGGCACTGCACTTGTTGGAGTGCTTGATGCATTCTGGGAGGAAAAAGGATATATATCGCCCGCGGAGTACATGCGTTTCTGCAATTCAACCGTTCCGCTTGCAAGGCTCGGAAAAATGATTTTTACAGAAGGAGAAACATTGACTGCAATGATTGATGTGTCCCATTTTGGGGAAGAACCACTTCAGGCAGTCACCCCCGGATGGCGGCTCATTTCGGGCACAAACACACTGGCAGAAGGATCATTGGGTCAACATGACATACCCATCGGCAATGGCACCCGGCTTGGGCAGGTTGAATATCTGTTTCAAAATGGGAATTATCCCCGGAAACTGACACTTGAGGTTTCGGTGGGAGGATTTTCCAACGCGTGGGATCTCTGGGTTTATCCCAATGCTGATATAGCAGAACCAGGAGAAGTCAGGGTGGTTGATAAACTGGACGCAGCCACAACTGATTTCCTGAATAACGGAGGAAAGGTATTGCTGAGCCTTGGAAGGGGAAAAGTTGCCCCGGGAATGGGCGGTGAAGTGGGCGTGGGGTTTTCATCGATCTTCTGGAACACTGCATGGACCGACGACCAGAAGCCGCATACACTGGGTATCCTTTGTAATCCGGATCATCCCGCACTCAGGGATTTTCCAACAGAATACCATTCAAACTGGCAGTGGTGGGATGCAATGAGCTATGCCGATGCCATCAGGCTCGATTCGTTTCCGGAGGGGTTAGAGCCGGTGGTGCGCATCATCGACGACTGGGTGACTAACCGGCAGCTGGCATTGATTTTTGAGGCAAAAGTGGGAGAGGGGAGCATCATTGTCAGCGGTGCCGACCTGATGAACAACCTTGAAAACCGTGCTGAAGCACGTCAGCTGAGGCATAGCCTGCTGAGTTATATGAACAGTGAAAAATTCAATCCAAAGATAGGGTTGGCAGCGGAAGAGGTAATGAAAATTGGAAAGAAGTAGCGGGTGAAAAGTGGGTATCTGGAATACATTTTTGTTTTAAAGGTTCAATTTTTTATTGGATGGATTCACCAAAAGTTATAACTTTTGGTGAATATAATCACCGCAAGTTATGACTTTTAGTGAATAGTCTCTTTAAAAACCTGACATCTGCATTCCCCATAACTTCAATTTTGTGGAAATCAGGTTAAATCTCCTCATTCAGAATGAAACCTCTTGTAATGAAATCAGAATATTATAATTTTGAAAGACAGAGTTGTTTTAGATGAATAAAAATGATCACCATGAAAAACCTTGTTTTAATTTCACTTCTTATCGCTGGATTGACTGCTTCGGCCCAAAAGCCTCATCCTTCTGATCAAAAGGCTACTGCCGAAACCGTCAGCCTTTACAGGAACCTGCTCAAACTGCAGAAGAAAGGGATGATGTTCGGGCACCAGGATGATCTTGCCTATGGCATTGGATGGGTTTACGAGGAAGGCCGTTCTGATGTAAAGGATGTGACGGGCGATTACCCTGCAGTTTACGGATGGGAACTGGGTCACCTGGAGCTGGGGGATGCCTACAGCCTCGACTCAGTCCATTTCGACAGGATAATAGGGTGGATAAAAACTGTGTATGAAAGGGGAGGGGTGAACACCATCAGCTGGCACCTGCGCAATCCGCTCACAGGAGGGACATCATGGGATACTTCATCGAAGGAAGTTGTAAAGTCAATTATCCCGGGAGGTGAAAAGCATGAGTTTTACAAGACATACCTCGATAAAATGGCGGAATTCCTGCTCAGCCTCAAGACAGACAAGGGCACCTATATTCCTGTAATCTTCAGGCCGTATCATGAGCATACAGGCAGCTGGTTCTGGTGGGGAAAGGATCTTTCCTCGGCAGAAGATTATAAAACGCTGTGGCGGTTTACAGTCGGTTATCTTCAGAATGAAAGGAACATCCACCATGTGCTGTATGCCTATTCCACCGACCGGTTTAAAACAGAGGAAGAATACCTTGAACGGTATCCCGGCGACGACATCATTGATCTTTTGGGCTTTGATTTATATGACCGGGGAGCCGATTTCCTGCCCACCCTGAAGAACTGTGCAGCTACCGTGTCAAGGCTTGCAAGGGAAAGGAACAAGATTGCAGCTGTTTCTGAAACCGGCGGGCCCATCGCACAAAACCACCAGTGGTGGACACAGGTACTGGAAACTGTGAGGCCATATGACCTTGCATACCTGCTTGTGTGGCGAAATCCATGGCAGCCTGCAGGGCACGGGGCCTTTGCACCCTATAAGGGCAGTCCCGATTCCGATGATTTCATCCGGTTTTTCAATGACAGGGAAACGTTTTTTCAGAGAGATGTTACAAGGATGAAGCTTTACAGGTAAGATGTGGGTTTGTTTGTTGTTTGTTGTTTGTTGTTCTTTCTTTTAATCTGATGTTCTCCAGGACTTTAATAACTGCAAGGGCATTTGTTCAACTCAGGAACTTCTTCCTGAGGGCTTCCACCTGATTGTCATTGATTGGAATGAGTGTACCCAGTGATGCCCCGAGGGTGAGCGATTTTGCACTGAACTCGGCCACTTCCAGGCGATCGAAAGTATGTAACAGCCGGTCGCCGGTTACAAGAACTGAATCGTTGTTGATAATGACAGCCGGGGTATTTTTTGAAAGTACATTCAAAATGGTTTCCTCTCCGGCAAAATGGGAGCCGAATGGCAGGTTGGGAACATCCTGCAGGAAAATCCAGCTTTCGGGAATTGTACGCACATCAAGCTTTTTATGGGTAACGCTGTAAGCCATCAGGTAAGGCGTTTGTGTCAGTATGATTGAATTAATCTCCGGATTCCTCCTGTAGATTTCCTGGTGTAGCCATGTAACCCGGCTTGGCAGTTTTCCCGGTTCACGTTTTCCATCCTTAATCTGGACGATGTCTTCAAGTCCGATGTTCCAGCGTGCCACATTTGTAGGGGTAATCAGGAAATCGTTTTCCCTCCACCTGACCGATACCGTACCATAGGAGCTTATCATCAGTCCCTGGTGGCATGCGCGGTGCACAATCCGGGTGATTTCTTCGCGGACAGCCCGTTCATCCGACGGATGTTCCACATGATCCATTTCGGGCAGAAGCCTTGGTATCTGGTCTTCAAAAGCATCAATCTGTTCATTTGACAGGTAAAGAGGCTTTCCGATCATACTGCCATAGATAATCGTACGGCAGCAAAACTCTAGCGTTTCGAACCGCTGAAATGCATCGAGCAAGTCGGTGCCGCCCACCACTGTACCATGATTTTCCATGATCAGGGCCCTGTAACCTTTGTCGAACTCAGCAGCAATTACATTTCCCAGATCCTCGCTTCCCGGAAGCTCATAGGATGCATAGCCGATGTCGCCACACACATACTTGGCCTGTGGAATGATGTTGGTATCCGGAATCTGCCTGACAATGCTGAATGACACCAGTGCTGGCGGATGGGCATGTATAATGGCTTTGATATCGGGGCGTTTTTCATAGATGGCCCTGTGGAAAGGATATTCCGACGAAGGTTTGTGCCTTCCGTTGATTGTTCCGTCTTTCCTTACAACAACCATATCAGTGGGCCTTAACGATCCTTTATCGACAGCCGAGGGAGTTACCCAAATATCGCCGTTTTCATCCAGAACCGACACATTGCCCCCCGAGGTGGTTGTCAGGCCACTGTTATATATTTTCCTGATTATCATCGTAATCTGGTCGCGGGGGTGCATGAGTGATGTATCGAGCTGTTTCATAGCCTGCTGTTTATTTAAATACAAATGCAAAAATACATAAGTAGCGGTCAGCTGAAAAATTCTGTATGAGGAATTACGGAATTCCTTTCCAAAATTAATTTAATGAATTTCTGTAACAGGAAAAGAAAATAAAGAGATTGAATAAGCCGGGACAGTAATTGGTTTATTCTGAACCCTAAAGTCAGCCTCTTCAATCGTAAGATTTGGATCTTTGCCTGGTTCATTATAGGCCTCCGGGCTATCGTGGCTGATGACCCATTTTTTACCTTCTGAAGAAATATTGACATTTCCAAAGTTCAATGATAATGATTCAGAGTCACCGGAAGAATTGACAACAGCAACAGTAATCTTATCCCTGCCAGTTGTAGTAGCCGCTGCCACATCCAGAGCAGGGTTAGGGTTATCAACATTTAAAGGGATTGTTCCAAAATGATGCCTGTACAACCTGAGCGGTAAACCGGTGGCATCAAATGCGGCTGATGTTTGTGTAGTTTTTATGCACCCTATAACATTGACAGTCTGGGCATAATTGGCCATGAAATAGATATCGCTGTTGCGGAAATATTCATGTAAGCCACGGGCCACCCCAAGGGCATCCTTTAAATGGTACCTTACGCCCAGTTCGCCATAGATGTAGGGACCATACCAGTAGTTCCATTCATCCATGGCAATACGGATATTCTTGCCGGCCAGACCGGGGATTGAATCCCTGTATGCCCGGTGGGCATCAGCCACACGTTTAATCTCACTGGCCAGCTGACCGATATGATCTGAAACGTTATCAATCTCCCTGCAGTAAATATGCTCACTGAGCAGGTTCATGTAGTCCGCACTTTCGCTCAGCATGGTTTTACTCCAGTCGCCCACTGAACCAACACCAATCAGCTGTGCATCGGGGTCAACCTTCCATATGGCTTCCGCCATCTGGTTATGCTTTTTTACATATTCCGATAATGGCATATGTCCCAGCTGCCAGTCACCATACATTTCATTGCCCACAGCCCACCATTTTATCCGGTAAGGCTCAGGATGACCGTTGGCTGCCCTGAGCCGGCCCATCCCTGACCCGGCGGGCCCGTTGCAGTATTCAACTTCAAGGGCAACCTCATCAACTGTGCCCAGTCCGGTATTGACGGCAATAAAAGGTTCGGCCCCGAGTAAATCCATCAGTTCCATGTATTCATGGATACCCACATCATTGGGTTCCACACCTTTCCATGCAGGGTTTTTTCTGGGAGGCCGCTTATCGCGTTCACCAATTCCATCCATCCAATTGTATCCGCTGACAAAATTACCTCCCGGCCAGCGGTAAACAGGCGAGTCAAGTTCCTTCATCAGGGCCAGCACATCCCTGCGCCAGCCTTTTATGTTGTCGGCAGGCATCAGGGAGAGTGTCCCTACATGGAACACTCCACTTCCATCACTGAACACTTCCAGGGCCACTTCATCACTTGTGAAATCAGGAATAAACTCAAAGGAATGATGTTCATAATCATTTTTCAACTGACTAATCTGATGTGATACCACATTTCCATCCGATGTTTTCAGCCTGATTGTCAGGGGCAACACATTACTGCTGCCCTTTAGTACTGCATATCCCACATATTTTTTGCCGGCTTCAACTGCAAGCCGTGCCTGCCTGATGCCCCCTGACGAACCATTCCCAGGGACATTAATCATCACTGAATGCTCTCCGCAGAAGGGATTGCCGGCATCCATTTCTACCGTTTTCTGTGTCCCTATCACCTCCCAGGGTGAACCATTGAGATAGGTATAAACACCAGAGCCCCAGAACTTATCTTCATCGGTGGCCCAGGGATTGAATTCCCAGGTTATTGGATAGTAGAACTTCCGGTCTTCAAGCATTTCAGCCCAGATGCCACCATAGATACAATTACCGAGATGTTCGATAAATTGTCCATAGATATATTTTTCAACAGGGGCGGAAGTATTATTTAAATCAATTTCAACAAAGGTTACTTCTTTCCCTGGTTGGTTGCTGTTGATGCAGCCCAGCAGAAATAACACACATCCTGATAAGATGATTTTGGCTGAATTCATAACGGATATAATAAGATTATCCACAATATTAAGCAAAACCTGGCTCATTATGTGAGAACTGCAACATTTAGCTGAGATAATTTATTTTTTTTCATTTTGCCATATCATTGAAATCATTAATTTTGCACACCGTTTTCCATCAAAGGAAAAGCCCGGGTGGCGGAATAGGTAGACGCGCTGGATTCAAAATCCAGTTCTGGCAACAGAGTGGGGGTTCGATTCCCCCCCCGGGTACTAAAGCCTGTTAATCGATAGATTGACGGGCTTCTTTTTTTAGGGTGGCGCAATAGGTAGACGCGTCCCGCCAAAGCGGGATTATGGCAACAGAGTGGGGGTTCGATTCCCCCCCCGGGTACTAAAGCCTGTTAATCGATAGATTGACGGGCTTCTTTTTTTAGGGTGGCGCAATAGGTAGACGCGTCCCGCAAAAGCGGGATTCTGGCAACAGAGTGGGGGTTCGATTCCCCCCCCGGGTACTAAAGCCTGTTAAT
>OBJA01001593.1_pt1 | contig 15010 bp, 15 predicted proteins | sample 1519751 | NCBI WGS metagenome assembly OBJA01 (sample SAMEA3881238, study PRJEB22517) | soil metagenome | biome: lake sediment; feature: soda lake sediment; material: sediment, water from around vicinity | place: India | collected 2013-12-23 | depth 3 m | reverse complement strand
AGATAGGGATTTGAACCCTAGATTGAGTTTCCCCAATACACGCGTTCCAGGCGTGCGCCTTCAACCACTCGGCCATCTCTCCAGTTAAGGATATATCTGATAATAAGCCTCTGGATGGCGGAGAGATCGGGATTCGAACCCGAGAGGGGCGTAAACCCCTACCCGCTTTCGAGGCGGGCGCCTTCAACCGCTCAGCCATCTCTCCATAGCAACTTCATACCGCAGCTAATTGTTAATTTTACACGGATTATTAAAAAAGATCAAGTCTCATTTCACTGGAAATTTATCTTCTTTCGGAAAAAAATCGTCGTAATAGATCCCCGCATTCTTTCGCCATGACGCCTCCAGTAACGGAGAGTCGATGGTTCAGACGCTCATCTCGCACCAGATCCATTAAAGATCCAGCTGCTCCGGCCTTAGGGTCGAATGCCCCAAAAACAACACGGTCAATTCGAGAGTTTACCAATGCCCCGGCACACATCGGACAAGGCTCTAAGGTAACATAGAGTGTCATTCCGGACAAACGCCAATGACCACGTTTTTGCGCAGCCTCTCTTATTGCCAGTATCTCCGCATGAGCGGTAGGGTCCTGTTGAGTCTCGCGCATATTATGTCCACGCGCTACTACTTGGTCTCCTTCGACCAAGACGGCACCCACCGGAACTTCTTCTTTATGATAGGCAGCCAGTGCTTCAACCAGCGCTTCGACCATCCAGGCATTATCCTCTTTCATAATTACGCCCCCCGCTACTTAACGATCACATCTTTCTCTTCGTTTTTAAGACGTTTATCTTTAACTTTTGATAAATCAGCTTATGTTCTATCACTATCTTGTCGTAGCGCCTTATATTGTTCTCGCATGATTTGATACTGTTCATGCAAGAGTTTAGCTAGTTGAGGCTCATCTTTCAACTCATTTTTACAGCGCGATCCTTCGTTGAACCAAAGGGAAGAGCGCGGATAATCGCCTAGACGCCTTGCAAGTTCACCTAGAAGATAAAGGAGTCCTAACCGGGACATGGGACCAATCGGCAACTTCTCCCGTTCATACGCCTGTTCATAATGCTGATATGCCAAGCGAAGAAAGAGCATCTCTTGCTCTTCATCCTCTGTCTCCCTACAGAACCATGCCGTCCTAAGATACAAACCCGCCAATACACTCGGAGCAAATTCTGCTGCACGCGTCACGCGAATTGCATGACCAAAGCATTCGGCCACTAAGGACGGGTCATCCCGATTGATGTTTATTTCGTCAAATAACTTTACTCCTCTGGTCTTACCGCTAATACGAATGATCTCTTTCTCACTAATCTCGGAAAAATGATTAGAACCAGCCGCATAACCGCAACTCGGGCAGACCACCACAAAATACCAGAGGGGGTGTTGGTTGTCCGCATACCAATGATGGTGATCGGCGTCCCGTTTCACCACCCGCAAGCGGGTAGAACGGTACTGTTTGACGGAGAACTCTCCGCCACAAATAGGACAAGTCATTTTTCTAAGATATGTATAAACTGAGATGTTTTTATCCATGTACTTTATATCGGCCTATCTAAAGCCAAGCTTAAATGGTATTATCTTACTCTATGCTAAATCGGAGAAGTCGAGGGTGCTGAAATAGTCTTCCAGAGTTTCAGCTCGACGGATGAGTTTGACTTCGCCATTAGTCCTCAGCAAGATTTCGGCGGAACGAAGTTTACCATTGTAGTTAAAGCCCATGGCATGTCCATGCGCCCCAGTATCATGAATAACAATAACATCTCCACTTTCAATACATGGAAGTTTTCGGTCAATAGCAAACTTATCATTGTTTTCGCATAAGGATCCTGTCACATCATATAAGTGGTCATATGGCAAATCCTCTTTTCCCATCACTGTAATATGATGATAAGACCCGTAGATTCCAGGACGCATTAAATTAGCCATACAAGCGTCAACGCCGACGTAACTTTTATAGATGGCTTTCTGGTGAATCGCCCGAGTTACCAGATAACCATAAGGCCCGGTGATAACTCTGCCACACTCCATATAAAGCTTTAATGGGGCCAACCCCCTGGCAACTATCAGCCGTTCATAATTTCTTTGTACTCCTTCAGATATATGTTGAAGATCCACTGGTTTTTGATCAGGGCGATAAGGAATCCCGATTCCGCCTCCGATGTTAACAAATTCAATTCTTACTCCTAAGCTCTGGTAAACCTCATCCACCAGCTGAAAGAGCATTTTTGCTGTTTCAACAAAATACTCGGGTTCAAGCTCGTTAGAGGCTACCATTGTATGCAAGCCGAAACGTTTAACACCTTTTTCTTTGGCGATTCGATATCCTTCAAATAATTGCTTTCGCGTAAAACCATATTTCGCCTCTTCTGGGTTACCGATGATCGCATTGCCGCTGCGAAGCGGGCCCGGATTATAACGAAAACTAAGAAGTTCCGGTAGACCGGTTAAGTCCTCTAAAAACTTAATATGACTGATGTCATCCAAGTTAATTATTGCCCCAAGCTCCATCGCCTTCTCAAAATCTGCAGGTGGCGTATTATTAGAGGAGAACATAATCTCTTCTCCTATAATTCCTGCCTTTTGCGCAAGTACTAACTCCGCCAAAGAACTGCAGTCTGCACCAAAACCCTCTTCCTTGAGGATCTTTAATATGAATGGATTAGGTGTAGCTTTGACGGCAAAGTATTCCTTAAACCCAGGAGCCCATGAAAAAGCGGAGACCAGTTTTTTTGCGTTTTCCCGTATTCCATGTTCATCATAGATATGAAACGGCGTTGGGTAGACCTCCATGATTTCTTCGATCTTTTCCTTCGTAAATGGCAACCGTTTCTGATTCATGAAAAAACCTCCGTTTATGTATCGAATTATATATTGAATAACGCTTTATTAAGCAGATTTCAACAAGAAGAATGCAATGAAAATAAAGGAATTTCAAGGCAAACTAATTACAACTATACCGCGACCCCTCTAAACTGTCAATTGGATCAACCATTCTGCTTAGGTTAAACATCAGTTAATGAATTGACACCATTGCTCTAAAGATATAGTATAATAGCAGAAGAAATGAGTGTGCGAGAAAGGCAGGTGGAGGTAATGGACGTAGACAGTAGTAATTTAAGTATGAACACTGATTTGGAGATGTTCCAACTTCATACTAAACCCTCCACCGTCAAACTGGGGCTACTACAAAGAACATGCTAGCTTAAGACTGCGCTGTTCTCTCATACCGCCTCAAGTCTCTCGGTGGGACAGCACCGAAGTTCGGGTGGATAAGAGAGGGGAGAACAGCTTATGATTAAACTTTTTCAAACACTCGACGACAAATTGATGTCAATTGAAGACCCAAAGGCCAGAGGGATCTGGGTTAGTGTTATTAACCCAACAGATGATGAACTGGCACAGGTCACAGAGGATACCGGTATAATCCCCGATCTACTCAAAGCAGCTCTGGACGAAGAGGAACGTTCACGAATTGAAGTGGATGACGGACAGCTTCTAATTTTAATTAATGTTCCGATCTCCGAGCAGACTTCTAGTGGACTCTATTACGACACGATCCCGTTAGGAATTATCGTCAACGAAACTTGCGTTGTTACAGTCTGTTTAAGAGACAATTATGTTCTCAAGGAGTTCGAGTTGAGTCGGCCTAAATCGTTTTATACATTTAAAAAGACCCGTTTTGTCCTGCAAATTCTTTTTAAAACAGCCACTTATTATCTGAGATTTCTTCGTCAAATTGATAAAAAAACCAATGAGGTAGAGAACCAACTCCATCAATCTATGAAGAATGAAGAGTTAATTAAACTATTAAACCTAGAGAAAAGCCTGGTTTACTTTACAACATCGCTACGAGCAAATGAAATAGTTATGGAGAAACTTTTGAGGTCTCATTTAGTTAAGTCTGACCCTGACCTAGAATTAACCTCACAACTATTGAAGATGTATCCTGAGGATGAAGAGCTTTTAGAGGATGTTATTACCGAAAACAAACAAGCAATTGATATGAGCGAAACTTACAGCAACATTTTGAGCGGTATGATGGATGCTTTTGCATCAGTGATCTCAAATAATCTTAACATCGTGATGAAGTTTTTGACCTCAGTTACGATCATCCTGGCCTTACCTACTATGGTAGCTAGTTTTTATGGAATGAATGTAGCAATGCCCTTTCAGAACTCACCTTATGCATTTTGGTTGATTGTCGCAATATGCTTCGTACTATCAACAGTAGGCGTCATCTTGCTTAGACGCAAAGATATGTTTTGACACTTGGAACACAGATCAAAACCCAAAGCAAGTGCGCAAAATAGTTACTAAGCATTCCCCAATCGGTGAATGCTTTTTTATTTTTTAAGAACGGAGAGCCTAAGTTCATTGTCTGAGACGAACACTATATATTGTATCAAAAACTTGTAGAATGCAATTGTAAAACGCGCTTATCCAATAAACCTTGCGGGAAAATCCAAAAGAATGATATAGTAATCATGAACATACAATAGGCTATTTCATAACATTTAACTTCTCACTTCAATAAAACTGCTCATCAAACATGGGGGTATTTGAATGCTATTAGCTAACCGCTGGAAAGATTACGAGCTCATTGATACAGGAAATGGAGAAAAACTGGAACGATGGGGGAGCTACACGCTTCGCCGACCAGATCCACAGATTATTTGGCCCAGAACGTTGGACCGTTCTTCCTGGGAACAGGTTGACGGTCATTACTACCGCAGTCGTCAAGGCGGCGGAAGTTGGGAGTTCAAGCGGAAAGTCCCTAAGCGTTGGGCGATCTCATATGAATCTTTAAAGTTCCATATCCATCCAACGGACTTTAAACATACGGGTCTCTTCCCGGAACAGGCCGTTAACTGGGATTGGCTGATCTCGACCATCCGTAAGGCAAGACGCCCTATCCGTGTACTAAACCTTTTTGCTTATACCGGCGGCGCTTCAGTCGCAGCAGCGTATGCCGGAGCTGAGGTCTGTCATGTTGACGCTGCTAAAGGAATGGTAGGCTGGGCCAAAGATAATCTGACGCTATCAGGTTTGGAAACCCGACCGGTACGGTTTCTTGTGGACGATGCAGTCAAATTCGTTCAAAGAGAAAAACGACGAGAGCGAACTTATGATGGAGTTATTATGGACCCTCCCTCCTATGGGCGCGGACCAAAAGGTGAGATCTGGAAGATTGAAGAGCGGCTCTATGATTTCGTCGAGACTTGCTTACCCATACTCTCTCCCAACCCATTGTTTTTCTTAATAAACTCCTATACAGCCCTGCTTTCTCCGACAGTTCTCTCTAATATGCTAGCATTGACTGTTGGGAACCAATACAAGGGCAAAATTACCTGTGGCGAGGTAGGATTACCAGTGACAGCATCTAGTCTTGTTTTACCCTGCGGTGTCTTTGGCCGCTGGGAGGCTAAATGATGCAATCCCCATTGATTCCTATCATCTATGAGGATAATCATCTGTTAGCAGTAGTAAAACCTCCAAATATACCTGCTCAAGCTGATGCAAGTGGCGATCCAGATATGTTAACGCTACTAAAAGCGGACTTGAAGATACGCCACCATAAACCTGGCAATGTCTTTCTAGGCTTAGTTCATCGATTAGACCGGCCGGTAGGTGGAGTAATGGTCTTTGCTAAGACATCAAAAGCAGCCTCCCGCTTATCCCAACAGATCCGGGAAAGGTCATTTCAAAAATCTTACCTCGCCATCTTAAATGGATGCCCGACCACGCCTAATGGTACTTTAACTCATTACTTAAAGAAAAATTATCGAACCAATACAGTACACCCAGTCAATGAACGGGAACAAGGAGCTCAGGAGGCAATTTTAGACTACACCGTACTACAAAAATCCACACAATTAAGTTTAGTCCAAGTTCAACTTCATACCGGTAGGCCCCATCAAATCCGGGTTCAATTCGCTTCAATCGACCACCCACTCTTCGGAGACCAAAAATACGGAACCAATTATGCCGCACCAGGACAACAGATCGCGCTTTGGTCTTATGCCATCCGTTGTCAACATCCAACTCGCCAAGAGACTCTAGTATTATCACACCCACCCGATGTCAATTCGTCTCCATGGTGCCTTTTCCCTGATGTCTTAGGTTTAATAGTTAAGTGAACAAGTTTCATTCAGTGGATTTTACGGAAATATATATTATTATCTCCAGAATTAGGCTATCGAAATATCGAATCTACAGGTCGCCGTCATACGGCGACTTTTTTATAGGCCCAGCCGAGCTTGGGCATCTTCCATAACAAGAAATTTTCCTAAGTCATAAAGCTGTATTTATCCCCATATATCTAAGTGATCATTGTCTTAGCACGCCCCTATAGGGTTATTCTGAGAGCGCTTACAAGGAGGTGGGATTAGAGCATTAAAGCATATCCACCAATAATGAATAGGCCTTCAGGCGTCTATTTCATACCAAACAAGAGACTCAGACTCTCCGTTCTTACATCATAAAAGGAGGGATTTAGTTGAAAAAATGGGCGGTTAAAGTGCTAGTACTCCTCACTTTGATCACGCTAATAGTCGGGAATTGTTGGGCGGCAAATCCAGTAAAACTTAAACTCTTCTTTTATAAACAAGAGATCGTCAAACAAATGGGAGAATTGGTTGAAGCATTCTCTTCGGACCATCCAAATATCCAGATTGAGCTGGAGATAGTCCCGAACGACAGTATGACCGTTTTAAAGACTCGGATGCAAAGCGGTCAAGCGCCTGATATAATCCAACTTCAATCCTACGCCAGCGTCTTTGAGTTTGCTCGTGCAGGGTGGTTGGTGGATCTTTCAAGTGAATCAGTTCTTAAGAAAGTGGCACCCGCCACAAAAGGCGCGGTAACTTATAATGGCAAACAATACGCCCTACCGATGGATGTGGCTGGAATCGGAATCATCTATAATAAAGCCCTCTTTGAGCAGTGCGGAATAAAGGCGCCTACCACCTTCAACGAGCTGCAAAAGGTATGTTCTACGCTAAAGTCAAATAAGATTACCCCATTCGCCTCAATGTTTAGGGCTAATTGGTCCATCGGCCATTTCCTGTCAATGGTTCACACGACACTGGCTGGAGAGAAGCTCCTGCCTTGGCTGGAGAAGATGAACAAGGGTCAGGCGTCATGGAAGGATCCCGTAGATACGAAACAACTCTTTAGGATCTTAGACTTTTATAAAGCAAACTCAGATAAGAAGGCTGCAGAGTTTGACTGGAATGAACAACAAGCAGATTTCGCCAGTGGTAAAGCTGCCATGATGGTTCAGGGTCTTTGGTCTTATGGAGCAGCCATCGGAACAAACCCGAAATTAAACTGTGGTTTTGTTGCTTTCCCCTGCACAAACCAAGCCGTGGACAGCAAACTCTTCGCTGATGTGGATTCCACCTTTGCTTTATCCACCGCCTCTAGTCCAGAGAGGATCAAAGCAGCTAAAGCTTTTTTAGAGTGGCTGAGCACACCAGAGGCGATCAAAATTTGGGTGGATAAATGCCATCTAGTTCCAACCTTTAAGGGAGCAGATGTACAATCAATGGATGCGCCCTTCCAAGACCTCGTTCGTTACTTAAACGATGAAAAGACTAATCCCTGGGCATTTTCAATGTACCCCGTCAATGCTTGGGAAGATGCAACAAAAAATGGGGCGCAAGCATATATCTTCGGAACACAAAATGCCAATCAGGTTATCAGCTACATTGACCAAGTCTGGAAAAGGGAAACAAGCCATTAAACAGGTGAATAAAGAAAGCGTATTCGACCTTAGGTCGTTTACGCTTTCTCTTTCTAATGACAGCTATTCACCGTAACAAGTCCTCACGCCTAGCATTCAATAGTTGAGTCCTGAAACTATTAATCACTCATCCGATGATAATATTTATATGGATGCTGAGGATCAGAGGCTGCTTAAAAGAGTACACGCAGCATAAATTTACAAAAGGCGATTATGAAACCCACTCACATAATAATGAATAGCGCCAAGGAGGATTTATAAGTGATGGTTTCAACTACACGAAGCAAAACATTTTACTTCTTCGCCTTTCTGGCGCCGGCTTTCATATTTTATCTTCTCTTTTTTGTAATTCCACTTCTACAAGGGGTTTGGTACTCATTTACAGATTGGAATGGTATTATGCCTGAAATCCCCTTAACCATGGAGAAGCAGCAGTTTGAAGAACAGGTATTAAAACAGATTAGCATCCGTCAAAATGCAGATTTTCTACGTGAATACTACAGGCTCTCCCCCTCTGGCGACGCATATAATTTAAGGTTATGGATCGCAGAAGATGGGCAAGAGGCTAGAGAGATTACCAAAATTGAAAGAAGACGTATTAAGCGTTTACTTCGATCCGTAGGAATATCCAACATCAAATTCATCGGATTTGCTAATTTTCGAGAGATGTTCCAGAAGGACACTCGTTTTATGCCTCGATTCGAACGGCGTTATCTCTATAACGAATTCGACGATCTACCATCGAAGATTACGGCAGGCGACTTCAGAAAGAAGCTCTTGGCCCATGTGGAGAACTCAGATGACCGCGCTTTCTTACTTGCCAATTTTCAATGCAACGGCAATTCTTATCTTCTTAGCTCAAATTTAGACCCTAACAAAGAGGATCGACTCCGCTCTTTACTAACAGAGCATATGCACCAAAAGATATTTATCCCTAATGTGTTAGGCTTTACTCTCTTTTTCGCTTTCTTTAATGTTGTCCTATCCAATATCCTAGCCTTGATTTTAGCGCTGATCCTAGACGGATCGTTTAGAACCAAAATTATCCTTCGCTCTATCTTCTTCATGCCGAACATATTAAGTCTGGTTATCGTGGCTTTTATCTGGCATTTTATCTTCATGTTGGTTCTACCTCGTCTTACAGGGATCGAGATTTGGCTAGGTAGTACGACACTGGCACCTTGGGCGGTTGTTATCGTCTCAGTCTGGCAAAGCTGCGGTTGGTTAATGGTCATTTACTTAGCAGGGCTACAAACAATCCCTATTGAGTATTTAGAGGCGGCACGCGTGGACGGGGCCAATCTATTACAGCGGCTTCGGTATATAAAGTTCCCGCTGCTTATACCCGCCTTCACGATCTGCTTGTTCTATAGTTTGTCAAACTCCTTGAAATCATTTGATATCATTTTTGCTTTGACCCAAGGAAATCCCGCTTACTCCACAGTGCCGGTAGTCTTGGATATCTACTACAATGCATTTAACTTAAATCGTTTTGGCTATGCAACAGCAAAGGCCGTCTTTCTCTGCGTCATCATTATGCTTGTTACCGGACTTCAGCTATACCTAATGAAGCGGAAGGAGGTACAGCTATGACCCATCACGGAATAAAAAGGCCTTTGCCAACTTATAATTTGCGGCAAAGGCATTCTCTAAGACAAGCTAGAGCATCTTTTGCTGAAGTAGTCGTGTTTCTTTTCTCTCTTATGTTTTTGTTCCCGGCTATCTTTACCCTATTAAGCTCGTTTAAAGATGATTCCCAGATCCGGCTCAACCCACTGTCATGGCCAAACACCTTCAACTTCAGCAATTACGTTGAAGCATGGAAAGTTACCAACTTCCCTTCAGTCCTCCTGAATACTTTCATCATTACAACACTAAGTACAATTGGAATTATCCTGATAAGTTCCATGGCCGCTTATATCTTAGTTCGCAGCGAATGGCGGGTTAGTTGGTTTATCTACCTACTGTTTACATTTATGATGATCGTTCCTTTTCAGACCTTTATGGTTCCGTTGATCACCATTTCACGTGAGATGAATCTCCAAAGCATCTTGGGTATTGTCCCAATCTACCTTGGTTTAGGGTGCCCGATGGCGATCTTTATGTACCATGGATTCATCAAAGGAATCCCAAAGGAGACAGAGGAATCTGCGGCAATCGACGGCGCTTCAGTTTTCCAGACCTTTTTTCTCATTGTTTTCCCATTACTAAAGCCTATTACTGCAACCATAGGCATCCTAGATGTTCTCTGGATCTGGAATGACTTTCTCCTGCCGTTGCTGGTTCTTCAACGCGGAACATTGCAATTAGCCCAATATGGCTTCTTCACTATGTTTAAACAACAGTACGCACTCGCCATGGCGTCCCTTGTACTATCCGCCACACCAATACTCGTGTTTTATCTGGTTATGCAAAAATTCATTATTAAAGGCATCGCCGCTGGAGCAGTAAAAGGATAACTAAAGTGCCTTATTCGACTTGTTCTTATAATTTTTCAGCTCATCAAGAGCATTTAATGTCCCGATGACATCTCTACCGACAAAATTATTAAAAGGCTTTTTCCTGAGAAAATTAAAGAATGACAGTATACCGAAGAATCTCCTAAGTCTTGCTTCTATCGGAATGCCGCTTTCGAGTTCATATTCATGGACCAACTTCATCAAAGAGAATTTGTGCCTTTTGATCAAAGCAACAGATAACAGAAACAAAACAACATCACGAAAAGCGATACCGGAAAAGTGCTCCGATCGGATATATTCCTCAAAGTCAATCATGTATATTTGACCGTCTTTAATCGTGAAATTTCTGATTTGTGACCCACCATGACACTCACCGTTTTTATGCAACCGGGCTAATAATTGTATTGCCGACCCTAAATACTCTTGGTAGTCATCATCTGTTTCATTGATGGCTCCATCCAATCTTTCACCACAGTCTTCCATGATAAAGTAATCTTCAGTGAGTCGAAGAACCGCCGGAACATTTATCCCCAACGCCTTGACTCTTTTAAGCTTTTCAGCTTCATGTAAAGCCATGTTCCCATCTTTACCTAAGAGTGTTGGCGCAAAAAACGTATTGCGCGTCAAGCAAAATACAATCGACTGAAGACGATGATACCCATTTCTACGACATTGAGCCCGCTTTTTAACATAGCAGACCTGTCCATCGTAATCGATCTTTGTCACACGTTTATTAATGGCTGCAATTTTTCCTTCTAATTCTTGCATAATAATCCCACCAATTTAAGTTTATTGATTAATGAATAGCATCAAGGCTTAATTGACAATAAAAATGGTGTAATACAGTATGTATTACGGAGTCGAAAACAAGATCAGTGTCAGATTGATGCAAGTCCTATCGAGAAATATTCCGTTCTACCAATGGATCTAGCGGATGCCAGTTTAATCATCTCTGAGTTGGAGAAGATCGAAGAAATAATAACCCTAGTAGGTTCGTTTTGAGCCGCCCCACCAGCAGTCCAGTTTTACCCAACATTATCTTTACTTCAAATTATCCTTAGGTAATATCTTACCTATTACTCGTAGCCTTAACAGAGGCTCATTCGTGTCGTTCGACTGTACATAAATAAAATCTTTAATGATTCCTTGCTTACCTACTGTAATATAGATTATTTTAAGTTCAGTTTTTACCTTGGGCTGCTACGTTTTCGTTGACTAACTCTAACTCCAGACATGAGCAAGAAGGCGTAACGGATTTTATAACAAGCATTCCATTGCCGGTATTTTCGATAATGAAAGAGTGTTTAAGGATATCGCCAGCAGTAACCTCGCCAAAGTCCCATACAAGGTGAGAGAGATTGATGTTGGGTTTAAGCGCGGCTCTACCGGGTGCAACAGATAATAATAAGATGAAAAAAAGGGAAACCAGAATAATAGCAAGACGTCTCAATTTAAGACCCCCGCATACAAAGTATGTTCTTATTTAAATATTAATCTCATGGATTTAGGACTTCTTAATACATATTTTTTGACGTTTACGATTTGGAATGTAATATACTAAGGTTCTACGCATTACATAATAAAACTATTCGGGACATGGATGTGTGTCCCTCTTTTTTATTACAGGAAATTGATGAGTACACATCGAAAATATGACTAATCAAGTCATATTTTATTATAATTCTTAATCTAAACTATTTTGAGGCGAGACAAACACAATACGCTGTACAAATTAGTCTAAAATATAAATTGCGCTTTTTTTGACCCGTGATTTGAGCCTTTCAGCACCATAAGATTAAGAATGCAAACGAGGTGTTTATGATGTTCGATCAGATTAGAGTCCGTTTAGGATATAAGAAAAGTGGAGTTAAAAACACCGTTTCATTTGCAGAGAGTATTACTCACCAAGATTTTACCGCTGATATTCGACTAGAAAAAAACGGCTATCAACGGCTAAGGATCTCTCTCATGCCTTTCTCCGAATTGGAGATAGTCGATCTCCAGCTTGCGCTCGATTTCCCATTCGCAGTTGACCAGCGTATCTTCGTGAACGGTTATCAGTCCTGGACAACTAGCAGAGAGTTTTACCCCGACGAAAAGCTACGAGGAGTTCCTATATGGGCCATGCCCTTCGAGCAAAAGTACCAAATGAAAAAATACGGTGATTACACCTTCTATAGGTATCCGTTTAGCAAAGGTGTTTTTCATAGTTACACCTATTCTTATATCCGACAGGGAGAACATTATCGCCTTGTCGGATCATTAAACGAACGTAACGGATTTACCATTATCGATTCCAATGTAAAAAAGAAGAAGATCACGATTAAGAAAGATTGCTCCGGTTATTTTATTGACAAGCAATATAACGCTTTTGATCTGATTTGGATGGAAGGCACAGATAACCAGGTCTTTGATATGTATTTTGACTTGATGGAGGTTGAAAAACCTAGTATTACGCCGATGACCGGTTGGACCAGCTGGTATAATTACTACCAAAATATTAGCGAACAGATCATCTTGGAAAATCTGGAGAACTTTGATATTCTTCCGAAAATCGATATCTTCCAGATTGACGACGGCTACCAAACTGCTGTCGGAGATTGGCTCTCCGTGGATAAGCGGAAATTTCCCAATGGGATGAGCTATATCGCCGATTCGATCAAGAGCAAAGGGTACAAGGCTGGACTATGGCTGGCCCCCTTTGTGTGCGAGACTAATTCAACTATCTTTCGTGAGAAAAAAGAATGGCTCCTAAAAGATAGAAAAGGCAGACCTGTCCCAGCGGGTAGTAATTGGAGCCGTTCCTATGCTCTTGACTTTTATCACCCAGAAGTAAGAGCTCACCTTAAATACATTTTTGACGTCGTCCTCAACGATTGGGGTTACGACATGGTAAAGTTAGACTTCTTATATGCAGTCTGTCTGATCTCCGACAAAAAACGGACTCGCGGCCAGATTATGGCGGAAGCAATGGATTTCTTACGGGAGTGCGCCGGGGATAAGCTGATCTTAGGGTGTGGAGTACCGTTAGGCTCAGCCTTTGGAACTGTAGATTTTTGCCGTATCGGCTGTGATGTGAGCCTGGATTGGGACGATAAGTACTACATGAAATGGTTGCTCCGGGAGCGAATATCCACACGAAACACCATCATCGACACCATCAGCCGACGCCACCTGGATCAGAGAGCATTCTTAAACGATCCTGATGTGTTTTTGTTACGAAACAACAACACATCACTCACTGAGGCGCAAAAAAAGACATTGTTGACTGTAAACACCCTCTTCGGCAGCCTGCTGTTCACATCCGATAATATAAAGAAATACACTCCTGATATGTTGACTTGTATTAAACAGGTAATAAGCTCGAAGAAGAAAACAATACAACAAGTCGAATGGTACCGAAACGGCTTAGTCGAGGTGGTCTATACTGAAGATGAGAAACGTTACTGGGTTTTGATTAACCCCAGTAACCGCAAGGTGAGTGTTGTAAATAAATATGGTTCGATCCCGGAAGTGTCTATGTTGAATGAGGAAAAGGAAATAATGAAGGACAGGCGGATTATGGTTTATGCCTTTGAGAGCAGGGTGTTTTTGATTTAACCGACTGAAATATAAAGTTTATTGGTTTAATAATACTACAATATTGGTTTCAGAAGGATGGGGAGCACTTGCAGGATATACAATGTTTCAAGAAGGCATTTTTTTGGTAGGTACAGGAATATATGATAGTTTAGGTGCGTTTAGTGGGAGAGATCCTTTAGTTTACACGCTTGCAGAAAAGAGTGGGTTATTGGCTAATCTATTTTACATGCTTCCTCCAGATGTTCGGGCTTTTTTAAGAAAAAATAACGATGAATGTCCTTAATAAGGAGGTAAAAACACTAATGGATAAATATAAAGCTCTAGGAATAGCTATCTTGTTGTCGTTTCCAATGATATTTTTCCCTGGAATGGTAATAGAAGGGACGGCGAAAAATTATAATACATTAAAGAAACTTGACAATGATATGCGGAAAGTATTTGAATTAGGGATAAGATGTGCAGGTATTCTTATATTGGTAGTTTGGCTAATTGCTTTTTTCACAGGTAGATGAATTTAATCCCTGCACTAAGATAAGAGACTACAATCAACTGAACTAAAGGGGACGGCCGAAGACCGAACCCCTAAAACATATGCCCGGAAAAGCTTTGGAGACCCAAACGGCCGTTTCAAATATGCTGGGTTTATCGGATCGCGAGGGCAGATACGGCGAAGGAACACCTAGCCCAGCGGACGATGCGGCAGAGATTCCAGTTGTAACTTTACGCATGGTCCGGTGAATAGACCTCAGGTATCACAACCATTTTGATTAGTGAAGGTTAGGAAAAATCCCAGCATCTTAGTGCCGGTAAGTTATCTATAAGAGTGTGAAGTAAATAATCAAACATAAAACGAATATAAATATTCCGCCAAACCTAATCCCTAATTCAAAAACTTTTTGCATATCTTTATCAATTTTATTTAAATGTTTATAGTTTTTCGCACTGGCTTCAAAAACCATCCCAGGGAAAAAGATCATTGAAAACGCAAACAACACAGCAATTCCTAAGGCAAAATACTCATTCACACTTACCTACTCTCCTTATTTAAGGACATTGATCTTGTTTCTTTCTTCTTATTAGGAAATCTCGAATATCAGGAGGAAGCATATAAAATAGATTGCCTATTATTCCCCCTTGGTCAACTAGTGTATAAATCAGAGGGTCTCTTCCTGAAAATGCACCAAAACCATCGTAAACTCCTGCACCCATCATCATAATACCTTCA
>OBJA01001592.1_pt1 | contig 15033 bp, 12 predicted proteins | sample 1519751 | NCBI WGS metagenome assembly OBJA01 (sample SAMEA3881238, study PRJEB22517) | soil metagenome | biome: lake sediment; feature: soda lake sediment; material: sediment, water from around vicinity | place: India | collected 2013-12-23 | depth 3 m | reverse complement strand
GTATGGTGCCCAGCGCACCGCTGATACCATGAACGCCGACCGCGCCAACGGGATCGTCAACCTTGAGAACCTTGTCGATAAATTCGATACCGAATACAAGCACGATACCTGCCAGCACACCGATCACGGCCGCGGCCCAGGGGTCTACCGCATCACAACCGGCCGTGATGGCAACCAGACCTGCGAGAGAGCCGTTGAGCGTCATCGACACATCGGGCTTTTTGTACTTGATCCATGTGACGATAAGAACGGCGATGGTTGCACCCGCAGCAGCCAAGTTGGTATTGAAGAAGATGCTGCCCGCCAGCTCAGCGTTTTCGCCGGACATTGCAACGGTAGAGCCGCCGTTAAAGCCGAACCATCCGAACCAGAGGATAAACACACCCAGAGCGCCAAGCGTCAAGCTGTGACCGAGTATGGCTTTTGGCTTGCCGTCTTTGCCGTACTTACCGATACGGGGCCCGAGTACCGCGGCACCCACAAGTGCACTCACGCCGCCAAGCATGTGAACGACTGTCGAACCCGCAAAATCATGGAACCCAAGCTCTGCCAGCCAGCCGCCGCCCCATATCCAGTGACCGGCAATGGGGTAAATCAGTGCGCTGATAACGGCGCTGTAGACGCAGTATGCACTAAACTTGGTGCGCTCTGCCATGGCGCCGGAAACGATGGTTGCGGCCGTTGCGCAAAACACTGTCTGGAAGATAAAATACGCATAAAGGCTGACGCCCTCGGGCAGAATCGCGGTATAATCGCCTGCGGTGAAAAAGTCGATGCCGCCAAATATCAGGCTTTGCGTACCAAACATGATACCGAAACCAACAATCCAGTACAGCGCTGTGCCAATCGAAAAATCCATCAGATTTTTCATGATGATGTTACCGGCATTTTTAGACCGTGTGAAACCCGATTCCACCATCGCAAACCCGGCCTGCATGAAGAACACCAAGGCCGCCGCAATCAATACCCACATGGTATCGATGCTAGAAACCAAACTAGCTAGAGAATCTGACATATTACTACACTCCTTTAAAAATAATCATTTATGATCAGATACCAAACAACAATGCGCTGTAAACCGGATACGGCCAGTATTTGCTGGCAACAATCCTTTCCGCCTCGTCCGCCGGTTTACGCAGTTCTACCATCGATGTCAGTACCGAATCTTTATAAGCCACAGACATTTGCGAAATGTCCGTTAATGAACTGACCTTCTCAAGGCTCTCCTCAAGCTGACCCACCTTCGCACCGATGGATGCGGCCAGAGCTGAGAGCCTGCCTATCAGCATTTTTTCGAATTCGCAGCTTGCGGAAGGCAGAACACTCTTTTTGGCGACTGCAGCCTCGCCGATCTCTTTCATATACGTCATGATCGCCGGAAGTATCTGCATATACGTCATGTCGATCATGGTCAGCGCCTCAATGTTGAGCGTCTTGCAGTAGTTTTCCAGCAGTATGTCGTAGCGCGAATGCACTTCGGCATCGGAGAACACCTTATGACGGTTGAAAAGCGCCAAATTCTTCTCATGCAGCAAATAGGGCATGCAGTCGGGAGTGGAACGCAGGTTGAGCAGACCTCTTTGCTCACTCGCCTCCTTAATCCAGCCCTCGTCGTAGCTGTTGCCGTTGAATATGATACGCTTGTGGGCGCTTATCGTCTCTTTGATCAGGCTTGGCAATGCAGCCTTGAAATCCTTCGCGGCCTCCAGCTTATCCGCAAACTGTGCCAGCGCGTCTGCAACGGCTGTATTGAGCATGATGTTTGCGCATGCGATCGAGTTAGCCGAACCGAGCATACGAAACTCGAACTTATTGCCGGTAAACGCGAACGGAGACGTTCTGTTTCTGTCGGTGGTGTCTTTCGAGAAGTGCGGCAGCACATCCACGCCAACCTTTATCTGCGTCTTCTCTTTGGCGTTGTAGGCCGTATCCTCTTCAATAGCTTGCAGTATAGCCGTGAGCTCGTCTCCAAGATAGATTGACACAACGGCTGGCGGTGCCTCGTTGGCCCCAAGCCGGTGATCGTTCCCTGCGCTAGCCACCGATATACGCAGCAGATCCTGATGCTCATCCACAGCCTTAATCACCGCACACAGGAACAGAAGGAATTGTGCGTTCTCATAAGGCGTATCGCCGGGCTCCAGCAGATTATGGCCGGTGCTGGTGCAGATTGACCAGTTGTTGTGCTTGCCGCTTCCGTTCACGCCGTCGAATGGCTTTTCATGCAGCAGGCAAACAAGGCCGTGCTTTTTTGCAACCCGCTGCATCACTTCCATCACAAGCTGGTTGTGGTCGGTCGCGATGTTGGTTGTGGTGAATATCGGTGCAAGCTCATGCTGTGCCGGCGCAACTTCGTTGTGCTGTGTCTTGGCGAGTATGCCAAGCTGCCAAAGCTCTTCATTCAAATCGTTCATATAAGCCGTCACGCGGGGCTTGATCGCTCCAAAATAATGATCTTCTAGCTCCTGACCCTTGGGCGGCTTCGCACCAAACAGCGTCCGGCCTGTCATCACAAGATCCTTGCGCTGCTCATAGCCTTGCTTGTCAATCAGAAAATACTCCTGCTCGGGGCCCACTGTGGTTTTAACTGACACCACATCGGTGTGCCCAAAAAGCTTGAATATGCGAAGGGCCTGTTTGTTGATGGCTTCCATTGATCGCAGCAGCGGTGTCTTCTTGTCAAGCGCTTCTCCGCCATAGGAGCAAAATGCGGTGGGTATGCAAAGTGTTTTATCCTTAATAAATGCGCTTGAGGTGGGGTCCCATGCTGTGTATCCTCTTGCTTCAAAGGTAGACCGTAAACCGCCGGAGGGAAAGCTTGATGCATCGGGCTCGCCTTTAACAAGCTCTTTGCCCGAAAACACCATGATCACCTTGTCATCGCCGCAGGGGGAGATGAAGCTGTCGTGCTTCTCGGCTGTGATGCCGGTCATCGGCTGGAACCAGTGGGTAAAATGCGTTGCGCCTTTCTCAACGGCCCAATCCTTCATGGCGTTGGCAACCACATTGGCCACGTCGATATCCAACGGCTTTCCCTCATCGATGGTTTTTCTCATCGCTTTGTAGATTTCTTTGGGCAGCCTTGCTTTCATCGTACTGTCGTTAAAAACCATGGATCCAAAATAATCAGGTACTGTGTTCATGTTTCTTCTCCTTGTCAATTAAATAAAAAAAGGCAAACGCGCTGCAGAAATTCTGCGGCACCTTTGCCTTTATATGCTTATTATACACACTGATAAGCGGATGTCAATGCTTTTTATGAAAAAAGTGCAAGAAAAAAATCATGATATTGCAAATTCGAGTGAAAACAACAAAGGCGGTGCAAATTATCTGTGCGTTTATGAAAGATGGGACAATATGAGCATCATATTTGCTTGACAATCAATATAATATACTGTATAGTAACACGTGAACAAAGGCGTTCATTATGAGGCGGGGGAACTCGCCTTCATAGTGAACCCTTTTTTGTACTAAATATATATGAAGAAATGGAAACGACAATGCAAAGAGAAGGCGAAATCAGAATTCCATCGGGATGTGCGATTGCCGGTTTGTTTTCAAAAGACGGCAAGCGTGTGTGCGGAGATACAATCGTGCAATCGATGACAACGATGCATGACCGTTCAAACGGTCTGGGCGGCGGGTTTGCAGGATACGGCATTTATCCTCAGTATAAAGACCTGTATGCGCTTCACGTATTCTTTGACAACATGAATGCCAGAGAAACATGTGAGAAATATATTGATTCGATGTTTGAGGTTGTCAATCTCTCTAAAATACCGGTGCGCAAAACACCGATGATCACAGACGAGCCGCTGATATGGCGTTATTTTGTGACGCCGCATCACAACAAACTTGTTGATAATCAGCTGGATGAGGACGAATATGTGGCACGCGCCGTGATAGCGATCAACACCTATTACGATGGGGCCTATGTGTTCTCAAGCGGCAAAAATATGGGCGTTTTTAAGGCTGTTGGGTTTCCGGAAGATGTCGGCGCATTCTATCGCCTTGATGAATACGAGGGCTACTCGTGGACAGCACACGGCAGATACCCCACAAACACGCCCGGCTGGTGGGGAGGCGCGCATCCTTTTTCGATGCTCGATTTTTCTATCGTCCATAACGGCGAAATATCTTCCTACGATGCCAACCGCCGCTTTATAGAAATGTACGGTTATAAATGCACGCTGCTGACGGATACCGAGGTCATCACGTACATCATCGATTACTTGATCAGAAAGCAGGGGCTTGAATTGCACGAAGTGGCCAGCGTGATCGCAGCACCTTTCTGGAGCACCATAGAAAGAATGCCCAAGGCGCAAAAAGAGCAGCTTCGGTATCTGCGCAATGCTTATGCCAGCCTGCTGGTAACGGGCCCGTTCTCGATACTGCTTGGGTATACCGGCGGCATGATGGCGCTCAACGACAGGCTGATGCTGCGCTCGATGGTTGTGGGCGAGAAGGATCAGATGGTGTACATCGCCAGCGAGGAGTGCGCCATACGCCACATGGAGCCGAATCTTGATAGGATATGGTCGCCGGCAGGCGGAGAGCCTGTCATCGTGAGCTTGAATAGGGGGGCTGAGCAATGCCGATAGATACGATATATCCGGAACATGAAGTTATCAGAAATGAGAGCCGCTGCATCAACTGCCGGGTTTGTGAAAGACAGTGCGCCAATGAGGTGCATTCCTATCAGGAAAACGGCAATTACATGCTTAGCGACGAATCAAAATGCGTGAACTGTCATCGCTGTGTGGCGCTTTGCCCCACGCGCGCGCTTAAAATCGTCAAAAGCGATCACACGTTTCGCGAGAATACCAACTGGAATGCAAATATCATCAAAGAGGTGTATAAGCAGGCATCCAGCGGAGGCGTGCTGCTCTCCTCAATGGGTAACCCGGCTGATTTTCCGGTTTACTGGGACAAAATACTGATCAATGCTTCGCAGGTTACCAATCCGTCGATTGATCCGCTGCGCGAACCGATGGAGAGCAAGGTGTTTCTTGGCAAAAAGCCGACAGGCATCGAGCGCAATAAAGACGGCAGCATCAAAAACAACATGACACCGCAGCTTGAGCTGGCAATGCCCATCATGTTTTCCGCGATGTCGTACGGCTCTATCAGCTACACGGCGCATGAGTGTCTGGCGCGCGCAGCTAAAAAGCTCGGCATTTATTACAACACAGGCGAGGGTGGTTTGCACGAAGATTTTTATCAATACGGTGCGAATACCATCGTGCAGGTTGCCTCGGGTCGGTTTGGCGTGCATAAAGACTATTTAGAAGCGGGTGCCGCGATAGAGATCAAGATGGGGCAGGGCGCAAAGCCGGGCATAGGCGGCCATCTACCGGGCAACAAGATCGTTGGGGATATTTCTAAAACGCGCATGATTCCTGAAGGTACGGAGGCCATTTCGCCCGCGCCGCATCACGATATCTATTCGATCGAGGATTTGCGTCAGCTCGTGTATTCGCTTAAGGAAACGACAGAATACAAAAAGCCTGTCATCGTCAAGGTGGCGGCTGTGCATAACATTGCGGCCATCGCGAGCGGCATTGCCCGCAGCGGCGCGGATATCATCGCTATTGACGGCTTCCGCGGCGGCACAGGCGCTGCGCCCACACGCATACGCGATAACGTGGGCATACCGATCGAATTGGCACTGGCCAGTGTGGATTCGCGGCTGCGTGACGAAGGCATACGCAGTCATGTTTCGCTGGTTGTCGGCGGCAGCATACGCAGCAGCTCCGATGTGGTTAAGGCTGTCGCGCTGGGCGCTGATGCGGTCTATATCGCTACAGCCGCGCTGCTGGCGCTCGGATGCCATCTGTGCCGCAACTGCCAGACGGGCAAGTGCAACTGGGGAATAGCCACGCAGCGTCCTGAGCTTGTTAAGAGGCTCAATCCCGATATCGGCTACAAGCGGCTTGTCAATCTGATGACGGCCTGGAACCACGAAATTGAAGAGCTGATGGGCGGCATGGGTATCAATTCGATTGAGGCGCTCAAAGGTAACCGCCTGATGCTGCGCGGTGTTGGCCTTAACGACAAAGAGCTGCAAATACTGGGCATATCGCATGCCGGAGAGTGAAATATGAAGAGAGTCTATGTGAATGAAAAGTGGTGTCTGGGATGCCGTTTATGCGAATACAACTGCGCTTTCGCCAACATGAACCAAGACAATATGGCGCTCGCGCTCAAGGATGTGCGCATCCGTCCCAGAATTCGAATCGAGGAGAACAACGACATTTGCTTTGCTGTATCATGCAGGCATTGCGAAGAGCCGCATTGTGCCAAATCGTGTATCACCGGTGCCCTGACCAAAGTTGACGGCGCGATACAGATCAATACCGACAAATGCATCAAGTGCTTTACCTGCGTTTTAAGCTGTCCGTACGGCGCGATATCGCAGGATGAGGACGGCGTGATGCAAAAGTGCGAGCTGTGCATGAAAAACACCGTCGGACAGCCCGCATGCGTCACCGGATGTCCAAACGGCGCAATCGTTTTTGAGGAGAGGTAGAGAGATGAAATACGTGATAATCGGGAACAGTGCTGCCGCCATCGGTGCGGTCGAGGGAATACGCCAGATCGATCAGAAGGGCAAAATCGTGCTGATTGCTTCGGAGCCTTATCATACCTATTCGAGACCGCTGATATCCTATTACCTTGCCGGAAAAACAAACGCGCAGCGCATGAAATACAGACCGGATGATTTTTACGCAGACAATGGCTGCGAGGTGATGCTGGGCCGTCAAGTCACCAAGATACAAAACGCTCAAAAACAGGTGCTGCTGGATGACGGCACAAAAGTTTCGTACGATAAGCTGCTGGTGGCGACAGGCTCGTCTGCGTTTGTGCCGCCCTTTGAAGGGCTTGATACAGTGCAGGAAAAGCTTTGTTTCATGACACTGGACGACGCGCTTCTTCTTGAGCAAAAGATTTGCTCGAATACACGCGTGTTGATTATCGGCGCCGGACTGATTGGCTTAAAGTGCGCCGAAGGCATTGCCGGACGGGTATCGGATATCACGGTTATCGATCTGAGCGAAAATGTACTGTCGAGCATTTTGGATGAGACGGCATCGAAAATGGTGCAAAAGCATTTGGAGAGCCAAGGCCTTCGCTTTCTGCTGGGCAGGACAGTCAGCCGTTTTGACAAAAATACGGCCATGCTGAGCGATGGCGGCAAAGTGGATTATGATCTGCTCGTGCTGGCGGTTGGTGTGAAGCCCAATACAGCGCTGATCAGCGAAATCGGCGGCGATGTGGGCAGGGGCATCCGCACAGATGCGATGATGCAAACGAGCATCAGCGATATTTACGCGGCGGGAGATTGTACAGAGAGCATGGACATCAGCTGTGGGCAAAGCAAGGTGCTGGCACTGCTGCCCAATGCCTACAGGCAGGGCGAGTGCGCCGGCATCAACATGGCCGGTGGCAGCAAGGATTTTGGCTGTGCGCTGCCGCTTAACGCGATCGGCTTTTTCGGTATGCATATTCTAACGGCGGGCAGCTACACGGGAGACACTTATATAGAAGAAGCGGACGATATGTTCAAAAAGCTGTTTTTCAAAGACAACACGCTCAAGGGCTTTATATTGATCAACAAGACGCAAAATGCGGGCATCTACACATCGCTGATCAGAGAGCAAACGCCGCTTGATTCCATTGATTTTGATCTGATCTGCAAAGAGCCGTCGCTGATGGCGTTTACCCGCGAGCACAGGCAGCAGATACTTGGAGGTACGGTGTAATGACAACGATAAGTGCTTTGGGCAAACACTTTCAGGTACTGAACGAGCAAATACGACAGCATCGCGGAGAAATCAGGATCACTGATTGTCTGGGCCAACGGTTTATCGCCAGCGGGCTCAAAGACATCACGCTGCATATTGACGGTATACCCGGCAATGCGCTGGGAGCTTACCTTAACGGTGCCACCATCATTGTCAACGACAATGCGGAAAACGCCGTGGGCGATACGATGAACGAAGGCAAAATCATTATCCACGGCAATGTGGGCGATGCAATCGGCTATGCAATGCGCGGCGGTGAGATCTATGTGAAGGGCAATGCGGGCTACAGGGCCGGTATACACATGAAGGCTTACCAGGATAAGCTTCCCGTAATGGTAATCGGCGGGAGCTGCGGGAGTTTTCTGGGGGAATACCAAGCGGGTGGTATCATCATCGTGCTGGGGCTTGATGGCAAACAGCCAGTGGTCGGCGACTTTTGCGGCACAGGCATGCACGGCGGCAAGATATTCATTCGCGGCAGCATGAAGGGTATCAATCTGCCCAAAAAGGTCAGTGTCGAAAAAGCCTCTCAGCAAGATATGGATGAAATCAGAAAGTATCTGCAGGAATATGCGCAGTTGTTTGATGTATCTTTGGATGATATACTCAAAGAGGATTTTCATGTACTGATGCCCAATACAAAAAACCCGTATAAGCAGCTTTACGTCCAGAACTGATACTATCGGGTTACATGAGGTGAAAACGATGCTGTATACACAAGACGAAGTGATGGAGTATGTCGAGCAGGAGGATATCAAGTTTATCCGACTTGCGTTCTGTGATGTGTTCGGTAATCAAAAGAACATGTCTGTGATGCCCTCCGAACTGCCGCGCGCGTTCGAGTATGGCATATCAATCGATGCTTCGGCAATATTCGGCTTTGGCGACGAGGTCAAATCGGATTTGTTTTTGATTCCCGATCCGACATCGCTGCAGGTTCTGCCATGGCGGCCGTCTCACGGCAGGGTGGCGCGGCTGTTCTGCGATGTCAGGTATCCGGATGATACCCCTTTCGAGTACGACAGCCGGTATTTGCTCAAACAAGCCGTGGCAGCCGCCAAACAGCAAGGGCTGACTTGTTTGTTCGGTGCGGAATTTGAGTTTTATCTCATGAAAATGGACGAAAACGGCGAACCCACAGGCATACCGCACGACACGGCCGGTTACATGGGTATCGCGCCGGAGGATAAAGGTGAAAATGTGCGGCGCGAGATATGCTTAACGCTTGAACAGATGGGCATATCGCCCGAGTGCTCGCACCATGAGGAAGGCCCGGGGCAGCACGAGATTGATTTTCGCTACAGCGAGGCACTGCAATCCGCGGATAATGCCACAACCTTCAAAGCGGTCGTCAAAACAATAGCCGACCGCAACGGTTTGCACGCTTCTTTTGACCCAAAGCCGCTCAAAGACGAGAGCGGAAACGGTTTTCATGTTAATATTTCTGTGGAAGCATCGGACGGGAAGGATTATCTGCACAGCTTCATGGCGGGAATACTGGCGCACATCGGCGGCATGACACTGTTTTTAAACCCCGCCGATCAATCGTACGAAAGACTGGGCATGCGAAAAGCGCCCAAATACGTCACCTGGTCGCATGAGAACCGTTCGCAGCTGATCCGCATACCGGCGGAGAAACGCCAAATCAAGAGACTTGAGCTGCGCTCGCCAGATCCGTTGGCCAATCCTTATCTGGTTTATGCGCTGCTGATTTACGCTGGGCTTGACGGGGTTGCAAGCAGCCTGCATGCGTCCGAGCCTGTTAATATCAATTTATTTAAGGCCGATCCGGCCGTTACAGCGGCATTTGAAAAGCTGCCGCAAAACCGACAGCAAGCCATAGAGGCCGCCGTGAACAGCGCGTTTGTTAAATCAGTTCTCCCAAGATGTGTTATCCAAATGTATAAGCAGCCCGTATAACATGGTAAAAGGCAGAAAGGTGGGATGAAGGATGCTCGCCAATGGATATACATACAGCGTGCTTATCGTTTCATCAGCACCCAAAGTGACGGCTTCTATCTGTGAATTGCTGTCCCCGTCTTCTTTTGCGCCGATTATATCCATCACAAGTGGTGCCGAAGCCAGGCAGCTGATGATCAGCTCGCATTTTGATATCATCATCATCAATACACCGCTTCATGACGAATTCGGCAGCGATTTTGCTATAGACATGGCCCAGGCGACCGAATCGGGCATATTGATGCTCGTCAAATATGAACATTATGAGCAGGTTTCGTTCAAAGCTGAAAATGTCGGCATACTCACGGTCACAAGCCCGATATCAAGGCCGGCGATGTATCAGGCCATCAAGCTTTTGATCGCCACAAGAGAGCGTTTAAGAAGGCTTGAGGAAAAATTTGAGAGCCTGCAGGTCAAAATGATGGAAATTCGTGTTGTCAACCGTGCGAAATGGGCGTTGATTAATGCGCTCAATATGTCGGAGCCGCAGGCACACAGATACATTGAAAAACAGGCGATGGACACGCGCAGAACGCGAAGCGAAGTTGCCGAGTGCATATTAAAAACATATAAGCAATAGGTGAAAACAGCGCATATGATAATTGTGTAACTGTTACCTTTCATCAAATTCCATTGCATTTTACATATCTCATATCAAGCATAAATATATCACAGATTACAGAACATATGTACGCTATGTGGCGTCAATTATAGAATATATGTTCTAAAAAGTGTGAACATTTTTATATAATCATTAATTTTTTATTGCAAAACCATCATAGCTATATTACTATGCAGAAGGTTTTGTAAAAACGAGCAGTGCCAATAAATAACAAATAATCATCTGTTTAAGATGATTGAATATATAATTTTCAAGTTAAAGAAGTGAGGTACGCGTGTTAGGAAAACTGAAAAGTATTGTTTTTTTAGGTGTGACAACCTGTGCGTTTATTATTTTTCCGGCAGCAGAAAATGCAACCGCTATTGATGAGCCGTATGAGGCTACGGCTTTTGTGGATACACAGCAAGTTTTTGCATGGGTAACAGATGAATTGGATGAAGATATCCCGGATAGCAGCGCTGCTTATTATCAAGAAAAGATGCTGCATGCGATAGCACAAGCGGAAGAAAAAACCATCGAGCAGGACGAAGAGGCATACGTATACAATGACGATGACAAAGAGCTGATTGCACGTGTTGTTTATGCCGAGTCAAGAGGAGAGAAGTGGGACGGCAAAGTGGCAGTCGCCCAAGTTGTGCTCAACCGATTTGAATCGGGTCGGTTTGGCAATTCGGTCAAGCGTGTTGTTTTTGCGAGGCATCAATTTGCGGTGTCCAAAAAGTACAACGATGAATGTATGCTTGCCGTGGAAGCGGCCATAGAGGAGAGACCTTATCCGGACAACATGTTCTTTTTCCAAGTATCCAAGAAAACAACGTGGCGAAATTTTGTTTTTTATGAGCGCATCGGTAATCACAATTTCTTTTGCTCAAAAGATTGATCGCTTTTGTCGATGATCGAATGTAATGGTGTAGCTAAAGCCTGAAGCAGATTCTGCGATGATTTGCTTCAGGCTTCCTTCTGGGCTGAGAGTTCCATCACCTTTTCAATCGTGATGTCCTTGGTGGGCGTGTTGCAGACAAAAGTGCGCCCCGCAAGCACAGCCACACGATCACAAATGCCCATGATTTCTTCAACGTCTGACGATATGAATATGATGCCGGCCTGTTTTTTTACAAGGTCGTTGATCGAATTGTAAATGTCGATTTTACTGGCGATATCAAGCCCTCTCGTGGGCTCGTCCAATATGAAAATTTTTGCGCGGCTCATGATCCATTTTGCGAAAATGACCTTTTGCTGATTGCCGCCGCTGTACGTCAGTATGCTGTCGGACAGCTTATTCGGAATGTTGAGCTTGCTCGCATAGTCCGCTACGGCCTGTTCTAAAAATGTCATATTGATGGCAAAAAGGTTGGAAAACCTTTTGAGCGACGATACCGCAACATTATTGGCGATATCCATGTAGCCGAATATCGAATCGGTCAGTCTGTTTTCGGGTATCAGCGCAATGCCGTTGCTCATGGCCTTATACGGGCTGTCGATTTTAATTGGTGTGCCATTGAGCAGCGTTTGGCCGGTAACACCCTCTATAGCGCCAAACAGGCAATTTGCCAGCAGTGTGCGGCCGGATCCCGCAAGTCCGGTAACGCCAAGAATCTCACCCTTGTGCAGATTGAAATTGATATCCACCAGCTTATCCGTAAAGCCAAGTCCGCGCACAGAAAGAATCTGCCGTCCCTGCTTGATTGGTATTTTAGGGTATCTGTTTTTAAGGTACTGTCCGCTGAGCATTTTGATAATATCTTCGGGTGAACATTCAGAAACCTTTTTTGTTCCTATAATACGGCCTTGTTTGATGATGGTGATTCTGTCACCAAGATATGAAACGTCATCAATACAATGCGTGATATAAAAAACCCCTGCACCCTTTTCTTTAATCTTTTTAACGATACGGTAAAGAAGCTCGCGTTCGCTTTGGGTAAGAGCGGAAGAAGGCTCGTCCAATATAACGATTTTCGCGTCAGAAATATATGCACGGCAGAATTCGATTATTTGGCGTTGCGCAAATCCCAAAGATGATACTTTATCAAAGGCCGAGACAGGCAGATCCAACTCATCGATCAGTTTCTGACACATGTAATTGAGCTTATCATAATCAATAATCTTAAAAAGAGAATTTTTGGTGGGTATATTATTAAAAAATAAATTTTCGGCGATTGATAGCTGGGTGAGCATGGTGGCATCCTGGCGAATATAAATGACATCCTTGTCAAGCCCATCGGATAATAATCGCGGCTTAACCAATTTGCCGTGTGTATAGATGCTGCCCGAATCCGCAGTGATAAGGCCGCTGACAACCTGCATCAACAGGCTCTTCCCCGAGCCGTTTTCGCCCATAATAACGTGAATCTCGCCTTCGAAAAGGTCAAGACAAATATCGCTGAGAGAGAAATTTTCCAGATTGAGGTTGACACTTTCCAACTTCAACAGAGGCCTATCCAAAACACTACTCCTTTTTGCTATGCTGCGGACGTATCCGGCTACCCCTCGTAAATATTCATCGATGTATAAAGCGGTATATTCTTGTCAAACAAATAATCCTTATATGGGTCCGCTAATGCTGAGTTTGTCACCACTTTGCTTGCAATATCAATATCGCCCACACGGCAGAATGATTTTTCACCAAATAGAGTTGCCAAACAGACAAGCAACACGCTGTCCGCTGTGCGGCATGCTTGCTGAATCAGCGAAGCCTTGCTTATGCTGGATACGGTTATACCTGTGTCTTTGCATATGCCGTCCGCTTCAACAATCAGATGATTGATGGAAAAATCACGCATATTGTTGATTGCCAGTTGTCCAAATACAGCATGCCCATTTAAGTCTCCGCCCAACAGTATCAATTTGTTACTTGGGCAGTCCGCAAACTCGAACGCGATTTTGATATCGTTGGTGAGAATCGTCAGGTTATTTTTTTGTGTGAGTAATCTGGCGATCTGCTGGTTTGTAGGCCCATCTGTGAGCATAATGAAATCATTGTCGGACACAAGATGCATGACGGTATCGGCAATTTCCTGTCGGTGTACATTCTGATCGTCTGTGAATTCTTCGATAGGCAGGGTATCCTCAAAATCATTGATGATGGCACCGCCGTGGGCTCTTTTTAAAAACCCCTCACTCTCCAGTTTTTCCAAATCTCTTCTGATGGTGACTTCCGTAACGCCCAATAAATTGCTTAGCTTTGCAACGGAAACGTGTCTGTCCTTGATTAAATGGTTTTTTATAATTCGAATACGTTCGATTGCAAACATACTGTCACCTTAATTTTTGTCATTATGTGAGACGCATACATCTATGATACATGAAATCAATTCGCTTTTCAATAACAATACAAAAAGAAAAATTACAGAACAATTTGCCGCCCAAAACGAACATAAACGAAAATGTATCCATTGACAAAGTAAATACACCGTGTTATTATTCCGTAAATGAACATAAACGTGAAAAAACATTCTCGAACAAACATTATTTATATATGCCGATAATGATAAGTTTACCCTGCTTCATGTGCGGGGTAGAAATAAACAAATAAGAAGGAGATGTTAGGATGAAAAAACTATTGGTTTGCATCCTGGTGCTGGGACTGCTCGTGGCATTTGCTGCCTGCGGTGAAGAAAAGGCGGAAAGCAATTTGATCGGTATTTCAATGCCCACAAAGTCGAGCGAACGCTGGATTAAAGACGGCAACACAATGAAGGATATCCTCGAGAAGAGAGGCTATGAAGTTGATTTGCAGTTTGCTGAGGACGATATCCCGACTCAGAAATCACAGATCGAAAGCATGATCTTAAAAGGCGCAAAGGTTCTTGTTATTGCGGCTATTGACGGCTCCACACTGTCGGCTACACTTGATCAGGCTGCAAAAGACGGCGTGAAGATCATTTCGTACGACCGTTTGCTGGTTGACACCGATGCGGTTTCCTACTACGCGACTTTCGACAACAGAGGTGTTGGTCGTCTGCAGGCCCAATCGCTCGTTGATGGCCTCAAAGAGCTCAAGGGCAGCGGTCCCTACAACATTGAGGTGTTTGCGGGTTCTCCGGACGACACGAACTCGTTCTACTTCTATGAGGGCGCAATGGATATCTTAAAGCCGCTGATGGATGCCGGCACAGTTGTTGTTCCTTCCGGCCAGATTGCTCAGGCTGACATCGGAACGCTTCGTTGGGACGGCGCTGTGGCTCAGTCGCGTATGGATGCTGTTCTTGCGGCCAACTATACCGATGGCAAGCCGCTTGACGGCGTGCTCTCGCCCTATGACGGTATTTCCAGAGGCATCATTTCCGCATTGACTTCGTTCGGATATGAGCCTGGCTCTGACAATTGGCCTGTTGTGACCGGACAGGATGCTGAAGCGGCTTCCATTAAGCTCATCATCATGGGTCAGCAGTACTCGACAATACTAAAAGACACAAGAGACCTTGCCAAAGTGGCAGCTGACATGATTGAAGCTGCACTCAAGGGCGAAGAACCCGAGATTAACGACACAACTACGTATAACAATAATGTGAAGATCGTTCCCTCCTACCTATTGGTGCCCTATACCGTTACGGTAGAAAACTATCAGGAGCTGGTTATGGATTCCGGTTATCTGACAGAGGCAGACATTCAATAACCTCTGAAGCGTTATAAACTGGTCGGCTGGCG
>OBJA01001591.1_pt1 | contig 15043 bp, 12 predicted proteins | sample 1519751 | NCBI WGS metagenome assembly OBJA01 (sample SAMEA3881238, study PRJEB22517) | soil metagenome | biome: lake sediment; feature: soda lake sediment; material: sediment, water from around vicinity | place: India | collected 2013-12-23 | depth 3 m | reverse complement strand
ACTGACAACGGAATGAACACCCCCTTGGGGGACGGGGGCAAGGGAACTACCGCCAGAACAACCGTATTAATATATAAAATCATAAACGAAATCTGAATCGGAAACGAAACATCCACTGACAACGGAATGAACACCCCCTTGGGGGATGGGGGCAAGGGAACTACCGCCAGTACAACCGCAATGATATATAAATTCATAAACGAATTTTGAATCGGAAACGAAACATCCACTGACAACGGAATGAACACCCCCTTGGGGGACGGGGGCAAGGGAACTACCGCCACAACAACCGTGATGATATATTTAGTCATAAACGAATTTGTATCGGAAACGAAACTTCCACTGACAACGGAATGAACACCCCTTTGGGGGATGGGGGTAAGGGAATTACTGCCGAAACAAATCGCATAAGGATTAAAATGTTAACTGTGGCATAAAAAGAAATATAATCGATGAGCCTTTTACAACTATTGAAGCAGCTAGCTTTTTTCTTTGAAAAACCCATGAAGCATAAGATTCTTATAAAAAATTTCTCTTATTTATCTGCTTTACAAGTATTTAATATGTTGATACCTTTAGTTACTTATCCATATCTAATTCGAATTCTAGGAAAAGAAACATATGGATTAGTAATTTTTGCACAAGCAATTGTAGGCTATTTAGTAATTTTAGTGGGTTTTGGATTTAATATGACTGCAACAAAAGAAATTTCTATTCATCGAAATAATAAAGCCAAACTTAATGAAATCATTAGTGGAATTTTAATTATAAAAAGCATCTTTTTTTTATTATCATTTCTTATTTTATTTTTACTAATTTATTTTTTACCCCAGGCGCATAATCACAAATTACTTTTCATTTTTACTATGTGGATGTGTTTCTATGATGTGATTTTTCCTATATGGTATTTTCAAGGCCTAGAAAAGATGAGTTATATTACCTTCATTACTCTTCTGAGTAGAAGTATATTTCTTATTTTAATTTTTATTTTCATTAAAAATGAACACGATTATATTTATTTTCCAGTAATTAACGGAATCGGTGCTATATTTGCTGGTACTGTCTCCCTCTTAATAATTTTTAATAATCATCAGAACAAATTCATTCTTCCACCAATTAATTCACTATTCTATTATTTTAAGGACTCATTGCCTATTTTTGCATCAAATGTTTCAATCAAGATATATTTAACTACAAATAAAGTTTTAATTGGAACGTTGCTGGGAATGAGTGAAGTTGCTTATTATGATTTAGCAGAAAAAATAATTACATTATTCAGAATTCCCCAAGCAATTCTTAGTCAAGCATTATTTCCTAAAATCGCCATTGATAAAAATATTGAATTTATAAAAAGAATTTTCAAAATTTCATTATCTATAAATTTATTATTTACTTTTATTGTTATTTTATTATCTAGTTATATAGTAAAATTCGTAGGTGGACCGCAAATGTTTCCGGCTGTAAATGTGATTTATATACTTTCATTTACAATTCCTATATTAGCAGCAAGTAGTTTTTTAGGAATTCAAATATTGATACCATTTGGTTTCCATAAGGAATATAGTAAATCTATTATTTTAGCAGGAATCTCATATTTTTTGATCATTATTTTTCTTTGGGCAACAGAAAATATTTCGTTATTTAGTTTAGCGTATCTAACTTTATGGATTGAATTATTAGTTGTAGGAATAATGTATTTCTATTGTCAAAAAATAGAACCTATTAAACAAGACCTGTTTTGCAAAAAAAAAATTAACACATAATGCACGAACGCTTTTTTTTGAACTACATCTTCCTTAGAAAGGAATTAATATTTCTTTTTCTTATAATTTTTTTAAGTGGTGGTTTAGCTATCCCTTATAGAACTATAATTTCTGTCATTCTAATATTTTTTATTTTTATAAGTAAAGTCAGTATCATAAGATCTCAATTTTTTATTAAATTTTTTATTGTTGTTTTATTAATTTTTATTATAAATTTTATTTTTAATCATAAAAATGCTGATCCACGAGCTTATGTTATTTTCTTTCTTCATTTTGTTAGTGCACTAGGATTATTTTCTTATTATAAGATTTCAAGATACAGCTTTCACAATGATTTTTATATAATTTTAAAATTCATTACCTACTATTCTTTATTTGGATTTATACTCATGCTTGTATTTTCTAAACGGATGGAAATAATAAAAATAAATGAAACTTCATATTATCATTTGGGTTTTCTGTTTTTTTATATTGACACGTTTTTCAACAATTTTAGTAGATTTACTGGATTTTTCTGGGAACCTGGTATTTTACAAATTTACCTTAACATCTTTTTATTTTATTCATTATACGTTTTTAAAAACAAATGGTTAACATTTATAGCAGTTATTGCTATAATTGGTACTGGTTCAACTGCTGGATATATTATTATGACACTACAATTCGGATGGTTAATTTTTAGCCTGAAGAAAAATATTTTTTTCCTTTTTGTAATTTTACTAGCATCACCTATTTTAACGAACATTATTCTATCTAATCTTAACAATAAATTTCAAGGTGACGGGATCTCTTCCTTTTGGTCGAGAACGTATGATTTGGAGAATGGTATAACACTAACCATAAATAATCCTATACTTGGAATTGGTCTAATAGATGTCAATACATATATGAAAACTTCACAATCTTATAAATATTTAAATTTGTCAAATGTTGAAATGTCTAAATATTTTATTAATTCCAAATCAGAAAGTGGAAATAGTAATTCATTAATTAAAGTGGCTTATACATTTGGAATTCCTATATTCATATTATTTTTGAGATGTTTAGCAAGACAAAATATAATAACAACAAAAAAAGGTCTTTTTATAATAATATTATTAATTAGCATTTCGGTAGAACCCATCGGCATGACACCTTTATTTTTAATATTTGTTATATCCGGCCTTGATAACAAAAAGATTGACAATACTAAGATCAAAGTAGATTAAAAAAAACAATAACTATGTCACAAAAAAAAATACTCATTTTTACTCATAGTTCTTATGGCCACAATTTGGAGTATTTAAATCATTTATATTTGGGTTTTAATGAAGAACCAAATAATGAATATATTTTTATAGTTCCTGATCATTTTGAAATGCAAAGCAAATTGTTCGATTGGCCTATTTCTAAAAATATAAAATTTGACCTAGTTAAAAGCACAAAATTAGGTAATACTACAACTCCATGGTATATAAAAAGTTTAAGATTTTCTATAATTATTAAAAAATATATCACCAAGTATAATGCTTCATCCGTATTTTTGATGGATTTAATGGTATTATTACCATTTCTTCCTTTATTCATAAATAGTAAAATAAGAATATCAGGGATAATCTATGGCATTTATTTATACAGATGGAAAGAATTAAAAATTTGTCGAAAAATCTCTGAAATAATATGGCATTTAATTATATCCAAATGTCCTGTATTTAACCACTTATATATTTTGAATGACAATACAGCAACAAATTATCTAAATAAATTATATAATACCAATAAATTTAAATATTTACCAGATCCATATGTTAAAGTACCTGCTTTACCAATTAACATGAAGGCAAATTATTCAATCCAAAAGCATAAAAAAGTATTACTCCATTTCGGCTCATTTGGAGAAAGAAAAGGTACATTATTCATTCTTGATAGTATATTAAGAATGGATCAGAGAGAGAGAGAAAAATATGTTTTTGTATTTGCAGGTGTTATTCAGCATGGTATAAAAGAAAAATTTTATAATTTGGTAGAGGAAATTAATAATAAAACCGACATTCTAATTTTTCCCCAATTTAACTCTTTTGAATTTATTTCCAACTGGTGCTATACCTGCGATGCAATATTAGCTCCTTATTTAAAATCCTATCAAAGTAGTGGGGTAATTGGATATGCTTCACAATATAAAAAACCGGTTATTGCTCCAGGATTTGGAGTAATTGGTAAGCTAGTAAAAAAATTTCATTTAGGCATCACTATGAAAACAATCACAACATCAAATTTCTTAGCAGCTCTAAAAAATATTGATAATTGGCAATCCAATGATAATAACTATCTAAAGAATAATACAGTATCACATTTTTTGAAAATTATTAGGAAATATGATATATAGTATAGGTGAAAAATTAAATAATATTCATGAAAATACCTAAAATAATACATTACTGTTGGTTTGGTCCTAAACCTATTCCTGATTTAGAAAAGTCATGCATTAAAACCTGGAAAAAATATTTTCCTGATTATGAGTTAAAATTTTGGAATGAAGATACCTTTGATATAAATGCATCTAAATTTACGAGAGAAGCATTTAACAAGAAATATTATGCTTTTGTAAGTGACTTTGCCAGAGCAGTAATTCTAAGAAAATATGGAGGAATATATCTTGATACAGATATAGAAATTCTATCAAATTTTGAAAATCTATTATATGATCATGATGCAGTATTGGGATTTGAAAATAGAACCTTTGTAGGAACAGCCTTGATGGCTTTTATACCTAATCATCCTATTATAATTGAACTGGAGAATTATTACAAAAACCTTTCTTTTATATCCCAAAATGGAAATATTGAAATTCAAGCAAACCCTTCAATACTAGCTGATATTTTAATTAAGCATAACATAAAAATGAATGGTGCTGAACAAGAAGTCGAGGGTCTTAAAATTTATAAAAGAAATGTATTTTTTCCAAAAAAAATATCCGAAAATGTATTTGAGATTACACAGGATTCTTTAGCAATTCATCATTTTAGTGGGAGTTGGTTAACTCCTCGGCAAAAATGCAGGGGTCAAAATAAAATATGGATTGAAGTATGTCGCCCCATTTTGAGAAAGTGTAAAAATATACTCTTGAAAATTTTAGGAAATAAACGAACAAAAACAATTGAAAACAACATTAGAAATTGGCTTAAATGATATCAGTTTTTTTAAACAAGCAGAACTAACTTTTAAAAATAGAATAGAATAACTTAAAGAACAAAGTGGTGTGACACTAGATGTAATATAATTAAAAATGTATTATTCATTATCCGACAATCCTAATAAAAATAATGCTTAAAAATTCAAAAAGCACCCATAATCATTTATGGAAGGAAATACATTCATTAATTCTAACTCAATTCTTAAATGAGCTAAATCATAAGAAGTTGAAATACTTCATATTGAGAAATTATGAAAATTTACCCACCATAAATACATCAAAAGATGTAGATATTGTAATTGAACCTGGTAGTTACAAAAAAGTCTCTAATTTACTGTTTACAATCCTTAAGAAAAACGGTATTTCCCATTATTATGTTGTAAAGTATGAAAGAGTAAGATGTTGGTATGGAATTGATGTTTACAAAAAGTTTTCGATTCATATTGATTTAATTGAAGGATATTTATCAAAAGGGTTTGAAGTTTTTCCTTTCCACAAGCTCCATGAAAATACAGTCAGGTACAATGATTTTGTAGTGTTAAATAGAAGTTTTGATGCTGTTATGCTTCTGTATTATAAAATTATTGGTACGAGGCAACTCCAGGAACGATATCGTAGAAAAATTTCATCTATTTATCTATTGGAAAGTCAAAAAATAAATGCCATAATAACAGATACATTAAATAAAAGGTGCAGTAGAGAAATAATTAAAGAGTTAAGGAAAAAAAATTTTGATGGTATAATTAAAAATGCAAAATTTATTTCTAAAGTGTCAAAAAGAAAAACGTTTATTAAAAAGCCGGTAAAAACCATTTGTAACGTAACAAAATTTTTAATTGAGAAATTCTATCGCATTGTCATTTGTCCTCGCTCGTTTCAAAATTTTATAGCAGTTGAAGGAGCAGATGGCACCGGCAAATCCACATTTATCGAGGGTTTAGCCCAAGCAATTGGTTTTTATTACGTTTCTGATGAGTCAAAATCTCATATTTATCACCATCGTCCTACTCTTTTACCCAATCTTGGCGCCATAGGTGAAAAAGCCGGGGTTATGAAAGAAGATAAAAATTTTACCACTCCTCACCGCGCTAAACCAGCAGGTTTTATTAGTTCATTCATCCGAATGACTTATTACTGGGTGGATTATTTCGTGGGCGTTCCAATAAAGCTTCGCAAAGATGTCCAGTTTGACCGGTTCACCATTTATGACCGTTACATTTATGATTTTCTAATTGATCCGCATCGCTCCCGAATTAATTTACCCTATTGGTTACGAAAAAAATTTACCAAACTTGTTATCCAGCCCCGTATTGTATTTATCCTTTTGGCGGATGCAGAAACCATCTATAAACGAAAACAGGAACTTACTGTTTCGGAAATTAAAAGGCAGTTAGGTGAATTTTCAAGGTTAGCTAAATCCGAAAAACGCTTTGTAGTCATTGATGCATCGAAATCTCCAGAAGAAATGGTTGAACAAGCAATAAAAATTATAGTAGAGAAATTTACGGAAAAGATAATATGAGAACTATATTGGTAAGCGCATATGCTTGCGAGCCCCTTAAAGGTTCTGAACAGGGAGTTGGTTGGAACTGGGTATTGCAAATGGCAAAAAATAACTATCTGCATGTTATTACGCGGGCAAATAACCAGGAACATATTGAAGCACATTTGCCTTCAGATGTTGCACAAAATATCACTTTTCATTATTATGATACTCATCCTTTTATTAAAGGATTTAAAAAAAAAGCCAAAGGGCTTTATGTTTACTATATTTTTTGGCAACTGGGAATCATACCCTTAATAAAAGGACTTATTAAAAAATATCAATTTGATTATAGCTTGCACCTAACATTTGGTAGCATGTGGCTACCTACTTTTTTACCGTTCTTCAATGTTTCATTTATCTGGGGCCCTGTAGGTGGTGGTGATGGTGAACCAGAATCATTTAAAAAGGAATTAAATATAAAACAACAACTTTTTTATCATATTCGTTTAGCTTTAAAAAAAATGCTAATTATTAATCCTTTTGTGTTAATTCCAGCAATTAAATCAAAAGTAATTTTGGTTAGAACAGAAAATACATCAAACATTTTTCCCAAATGGGTTAGATCAAAAATTAAAGTTGTTTTAGAAACCGCAATTGAATTTGAAATTTTTAATTATGTCAAAAAACCAAAAGAAAATAAAAATGTGGAAATTTGTCTTATTACTACAGGAAGATTAATGCCATCAAAAAATATAATAACTGCAGTACGATCTTTAAAATATCTCCCTTCCTCTTATCAAATATTATTCAAAATTATTGGTTCAGGCTCTGAAAAATCAAAAATTGAGTGGGAAATTGCCAAAAATAGCCAAAAACACCAGATAGTTTTAATGTCAGAAGTTACAAGATCACAGGTTTTGGAAGAATTAACCCAATCAGATATCTATCTTTTTCCCAGCCTGCGGGAAGGAGGCAGTTGGGCATTAATGGAAGCCATGGCCTTGGGATTACCAGTTGTTTGTCTAAATTGGTCAGGTATGAAAATTATAACAGATGATTCTTCGGCGGTCCGACTTCCGGTTACAAATCCGGACCAGATGCCAAAAGACATGGCAGCAGCAATATGTAAATTAATTGAAAACCCAGAGCTTAGGAAAAAAATGGGAATCGCTGCTCGGGAAAGAATTATGAATGAGTTTAACTGGGACGCAAAGGGGAATTTCATGGAAAAACTTTTTGAAGAACTTGATCAAAATAGCCAGTTTAAAAGGTAATTAAATAAACCATGAATAGTTTATCTAGTTTGCAGCGTAAAATTTTAAAAGCCAATGTTGGCAACATGTTCTTTTCCTTTTCCAATGCAGATAGAAAACAATGGATTATGCCCCGGAAAAACATGGCCGTAGCAATGAATCTCTACCAACCCAGTTCACTAAAAGGCAAATCAGTAAAATTTTTTTTATCTCGGTTTCAAAACCTTGGTTTTATTCGTAGGCAAATAGGAGTCGTACAGCAGCAATATAAACTGTATCCGGAATTTGAGAATTTATTATTCAGGTTGTTTCAAACTAAGGAATTTGAATTTGCTGTTTTTTGCGGAACACCATCTGTTCATCAGAAAATTACCATCCAGATTAGCACAGATATAAAAATAATGGGGTACTGTAAGGTCTCGGACCAGGCTGAAATTAAAGAACTATTTCAACACGAGCAGTTGATTTTAAATGAACTTAAACAAAAAAAAGTAAATCAGATTCCCGAATGCCTGTATTACGGACCGCTTAAAGATGATTTGTATGTGTTTGTCCAAACCACTACCAAAACAATTCAGTCTAAAACCATTCACCAGCTGAAAAAGCTCCACTGGGATTTTTTATTACATCTGTATAATAAAACCAAACAAAATCTTCCGTTTGAACAAACTATTTTTAGCAACACATTAAGCGGGCTTGAATCAATGATAAATTTATTTTCACCTGTGGATGCAGCAGTTATTAATTCAGCAATTATTGATTTAAGAAATGTTTTCGAGGGGAAAGATGTATTGTTTTCAGCTTATCATGCCGATTTTACGCCATGGAACATGTTCGTCGAAAATAAGCAAATGTTTGTTTTTGATTGGGAATATGCTCAATTGAGTTGTCCTCCTTTTATGGATGCTTTTCATTTTTTTACCCAAACCGCCATTTTTGAAAAAAAAATGTCTACAAATGAGATTCTGAATAAATATGAGAATGTAAAATATGAATTCAAACCTTATATAGATAATCCGGATCTGGTTTATCAATGCTATCTTTTAGCCGTTATTGCTCAATATACCCAAAGAGACAAAGGCATTTTTGATGAAAATGTAAAAAACATGATTCAGACATGGATACAACTTTTGAAGAGCTTCCAGTAATGCTAATGGCAAATTCTCAAAAAGTCGTTTTTATTCATTCGCTTAACAACTTTTCAGGCAGCCCAAATGTGCTTTCAATAGTTATCAAAGGATTTCTGAGAAAAGGATATACTGTTGAACTTATAACAAGCCATGGTGAAGGATTTCTGTCAGATTTAGAAGGAATAAGTTACCGATATACATGCTATCGCTGGTCTGCAAATAAAATCAAAACTCTGTTTTGGTTGATACTTTCACAAGTTCAGCTGTTCTTCATGATTTTGCTTTCCTCCAAAAGCAACACTACCTATTTCATCAATACAATAGTGCCTTTTGGTGCTGCTTTGGCCTGCTACTTGTCAAATAAAAGATACATTTACCATGTGCATGAAAACATGCAGCAGGATAAGCCTGTATATAGGATATTCCGCTGGACCTATAGAAAATTCAATCGTAAAAGTATATTTGTTTCACAATATCTGAAGACTACGGCACTAAATTGTAGAAATGGAATTGTTATTCATAATGCTCTTGACCCAGATTTTATAAAAACAGCGAATAAGTATCTATCAATTGATGGAAATGTGAAAAGTAATATTCTGATGGTGGCTAGCTTAAGGAAGTTCAAGGGCGTTTATGAATTTGCAGAACTGGCACGGGAACTTCCACACTATCCTTTTGAACTGGTTTTAAATGCTACAGATAAAGAAGTTAAAGCATTTGCTGATGAAATTAAAAAGCCAGAGAACCTTACAATTTATTCAGCACAGGTTAATATGCACCCTTTTTATAAAAGAGCAAAAATGTTGCTGCAATTGTCTCATCCTGAATCATGGGTTGAAACATTTGGCTTAACTATATTGGAAGCCATGGTATATGGTGTACCGGCTATTGTTCCAAATGTAGGAGGTCCGACTGAACTGGTGGATGATGGATTAAATGGATTTCTTGTTGACCCACATAACCAGGAGGATATCATCTCAAAAATAAAACTGCTGATGCAGGATGATAATAAATATGCAACTTTCTCTTCAAGTGCATTAAAAAAATCAACCCATTTTGAAGAAGAAAAAATGATTGCAGAAATAGAAAATTACCTGTTGACCTCCTAAATAAAAATAGTTCATTACATATGAAAATTGCAGTTATAGGTACTGCCGGCATTCCGGGAAGATATGGAGGATTTGAAACATTGGCGGAACATTTAACCCGGCAATTGGGATCAAAGCTTGATTTTACAGTTTTTTGCAGTTCAAAAAACTACAACATTAAATTTAAAAATTATAATAATGCCAAACTAAAATATTTGCCAATCGATGCAAATGGAAGCCAAAGTATTATATATGATATCATTTCTCTGTTCAGTGCTGCCTTTAAGCACGATACCATACTTATATTAGGTGTTTCCGGTTGTATCATTTTGCCTTTGTTTCGGCTGCTTTTTCCTTATCACAAACTGCTAATTAACATAGACGGGCTGGAGCATAGAAGGGAGAAATGGAAAAAAGCTGTCAAGGCATTTTTGAAGTTTTCTGAATTACAGGCAGTGAAATACGCAGACACTATTATAACAGATAATGAGGCTATCAGAGATTATGTATTAAAAGTATACAAAAAAGATTCTATTTTAATTGCCTACGGAGGAAATCATGCTAAAAAATCACAGTTAACAGCTGAAATAAAAAATGAATATTCCCTACCTGAAAATTATGCTTTTAAAGTTTGCCGCATTGAACCGGAAAACAATATACATCTGGTTTTAGATGCTTTTTCAAAAATAAATTATCCCTTGATAATCATAGGCAACTGGCAAAAAAGCAACTACGGGATTAGCTTAAAAGAAAAATTTGCTGAATACAGTCATATATATTTATTAGAACCAATCTATGAACAAAATATTCTTGATCAGTTAAGAAGCAATTGTACGGTATATATTCACGGTCACAGTGCAGGAGGAACTAATCCTTCACTGGTTGAAGCAATGGCCTTGGGATTACCTGTAATTGCTTATGATGTTATTTACAATCGCAAAACTACCTTTAATAAAGCTTTATTCTTTAAAAATTCTGAAGATTTACAACTCCTTATAAATGAACACAATTTTGAAGAGTTACTTGAAATAGGTAAAGCAATGGAAGAAATAGCAAAAAATAACTATACATGGGAAAAAATTGCAAAACAATATTATTCTCTTTTCCAAAATCTATCTGCCTGAAATAAACTATTATTATTCAAAAATGAAAGGAATCATCCTCGCCGGGGGCTCCGGCTCACGCCTCCACCCTATTACACTGGGCACTTCCAAACAACTGTTGCCCATATACGACAAACCTATGATATACTATCCGCTGTCGGTGCTGATGCTGGCAGGGATAAGGGAAATCCTGATTATAACCACACCTCAGGACCAAGGCAACTTCATGAACCTTCTTGGAGATGGCAGCCAGTTGGGAATCAGCCTTCAATATACCGTCCAGCCTTCACCCGATGGCCTGGCACAGGCGTTTATATTAGGTAAAGAGTTCATTGGTGACGATAACGTTTGCCTTGTGCTGGGAGATAACATCTTCTACGGGCACGGCTTTACCGACCTGTTGAAAAATGCCGTTCAGGCAGCTGAAGCGGAGGGCAAATCATCCGTATTCGGCTACTGGGTTAATGACCCGGAACGGTATGGGGTCTGCACCTTTAATGGAAATGGCCATGTAACAACCATCGAAGAGAAACCTGCAAAGCCTAAATCGAACTATGCAGTGGTTGGCCTCTATTTTTATCCCAACTCGGTGGTACAGATTGCCGAAACCATCAAACCTTCTGCCCGTGGTGAACTTGAAATCACAACCGTGAACCAGGAATACCTCAACCGTAACGAACTGAAGGTGGAACTTATGGGCCGCGGCTATGCCTGGCTCGATACCGGCACCCATGAGTCGCTGATGGAAGCCAGCCAGTTCATTGAAACCATCGAAAAACGCACAGGCCTCAAAGTTGCCTGCCTCGAGGAAATAGCCTACCAGAAAAAATGGATCACTTCAGAACAGCTCAAAGCACAGGGAGAACTGCTGAAGAAAAACCAGTACGGGCAGTATTTGCTGAAGCTGGTGGAGAATAATTAATTTAAATAAATATCTTATGAGATTTTAAATAATTCTAGAAGCAAACTAAAACTAATCATCTTATAACTATTAACTAAACTAATATGGAAGTACATGAAGTTTATTCATTGCGAGAAAAATTCACAGTAATTGCATTGACAGGTAGAACAGGCTCAGGATGCAGCACAATATCTGAGACATTATCAAAAGAGTTTCATACAAATGAAAATATTTTCCCTGATCCTGGTATCTTTAAATTGGATCATAATGCGTATAGAAAATATAGGATTATTTACAATTATTCAGCTATAAATTTCAAACCTTATAAGGTTATTAAATACAAAGACATCTTAGTTGCCTTTATTTTAAAATACAAATTTAAGGAATTCAAAACCTTCCTAAAATCCAGAACTTTAAAATCAGAATTTGAAGATTCCAACCTTAAAACCATTGCAAATTTTTCAAAAGAAATTAATTCGCTAACTGAAATTCAGGAAACTTTCAGGAAACTACATTCTCAAGTAAAAGATTTAATAAATGCTGAACAGAAAACAAAAAATCAATTAAGAAAAATTTTTGAGATTTTTGAATCGGAAGATTTTAAAAGTACAAGTAAAGTCATAAATGAAATTCTTAGCTCAAACTCATTAATAAAAAGAAATAAAACCCTTCAGATTATTGCAAATAATTTAAGAAAATACGGTCACCCTTATAAAGAACACACAAGTTGTACAAATAAAATTTTTACGATTGCCGAATTCTTGAATGACTATATAAAAGCCATAAAGGATCATAACAATGAAAAAGGGAAAAATACAGAAATAGTAATAGATACTTTGCGAAATCCCTTTGAAATAATGTTTTTTAAACAAAGGTATCGTGCTTATTATACTTTTGCTGTAAGCCGTTCTGAGGCGATTAGAAAAGACGAACTTAAGAAACGTTATCAGAATGATAATTTTAGTGATATAGAAATTTTATTAAATGAAGAATATTCTGGAGCCAAAAATGGAGAATTTTATAAGCAAAATGTTTCTGCATGTATTCAAAATGCTGATGTTCATTTAGCTTTTGAATCAATAGATGAGGTTAAAGAAAAAAATGAAAAAAAAGATAATACAGCTTCCCCATTTTTCTCTTGGGGAATGCAACTTTTAAAATTTATTTCATTAATCGATCATCCTGGAATAATTACACCATCACCAGAAGAACGCTGCATGCAGTTTGCATATACGGCAAAATACAATTCTGGATGTATTTCAAGACAAGTCGGTGCAGCTATTTCTGATGAATTTTATTCTCTAAAGGCCATAGGGTGGAATAATACTCCGGAAGGTCATGTTCCTTGTAATCTAAGGAGCGTTGAAGATTATCTTAATGAACAGGACTTTGATTCATTTACTCCTTATGAAAGAGAATATGATAAATTTAAAGAAACTATTATTGAAAACTACAAATCCCAAGTAGAAAAAAGCAAATCACATTTAAAGGGTCGAAATGTTAGCTACTGTTTCAAAACATTAATTAATTCCTATACTGAAGGTAAGAATCAGGTTCATACGAGGTCTTTGCATGCAGAAGAAAATGCTTTTCTTCAGATATCGAAATATGGTGGAACAGGAATCAAAAACGGTAAATTATTCGCGACAGCAAGTCCATGTGAATTATGCTCCAAAAAAGCCTTTCAACTTGGAATCGATGTCATTTATTATATTGATCCTTATCCTGGCATTGCAGAAGAACATATTTTAAAAGCCGGTACTAATAAAAATCCAAAGTTAAGACTTTTTTCTGGCGCTATTGGTGCAGCATATAATTCATTATATGAACCTTTAATGCCATATAAGGATGAACTCGCCGTTATTTTAGGTCATGAGATTATAGACCTAACTAAAAAATTTGAAGATTTAGCGACTAAACTTAAATTAGAAAATAAGAATTTAAAATCTGAAATAAAAAGACTCAAATTGGAATTTAATCAATTATCATCAGCAAACACTGAATAAATGAACATTATAAGAACAACACTCCCTGACGTCCTTATTTTTGAACCCACTGTACATGATGATGAACGTGGGTACTTCATGGAATACTATCGTCAGGAATTTATAGATCAACACCTTCCTGGTACACGTTTTATCCAAGGTAATGAATCCATGTCAACTTATGGGGTCATGCGTGGATTGCATTTTCAGCGTCCGCCGTATACACAAGGTAAATTGGTAAGGGTGGTGATGGGTGAGGTGCTTGATGTGGCTGTTGATATCCGCCTCGGTTCGCCAACTTATGGGCAGTATGTAACCGTAATCCTTTCGGGAGATAATAAACGCCAGTTATGGATACCGCATGGTTTTGCTCATGGGTTTATTGTTTTGAGCAAGCAGGCAATTTTTAGCTATCTGTGCGACAACTATTATCACCCTGCCTCAGATGGCGGCATCCACTTCAATGATCCAGCCTTAAACATCGACTGGCTGCTACCCTACCAAGATATCGTAGTATCGGAAAAGGACAACAACCTCCCGAGTCTATATGAGGTGGAATGCTTTCATTACCCCGGGTTGGTACAAAATTAGTTCATTCAAGCTGTTAGATTAAAAATACAACCATACAGCCCCTGCACTAAAAAAAGTGTGGGGCTTTATTATTTTTTCAGCCCATTGAAGATAAAAGCATCCATATAGGTAAAAGAAACTAAAGAAATGGAACTACATCTAGGTAAGATTTAAGGTATACACCGAATTATAATACCACCCTTAATTAGGACCACGGGTTAAGTTGAAAAAAACAATTATTTTTAACCAGTGGTTTATAAGGAAGTCGAGAAGAAAATTTTCAGCCGCTTTTAAAGCCAATGTACCCATTGAAGCGATCAAGGAGCGTGAGACACTGGCTGAACTTTCCAAACGTTATGAAGTTCATCCGAACATCATCAGTAAAGGGAAACAAGAGTTTTTTGAGTCCGAAAGACTATAAAATTGTTGGACATCATTAGACGGGTTTAGCCGAATGCTTACCATAGGTTTGGTTTTTGTGGTATAAAAATGATAACATCGCACATTGGTATCACGAAATTAAAAACTTATGCCGGAAATAAAAATACATTTGTAAAACTTTTTATACCTTTATTGTGGTTTAAAATAAGGA
>OBJA01001590.1_pt1 | contig 15070 bp, 12 predicted proteins | sample 1519751 | NCBI WGS metagenome assembly OBJA01 (sample SAMEA3881238, study PRJEB22517) | soil metagenome | biome: lake sediment; feature: soda lake sediment; material: sediment, water from around vicinity | place: India | collected 2013-12-23 | depth 3 m | reverse complement strand
AGCATCAGGAAAGCAACTTTAAAATTTTAAACCTTCTCTATTTTCAGCCAAAATTTCTTCTTTTACCAATACCGGCTGAAGCTTTTTGAATTTCCTCAAACAGAACCTGGTATATAATTTATCTTTTTATTCCAGCCATGCTTCGTCTCAGAAGCACGTACAAGTATTATACAGGAAAAAAATTTTATAAATCTTACACTTATTGAACATATGTAGCATAAATAATTTTTTTATTTTAAACTTTATCTCTAATTTTGAATGCAAATAGCATTGACATCATGATGATTGCAATTACATCAACCAGTAAAATTCAGGATTCTGAATTCGACTTGCGTTTTGGACGTGCCAAATGGTTTTGTATATGGAACAGTAAAATAACTCTGTCCACTTTTTAGAAAATCCATACAGTACCTTGAATGGTGGAGCAGGCTTAAAGGCAACAGAATTTTTGGCTAAACTGAAAGCAGAAAAAATAATATCAGGAGATTTTGGCTCAAAAACCAAGGCAATACTGGAACAATTATAAATTCAGATAATAATTATCGATATGCCATACAAAAAAGTGAGCGAAATTTTAAGTTCATTAATAAATTAACAATTGTAACACATGCCAGGATTAGATAAAACAGGGCCAATGGGACAAGGAGCCCAACCCGGAAGAAAATTAGGAAGGTGTACTACAGCTAATAAGTCGACACCAGATACATTTAAGCCTCGTCGTTGGTTTGCAATCCGAAGAGGAAATACAACAGACTGCGGAAATATAGCTTTAGGAAACAGATTGCCAGGTGGAGGACTGGCAAGAAGATGGAATGGCAGAGGAAGAAATCAGCCATAATATCCTAAACATGTTTAATGAATATGATCTACAACTAAAATAATAGTTTAATATATGAAATTGAAGATTGCCATTCCTGTGAATGATGCAGGAATATTAGATGGTCATTTTGGTCATTGCCGCTATTTTGCCATCCATACAGTTGAAGATGACAGAATTATTTTTGATGAGTTAATACAACCCCCTCCCCATGAGCCGGGCATTTTGCCTAAATGGTTGTCAGGATTAGATATAACCCATGTGATAGCTGGTGGAATGGGAAACAGGGCGCTTCAATTATTCAACCATCATGACATCAGGGTATATACCGGAGCACCGGGGAAGGAAGCCAGGGAACTGGTGAGGGAATTCCTGGACAATTCTTTAAAGTTTAACAGCAACAGCTGCGATCATTAATAGCAAATGTAAACTGATAATAAAATCTAATGACAGGATGCAAATAGCTGTTGCAAGTGGAAAAGGGAGAACCGGGAAAACAACTATCTCGGTTAACCTTTTCCACATCCTTAGCAAATCAGAAGGATTTCATGCGAAACTCGAAGATTGTGATATTGAAGCCCAATTGTTTACTTTTCTTTGACGATATACACCCCATAGAAACCAGGCCTGTTAAATTCGACATCAACAAAAAGCTAACGGGTGAAGCGGAACATTTTTTCTCAGCCAATAACCTTCCGGTTTATGGTAAAATCCCCTATACAAAACAAATAACAGAAACAAAGTCAGCAGAGAAGAATTTAATAGAGTATGATTCAAATGGCAAGGCAAGCATAGAAATAGAAAAAGCAAGGGTTAATATTACTGCGGATATCCTTCCACATCATCACCATTCACCAGATTAAATGCATCACGGTCATTTAGCACCGGAAAAGCCTTTCTGAAACGTTTTAAATCGCTGAAAGATATATTTAACGTTTCCACTTTTTCCGAATGCCCCAAATAAGCAGCAAAACCTTTTGGATCGATAAGCGCTGAATCCCCCATATAATTCACCCCGTTCCCATCAGAACCTACCCTGTTTACACCAATGCAATAAGCCTGGTTTTCAACAGCACGGGCAACAAGCAGATTTTTCCAAACGTGATGGCGAGGAGAAGGCCAATTGGATAAATAAAGCAGCACATCATAATTTACAGTATTCCGGCTCCACACCGGAAACCTTAAATCATAACATATCAACGGACAAAAACGCCAGCCCAAATACTCAACAATGAGTCTGCTGTGCCCGGGAGTATAATGTTCCATTTCTCCTCCCATTGTAAACAAATGGCGTTTGTTGTAGTAACTGGTCGTCCCATCGGGATTAACCCACACACAGCGGTTATAGTACTTTCCCTCCTCTTCAATAATCAAAGTTCCGGCAATTGCTGCCTTCTTTTGCGAAGCCATCTTTTTCATCCAATACACTGTTTCTCCAGACATTGTTTCGGCCAGACTCCGCGGTTGCATTGAAAAACCGGTACTGAACATTTCAGGCAATACGATAAGGTGGGTCTCCCCTACTTCTTCAATAAGTTTGTTATAATGATTTATGTTGGCTGCAGGTTGTTCCCATATAATGTTAGGCTGAATGAAGGTAATTTTTAAAGTTTCCATAACTCCGGCATTTTTAAATCTTGTTAATCAGTAGCAATTGGCATAAAAAATTTAGCTCTAAATAAATCTGAACAACAAAAACAAAATTCCCTCAGGGCAATAATTTAGAATCGGTATAATACCATAAATATCCATAATTTCAATAATAGGTATAAAAAAATATCTTTTCTCTTTTTTCTTATCTGCAAAAATCGACGGATTTTATGAGGCATCAAAATTTTTAGCACTTTTACTTCTGCTAATAAACCTGACGACTTGCCATTTGAACAAAACTTTTTAAGCACCTGTTTTTCAAAAGAGCGCTAATAAGCATGGAAAAGTACAGAATAACAAATATTGATTGTGCATCATGTGCAGCACGAATTGAAGATGGATTACGTAAGCTGGAGGATGTGAGATTTGTTTCCGTAAATTTTGGAACTGAAACCATTACCATTGATACAGACAATCTGGAAAAGGTGAAGCACAAGATCCATGAAATTGAACCGGCTGTCGTGCTGGAAGATTTAGATAAAAAGCAGCAATTGGTTACAGCCAGTGAAATTTCAGAAAACAAGCTGGTGCTGCTTCAAATCGCAGCGGGAATTCTACTTTTGATTGGAGGTTTTATTATAAGGGAACAATTACAAGGCACACGATATTGGATATCAGAGTATATTGTTTTTGGACTGGCTTACCTCATTACAGGCAGAAAAGTAGTCGCACTGGCAATTAAAAACATCATTCATGGACAAATCTTCAGTGAATACTTTCTCATGACCATTGCAACACTTGGTGCAATATCCATAGGTGAGATGCCGGAAGCTGTGGCAGTAATGCTATTTTATGTAACAGGTGAATTTTTGCAGGAAATATCTGTAAAAAGGTCGCGTAAGTCGATTCAATCCTTATTGGAATTAAAACCTGCTTATGCCAATTTGTATTTAGACGGTAAAATTTCATCAGTTTCACCTGAAAGCATTAATCCTGGTGATATAATAATAGTACGTGCAGGTGAAAAAATTCCCCTGGATGGAACTGTCACAGATGGAGAGTCGTTTGTTGATACCTCTGCATTAACAGGCGAGAGTGTTCCCCGGAAGGTAAAAGTGGCAGATGAGATATTATCCGGAATGATAAACAAAAATGGAGTACTAAAAATCAAGGTAGAAAAATCGTTTAATGATTCATCCATTTCGAGAATTCTTGAGCTTGTAGAGAATGCATCATCAAGAAAGGCTGAAACAGAAAAATTTATTTCCACATTTGCTCGCTATTACACACCTGTAGTTGTTTTTGCTGCAATATTACTGGCAACTCTTCCTCCTCTGTTATTTGCAAGCCAATCATTCAGCGACTGGATATATCGTGCTTTGGTGGTACTGGTAGTTTCGTGTCCCTGTGCTTTGGTAATAAGCATTCCCCTCGGATATTTCGGAGGCATTGGAGCAGCCTCCAAAAGGGGAATCCTGGTAAAAGGATCAAATTATCTTGATGCTCTGACACGGGTAAAAACTGTTGTGTTTGATAAAACAGGAACCTTAACAAAAGGTGAATTTAAAGTAACCAGAGTAGTTCCATCAGAGAATTTCACTGAACAGGAAGTTTTAACTTATGCTTCACAGGCCGAAGCACATTCCAGCCATCCAATTGCCCGATCTATTCTGGAAGCATCGACAGCCAATTTTACAACGCTGGCATCCGAAAATGTGGAAGAAATATCAGGACATGGCATAAAAGCAACCATAAATGGAAAAATTATTTTAGCGGGTAACGACAAGCTGATGCACAGGGAGAAGATCTTCTTTAAAGAGCCGCATGAAAAAGGGGGAACGGTTGTTTATATAGCCATCAATGGATTATTTGCCGGATCTATTGTTATATCCGACAGCCCAAAGCAAGATGCAGCAAATGCCATCAAAAGATTAAACGAAAAACATATCCAGACTGTAATGCTTTCCGGCGATAATGAAGAAGCCACAAGAGCCATTGCCGGGAAATTGGGCGTGTATAGATTTTATTCAGAACTTATGCCCGAGGATAAGGTCAGACATCTGGAGATAATCATGAATGAAAATAAAAATACAAAAGTAGCCTTTGCTGGTGATGGCATTAATGATGCCCCGGTATTGGCACGTGCCGATGTAGGCATTGCAATGGGAGCTTTGGGCTCAGATGCAGCTGTGGAGATTGCCGATGTGGTGCTAATGACAGATTCACCATCAAAAGTTGACGAAGCCATAGAAATTGCAAAAAAAACGCGACGTATAGTATGGCAAAACATATTTTTTGCACTGGGTGTAAAGTTTATATTCATCCTATTGGGAATCGCCGGAATTGCCTCTATGTGGGAAGCAGTGTTCGGAGATATGGGAGTGGCTTTAATTGCTGTGTTTAATGCAATGAGGGTCTTAAGAAATAAGTAGTTGAAACACTCAAAGCTAATTAAGACTCTTAGGATAAACGAGATAACCCGCCCATCCTTTACCTTTCTTGAACAGAACTTCCAATCAGCTTACTGTAGTTGACTTAATCGAAAAATTCCCTAAGACCACTGCATAACTATAGCCTTCAGTGATGTACTTTCGGAATTGCTGGAATGCCAGATGGGCATTACACTTTGATCTGAATCCATATTTCTTATGGTTCTGTCCTTCCCATAACTAATAAAAACAGGAGAGTTCATCAACCCCCCTGTTTAAAGTTAATTAAAACCAAACCTACAAAAACTATTCTTAGTCGTAACGTTGCCTGTTATCAGTATTGGCTGAAAGTCTGTCAACCCATTGATTTACATTTTGCCTGAAGTTTTGAAAATCAGACCTGATTTCATTATCTATACGGGCAGCAGATTGATCGTTATCATTAAAAAGACCTTCACCAATTCCGGTAGTATCCCGAACAGTGGTATCACGCTGAGCCTGAGCAGTCCGGTCTCCACTGATTGCATCACCATCACGTGCAGTAGTGCTTCTGTTTGCTCCACCTTCACGAGCCGTTGTCCCACGATTATCGTTATCGCCAAATAATCCTGAGTCGTTACCTGCATCTGTACGACGTTCCAGTTTCATCCTTAAAGAACGTGCTTCTGCCTGAAGATCATTAATAGCTTGTCTGGCTTCCATTGAAATCTGCTGACCAGATTCATTCATATCTTCCTTTAAATCATTCATCGATTCCTCAAAATCTTCCAATTCGCTATGAAGATTATCAGCAAAATTTGAATCATTTTCATCCAGATCATTCAGATCATCCCTCAGATCTTCTACTTCATTTCTAACTTTTTCATTGATATTTTCACCTTGTTGACATGCTACGAATAGTCCAGCCAACAAAAAAGTAAATATTGTCAAAGAAATTCTAAATCTTTTTCTTGTTTTCATGTTCATTTAATTTAAAAGTTAAACATTCTGAAATATTCTTTTGAAAATACAATGCCAAAATTTTTGTATTTCAGCCAATATTCATAAATATTTTATTATCAACTTATTATAAGGGCATTATTTCTTTTCGCACGAAATCATGTAGATTATTTTTTTCCGTTTTCCTTGAGGATAATCTACGCAAACTGAGGAAAAAATCAACAGGTAATTGGAACTGAACAATTTAATTGATAAACAATTTACACAGCATATTTGACAAATTCTAAAAGAATAAAAACATATGTAATTATAATAACAGCGCAGGCAATTGTTCTTTTATTGATAAACCTTCGGGCATATTTCCTCTTATGCCATATCAATACAACTACTTCGGCATGCTTTTAGGAAGTCTGTGTATTTACCTTAAAATCATTAAATGATTTTAATGCTTTTTACTTTTATTAATTTTAAAATATATTTATCATGGACAAACTTGAAATTAAAGGAAACTGGAATGTATTAAAAGGTAACTTGAAACAAAAGTATGCTGAGCTTTCCGATGATGACCTGACTTATGTTGAAGGTAAAGAAGATGAACTTATTGGACGTATTCAGAAAAAGACAGGCAGAACCAGGGAGGAAGTCATACGTGAATTGAGATCTTGGGAATGAGATAACTTCTTTATATTATTGCTGAATTCCCATTAGGAGTGGAAAATTGGATTCCATTTCGTTTTTGAAAAAAATTGATCCGCGCCTTCTAATTTTTGCAATAATAGTAATTCTGCGCTCATTAATCAGGGGAAGATTATGGAGGTAATATTTCAGGAGTTTTTAGCTGACAATAAACCGGCTTGCTTAAAACAGCCGGTTTTTGTTAATACGATGTAGTACGATATTACTATCATTCCACAGAGTGTATCTCAAAGGTGCCTGCATAGTTTCGTGGAAGGTTGGAGTGTCCATAGTATAACGAAAACTGATGTGTGAGCTCTACGCCAAAATAAAAAATAAGTGATACTATATAAACCCACACTAAAATCACTACAATAGAACCGGCGGTTCCATATACCACTCCCAGATTTGAACCTGATAAAAATGCCCCTATCAAAAACCTGCTTCCCGCAAAAATTATGGACGTAATCACAGCTCCAAACCATGCTGCACTCCAGTCTACATGTACATCAGGAAGATATCTGTATATAAAAGCTGTCACAATAGTTACCAGTCCAAGTGAAAAAACAAGGTTAACAGTTTGCGCAAGAATTACAAAATCGGGGCTGAAATGTTCGATTAGAAAGTTTTTTAAAACATTAATAGATGTATCAATCAATATCGATACCAGCAGAAGAAAGCCAAGTCCAAGTATTACAACAAACGAAAACAACCGGGTCCTCAACAAATTAAGAATGCTGACCTTCAGGCTTGATTTTACTTTGACCCTCCAGATAAAATTTAATGAATTTTGTAATTCACTAAATAATGCAGTTGCAGAAACCATGAATATAATAACTCCAATAATGGTTCCGATGGTGCTGTTTTCAACAACCTGATAATTACTGATGGCCTCCTGTAAAAGTTTGCTACTGTCACTCCCCAACATCAATTCCAGTTCTTCAAAGAGTTTCTCCCTCATGGTTGAATTTCCTGTCAGGTAACCAAATACTGATATAATTATAATAATAATCGGAGCAAGTGAAAAAATTGCAAAATATGCAGTAGTACCAGCCATCTGCACAGGACGGTTTGTTCCAAAATTTTTAAATGAGTTTCTGAAAATTTTAAGGATATCAAAAAATATTGTTCGAATTTTGTTCTTCTTCATTAATTACCTGAAAGTCATTTTTAGCTATACCCTTTTAAGAATTATGCCAATTTTTAAAAACCGCTGAACTGTAAAGTTTTTATTCAGGAAAATTTTTTAAATTAATACCATTCCCCATTTCCCGTGGGGAATTTTGTAGAAATTTCTCTACGTACACTGAATTCGTATCATGAACCACTCGGGGAAATTTTCGTTAAATTTAATGATATCTGTAAATTAGAGCTGTCATCAGATATAAATGGACTGAAAACTGTATTATAAACAAATAATGAAAACTGGCTTTATGCATTACCAGGTATTAATCTTCATAATTAGCTTTATTTTAATTGATTTAATCGCTATACCAGTGATATCACAGGAGAATTATGAAGTTCGTAAAGTCAGGATAAGGGGCAACAAAACACTGGAAAAAGATTTTTTGCTGGACCAGATGCAAATAAAAGAGGTCTCATGGCTTGAAAAAGTGATCCTCAATGAGGAACCATTTTTATTTAACAGGGAATTGGTTGACCTGGATCTGGAACGATTGGTGCGGATCTATCAGAGTGAAGGTTTTCTGCAGGCAAAGGCAAGCATTATACCCATCAGGATAAACGATAAAAGAAATAAATTGAACCTGTCGATAGAAGTTGAAGAGGGAGAGCCGGTTACAGTAGATTCCATCCGGATAAATGCTCCAGAAGAAACACAGTCGGTAAATCTGGATTCAATATTCAGAAGAATAAACCGAAGGCCTCAACTTGTTAGCGGAGAACGGTTCAGGGATGAAGCCATAAATAGTGATTTGCAGTTGCTCGATGACGTTTACCGCTCGCTGGGATATGCATATGCAAGAACCAATTACAGGTTAAACTTCGATCCTAAGGCTTTTACCACCGACCTTCATTATTCAGTTATCCCTGGTCCTCTTTCTTATTTCGGTGAGACCAATATCACAGGCAATAAATATGTCTCGGAAGAATTTATTATGAAGCAATTGAAATATGAGGAAGGGGCAATGTACGATCAATATTTATTAACACTTACCCGGCAGGCACTCTATCAATTACAGTTGTTTTCGGTGGTATCGGTATTGCCTCAAAAAGACACTGAAACTTTAGCAAGCCCGATTCCTGTGCGGATTTATGTTGAAGAAGCACCACGTATCAGCACCCGGTTTGGTGCAGGTTACGGCACAGAAGAACAATTCCGGACCTTTATGGATTTCACCTACCGGGGATTTCTTGGGGGTGCCCGTAGAATCAACCTCAGGTTACGGCATTCCGGACTGGAACCATATTCTGCCCGCTTGAGATGGATTCAACCTCAATTCATTGGCATGAAAACTTCTATCGCAGTGGAATCTTATATTATGAGAAACTCAGAGCCGGGATATGATGTCAGAACGTTTGGGGGAAGAATACCATTTATCTACAATATTAACCGGTGGTTTGACACGAACCTTTCTTACTACCTGGAAGATACGGAACAGACAATTGAAGCTGGTGATACTGATTTTACAGATTATGAAGATGATAAGTTTCCTTACCGGAAATCCGGCCTGCTTCTGGTAACGCGTTTAAACAATTCCTTACCTGAATTTTCTCCAAACAGGGGAATTAATTTCTCAACCGGCTTTCGGTTTAACGGATACTTTTTGGGAGGCAACTTCAGCTACACACAGCTATGGGGGGATGTGAGAACCTATCATAAACTGGGTGATATCGTGTTGGCCTTGCGTGTGATGGCCGGTGGAATCCACTCCTCCGATTCAAGCCAGTTCATACCTGTGGAAGACAGGTTTTATTCAGGAGGAAGCTATTCAATACGCGGGTGGCGGCGTGCCCAGCTAGGCCCAAAAAGAGATAGTGGCAGCCCGTTTGGAGGTAAAAGTATATTCGAGAGCAACATCGAAATCCGGTATCCCCTGTTCTGGAGATTAAATGTTGTAGGATTTTTTGAGGGAGGAAATGTATGGAGGCAATCATACAGCTACAGGCTGAATGAATTATCATATGCGGCAGGTACGGGGTTACGGATTGATACACCTGTTGGCCCTGTGAGATTTGATGTGGGATTCCCTGTATGGAACGAAAAACGAAGTCCAGAATTTTTTATTAGTGTAGGACAGGCATTTTGAAATTATGAAGAAAGCATTGATATACGGTTTAAAGTTTTTGGGAAGGCTGTTGCTGGTTCTCCTTCTCATTATTTTGCTTATATCGTTGTTCATTCAAACAAGGCCTGTCAAAGACCGGATTGCAGGAATCGCTGAAAACCAGGCTTCGAAGTTCATTAATGGAAATCTTCGTATAGGACAACTGGATGGTAATTTTTTTGCACATCTCCTGCTTAAAGATGTATTGCTTACCGACAACAGCGATACACTTGCCTATGTTTCTGAACTGGACCTGCGATATAACCTGTTGTCGCTGTTTAATGGCACCATTGACTTACATGCTGTGGTTGTTGAAAATCCCTACCTTTATTTAGAACAACTGAATGACTCCACATGGAATCTTCAACAACTTGTTGAACCCGGAGAACAAGAACAAGATACCACCACTGCCGGAGCCATTAACATCAATCTGTCTTCATTTAAGCTAAACAACGGACATATTTTGATTAACTCTCCAGATACCATCATTCCTCAGAAAATCACCAATCTGAATGCAGCCTTGTCATTATATTGGTCAAATGAAAAAACACAAGCCGAAATTGATAATATTAGCCTGGCAACTGTCAATCCTGATATACAATTGAACCAGCTCTCACTGAAGTTCGACATGAATAACAATAAGGCAGAACTAGAGCAACTGGTAATCAAAACAGCCAAAAACCGTATTGAGGGAGAAGCACAATATCACGCCGATCCTGTTAACAGGGGCAATGCCCGGTTCAGGACAGAACCACTGTATCTCGATGAATTTTCTTTTCTGATGTCTGATTTGAAAATCACTGCAAATCCTGTTATAGATTTAAAAGGTGAAATGTTGCAGGATTCAATCACAGTTGTTTTAAACGTGAATGATAACAACCAGGAGGTTTTGGCAACAATCAATTCAGGAAATCTTATAGAGTACTTCTTCAGGGATACAACTGCCCTTCTCCGGTACCAACTTGAAACCAGAATTAAAAATGTAAATCCGGGGTACTGGATTGGCGACCCGGAAATGAATTATATAATTAATGGAAGTATTAATGCCCGTGGTTTGGGGCTTGATCCTGCAACTGCAGATATTGTCCTGCGGGCAAACCTGAATGAAAGCACAATTGAAGATCAATCTTTCAGTAACGTGGCTGCAAATTTTGCATTAAAAGCCGGCAACTTGTCGGGGACAATTCAAGGCACAGGAGGTTTCGGAGAATTTTATCTGGCACCACAAGTTAAAAACCTGATGGGAGATCCTACTTACCAGCTAACCTTTAACTCCAATAACCTGAATCTGGCTGTAGTTACAGGAGACGATTCGCTCCAATCGAATATTAACCTGCAGGCAAAATTGAAAGGTAGGTCTTTCGATCCCAAAAAGATTGCAGCAGATGGAGAAGTACTTGTGTTCAATTCCAGTTTTCAGGAACTTCATCTTGATACCCTGATGACACGTTTCCAATATGAAAATGAAAACATTCAAATTGACTCTCTATGGTTACTATCAGGCAACGTAACTGCTGAAGCAACCGGCAATTATAGCCTTACTTCAAATTCTGACCTTCGGCTGTCGATCCATTTTGATGGACTTGAGGAGTTTAAAAACTTCCTTCCTGAGGTGGAACTAAGCTCCCGGGGAACAATGGAAGCGCGGGTTGCAGGAGTTCCCGACTCTTTGGAAATTGAAATGGCATTAAGGCTGGATTCGACCCGGTATGATACGATTGCTTTTAAAAGCCTGCAGCTGATGGCAAACGGAAAGATCACCACCACCGATACCTTATTCAATGCAACCGCCTATATAGATAATCTGGACCTGGGAACTTTTTACATGGATTCCATTACTGCACGGATTGAAGGTTCACTTGATTCGGTATTCCTGCAAACACAGATCCTTGCCCAGGACCTGCGGACAGAACTTCATGCAGGGATAGTACCTGGCGATAAACTGGCGATTACCATTCCTGTATGGGATATCAGCTATAAAACCCAGCAGTGGTCGATGCAGCAGCCGCCGGCATATATTGAACTTGATTCTGTCAATTACTTCATCGACAACTTCCGGATGACATCAGGAACTTCCGACACCGCTCAGTATCTTTCCATCCAGGGACATATCAGCCGAAGCGGCAAAGAAAATTTCCGTCTTGAGGCAGGCAACCTGCAAATAAAACAACTGGCTGAAATGATGGATACAGAATTCAATGGTTCAGGGCTGGCTGATCTAACTTTTATCATGGAAGGCACTTCTGATTCACCCCTCATTGAAGGCCAATTTAGAATCAGGAATGCCGAATTAAATCAATACCAGTTTACCACACTTAGAGGCAACATGAACTATCGCGACAATATGCTGCTATTCGAATCACTTGTAATACCCCAGGACAGTGGCAGATTTGAAATCAGTGCCAGCATGCCTCTCGAGTTAAACCTCGACACGATGGGGTTCCATTTTTCTCCGGAGGATTCCCTCTCTGCACAGGTATTAATACAGGAGTTTTCGCTGGCCATACTCAACAGCTTTGATATTCCTGTACAGACCACAGGGCATCTTGAAGGAAAAGTAAATGTAAATGGAACAGCCACCAATCCCAATCCTGAAGGAACAGTCAGGCTTGTAAATGCATCGTTTGCCATGCCTGAATTTGGCATAAACTACCGTGACGTCAGGTTAAACCTTAACTTTTTACGCGACCGCATCGAACTCGATACATTTCGTATCCGCACAAGGGATGGAGATTTAACCGGAACCGGACTTGTTAATTTTGGCTCCGATTTTTATAAGGGTGATATAAGTGATTCAAAAATTAAATTGAATTTTAACCGGTTTAATCCGGTTAACCACCGGCAGTTCAATATGCAGGTTGATGGCTATGCAGAATTAAAGGGAGAGGCCGACAGCGTGGTATTTGGCGGTGATCTAAGCATACCGCAGTCGGAATTTTACCTGCCGGCAATATTCAGGCTAATGGGCAGAATGGATACCAAAGAAATGCCTAAACCAATTCTGGTGCAGGAACTGGAAAACATGTCGGTTTCTCTAGATTCTTTAGGAATTATGGAATTTGAGACAAAGCAACCCGACAGTGTAACCTTTACCTACTTCGATAATCTTAAAGGACAGCTGCGAGTGAGAATCCCTCGAAATACATGGATAAAAAATGATGACATGCGGGTTGAAATCTCCGGAGAACTGGATTTAATAAAGGAGCTTGATTTCTTTGAAATATTCGGGCAGGTTGAAGTTGTCAGGGGACAATACGAATTGCTGGGCAGGGTATTTGTCATCAACGAAGGCACAGTCAATTTTCTGGGAGGGGAAGAAATGAACCTTAAAATGGACGTGGAGGCTTCCTATACTTTTAGAAATAACCAACAGGTGCAGCAGGAGCTTACTGTGAATATTTCAGGCACAATTGAGGAACCGGAAATTAATTTCGAACTCGATGGAAATGCAATTGAAGAAGGCGATGCCTTGTCTTACATCCTGTTCGGGAAAAGTATGGATGAACTGACAATAAATGAGCAGGACAATATGGAAAGTGCCGGAATTGGTAACCTTGCCCAACAAGCTGCTGCATCTCTGATTTCGGCACAACTTACCAATTTCCTGCAAAACAAACTGGACGTGGATTATATTGAAGTAAAAGGCGGAGGAGGATTCGACGAAGCTTCAGTTGTTGTAGGCAAATATATAACCAACAGATTATTTGTCAGCTACGAACAGCGCTTCGGACAAACCGACGAACAAAACCTCAAAAAATATGAAGTAAAGCTGGAGTATGAACTTTTCAGGTTCCTCTTTTTTGAAATTAATAATTCAACCATCGACAGTGGATTTGATATAATCTTCAGATTTGATGTGATATGATTTTTTTTTATAACTCTTCAATTTTGAAAAACCTTTCTCATCCTGTCCATAACATGTTTTTGTTTGAATTCATAAATCTGCTATAAAAAAATACTCCCCTGCTTTTCATAAAACACATACAATATCATTCAAATATTGTAATTTGCAAACAATTAAGATTAAATACTATTTTATACTACTATAATGGAGCTACTTGAACACACAGGAACATTGATCGACTACAACAACAGCTATGTAAAGGAGTCCCCTTCGATTGCAAGGGAGGTTAACAGACATGTAAGAATAACAGGATTAAAAAACTACTACGACAGGAACAAAGATAATAGTTATCGTCTTTTATGGGTTTTGGAAGGAGTAAAGTCTATACAGATAGATACAGAGGAATTTCCCTCATTTCCGAACCTGATTGTTTTTATTTCACCCGGACAAAAGCTTATCTATACATCTGCAGGTAACCCACAAGGTTGGGTACTGCAACTTTCAAAGGCCTATTATAATCTGCTTCGCTATGAGAATCTTGCATTTGGAAACCTTGAACTGTTTTCTTCACAGGCTGTAATACAAAAAATTGTTTTAAGCCCAAAGATTGGTGAGCGCATCCATGCATTGGCAGGGATGATAGATGAGCTGGCAGGTTCACAAATATCCAACAAAGAAAAAGGGATCCATGCATTACTGAAAGCGATACTTGTATATTGTGACAGCAATTGCAATGTCAGCCTGAACCGTGGATTAAGCACACAGGAAGTTAATATTGTGAGCAGGTTTAAACAGCTTGTTTCAGAAAACTATACAAGGCTTCACATGGTTTCTGATTATTCCAGGATTATGAACAAAACGCCAAAATATATCAACCAGGTTGTAAAACAGATACTTCGCATTACGGCTAAACAGGTAATTCAGGAACAAATAATAATCCGCGCCAGGAGAGAGTTAAAATTCAGTAACCAAAGCATAAAAGAAATAGCATTTTTATTGGGGTTTTCAGATCCTTATCATTTCAGTAATTTTTTTAAAGAAATGGTTGGGCTACCGCCTGTCAGATATCGCAACAGGTAGGTACAAAACCCCATACATACAATACATTTTCCAGTATAGCAAGCAGTTAAAGGCGGGCAACAAGCATTCCCCGTAGTACCTGCAATAACGGTTCATCAACAGTATACCATCAAAAAAAGGCTTTGTTTGCACAAAGCCTTCTTTAGTAAACGCTATAAATTGTTAGATTACTTCCACATTAAAAGCTACCGGTCCCCGGTCACTTTCCTTGATTTCAAACTGCACTGCCTGATCGTTTTCCAATCCGAACTGAGCATCTTTGATACCGGTACGATGAACGAAAACATCTTTTCCCTCCTGGGTATGAATGAATCCAAAGCCTTTTACGGCATCGTACCATTTCACTTTTCCTTGCATAAGCAGCCTGTTAGTAACGACCGCCGCCGCCTCTGTTATAGCCGCCGCCGCC
>OBJA01001589.1_pt1 | contig 15075 bp, 8 predicted proteins | sample 1519751 | NCBI WGS metagenome assembly OBJA01 (sample SAMEA3881238, study PRJEB22517) | soil metagenome | biome: lake sediment; feature: soda lake sediment; material: sediment, water from around vicinity | place: India | collected 2013-12-23 | depth 3 m | reverse complement strand
CCGGCAGTTTCAATCACTTTATACGGGCGGACGCCCGCAAGCCAAGGGCTGTCATCCACTGCAGAGGGGGTACGTACCTTCACGATATTCGTTCTTCAAGAGCAAGAACGAATTTCCGAGGAACTATACGGCCTTGGCCGAAGGCTCTTCCTTTGGCCGCTGATGATCGCGGTCGAGATGGAAGTTGATCCACGAGGAGGTATCCTTCAGCTCCCAAAGCCGCGGCGGGCCGAACTCGCAGGTGAGCTTCTCGGTCTCGCCGTGCTTCCTCATCCGCTCGTAGGCCCTTACCCAGACGCAGAGCTTGTCCTTGTTGACCTCGCAGTAGCCGGCCGCGCTGCCGCCGCAGGCGCCGTTGCGGGTATGCTTGGGGCAGCCCGATTCGGGGCAGAGGAAGCCGACGTGCTGGATGCCGCAGTCGCCGCAGCTCTGGCAGGAGAGCAGGACCTTCTTGAAGGGGTCTTCCAGGAACCGCTTCAGCACCCACGACTTCTTGTTCCTGTCGAGGTGGCCGGAGATCCGTTTATAGACAGGCGCCAGCGAGGCGCCCTTGTCGAAGAACAGGTCGTGGGCGGTCTTGAGGAAGATATAATGGCAGTTGTCGGTGATCTTCATCCTGATCCTTTCCTTCTCCGCCGCTTCCCGGGCCGACTCCCGCTTGCCGTACACGTAGAACCTGCCCGGCTCGTCCTCGCGGAACTCCTCCACATAGTCCCGCCAGTTGTGCTCGATGGTCTCCATCCGGTCAAGGATCTTGCCCACCGTGTCGAAGCTGTCGTGAATGCCGCCGATATGGATCCCGTTGTAGCCGATGCCCTTCAGCACCACGCCGAGGCGGGCGATGCGCTCGATGGCGTGCTTCTTGCCCTCGACCGGATCCTCCCACTCCTGCATGACCTTCTTGAAGAGCTTCTCCGTGACCACGACGCCGGGCACCCGGCCGGCATGCATCGGCTTTGCCGATCTCTTGTCGAGGAGGTAGAGGGAGGCGATGGCCGGGATGTCCATGCCCTTTTCCTTCTTGAAGAGCAGCAGTTCCTCGTATTTATCGATGTCGTAGCCGAGCTGGGTGATGGTGAAGGAGGCGCCGGCCTCGATCTTTCGTTCGAGTTTCCGGTACTGGATGAAGGTTTCGGCCTCGGTGTACTTGAAGGGCGAGACCGCGCAGCCGGTGACGAAGATGCTGGAGTGGCCGGTTTTGATCAGCCTGCGGTTCAGGTCCTTGAACATCGAGGTGAGCACCACCGAGTCGAAGTCGAAGACCGGGGTGCCCTTGCCGCCGAAGCCTTTGCCGGAGTAGTCGCCGGTGAGGCACAGGATGTTCTTCATGCCCATCCGGGCCAGCTGCAGGGCTCGGCTCTCCATGCCGACCCGGTTGGTGTCCCGGCAGGTGAAGTGCACGATGACATCCATGCCGCTGCCGAGGATCTCGTGGCCGAGCATGTCCGGGCTGAGCGCGGGATTGCCGCCGGGATTGTCGGTGATGGAAACCGCGGTGAGCCTGCCGTCCTGCGCGGCCTCCCTGGAGACCCCGGTGATCATGTCGATGGTGCGGCCGCTCGATTCCCGGCCGGGGACCAGTTCCAGGGTGACAACAAATTTTTCCGGCGTTGAAATGTCATCATTGAAATTGCGAATCACGGAACATCCTCCTTGTTCTGCTTCGCAGGCCTCTCGGGTTGGCGGCTGGCTCGCCAAGGCAGAAGAATCCTTCGCCCCTGCCCCTCACCGCCCGAAACCTGCATCGGTAACCAAGCCCCGGCACATGCCGACAATACCTATCACATTTTTGGCTCTTGATGCCCGACGCACTCCTTCCCAATTCACGGCGAATCAACAGGAACCATTCTCAACCGAGCGACCGACAATATACACCATTCGTCCTTAAAGTGTATAATTTTGCGTTATTTTTGTCCATTTTTCCTGCTCCAAAATTTTTATCATTATTTTCACTGAATTTGATTACAACCATCGCCAAAATTTTAGTTCAACTCTTACAGTATCTTACATTGTAGTATCTGGCAGAACCGAGGTCTGCACCTGACAAAAAATGCAGCGCCGGCCCGGTCGCCGCCCGGCCAGGGAGAAAAACGGGCAATCAGGGTTTTCAATCGCCTCGACCAGCCGGGTGATTTTCACTTGGAAACAGGCAACGAGAAAAACCGTCGCAGCCACTTTTTCATCCACTTCCACGGGAAAAGCATCGATACGCGTTTTTGATATGCTCGATAGCCCTCGCCGTGGCGGGCGATGATCTTTCGCTCTTCCAGCAGCGTGCCGATTACCAGGTAGCAGGAGAGGATGACCGCTGCAAGGAACTTCGGCAGCGGATATTCGGGAAGGACAGACCAGATGAGCAGCAGACTGCCGAGGTACCAGGGATGACGGACCAACCCGAAGACCCCCTCGTCCGTGAACTCGGGAGAATCATTGAGCAGGAGGCGGGTCTGCCCTGTCTTGAGCTGCCTGAGCCCGAGAAGATACCCCATGTCGTACTTCCCGGCCCCGCCCCGGAACAGGAGAAAGGCACAGACGAGCAGGAGGGTGCGGGGGATATGTCCCCAGCCCTCCCAGCGGAACACGACGTCCCCCCCGGCAAGGCCGGTGGCGACCGCCAGCGGCGCGAGGGTCAGCAGGGCCAGGCTGTTGTACAGCAGGCGGTAGTACCGTTCTATTCCCGGTATGCGCCTGTGGATGGCGGCGATGACGACGGGATCGATCAGCAGGCTGTGCAGAGTGCACCAGCCGAGCCATAACAAAATCAGCAGTACCGTATTCATATCATCTTTTCGAACATGTAAAGAGACACCTTCGACCCTGCCATCAAACATAGGACAGCAAGGTTCGGCAGGCAAGAAACCGCCGCTGCCGGGCCGAGCCGAAGCATCCGAATCCTAACCGGATCGCGCTCCAAAAGTCTTGACATGACAGGTAAGGTGGGTAAATTGTCTGGAATTTCAAAAACACTGCCGCCCAAAGGCGCCGTCGGCAGCTGGATCACCTCTCTTTCTTGGGCAATTATGAGAAAGTCTCTTACTCCCGCGTTTCTCCACTCAGAATCGGCCGGCGGCATTCTGCTCGTTGCCATGGCCTTCCTGGCGATGATCCTGGCCAACAGCCCGCTGTCCCACTATTACAACATGTTCATTTCCACACCGGTCCACATCCGCATCGGTCCCCTGGAAGTGGCCAAGCCTCTGCTGCTGTGGGTGAACGACGGGCTGATGGCGGGTTTCTTCTTTCTGGTCGGGCTCGAACTGAAGAGAGAAGTGCTGATCGGTGAATTCAGGAACAGAAGGAACATCATCCTGCCGGCGGTGGCCGCAGTGGGCGGCATGGTGATTCCGGCCCTCATCTACATTGCGCTCAGCCATGACGATCCCATCGCCATGCGCGGCTGGGCGATCCCGGTGGCCACCGATATCGCCTTCGCGCTCGGCGTCCTTTCCCTCCTGGGGCCGCGGGTGCCGGTCAGCCTGAAGTTGTTGCTGACCTCGCTTGCCATCTTCGACGATATCGGCGCGATCCTGATCATCGCCATTTTCTATACCGAATCCATCTCCCTGGTCTCCCTGACGATCGTGACCTGCTGTATCGCCGTTCTCCTGGTGATGAACCTGAAAGGGCAGGAATCGATCGCCATGTACATCTTCGTGGGCTCGATCATGTGGGTGGCCCTGCTCAAGTCCGGGGTACACGCCACCCTTGCCGGCGTACTCCTCGCCATGTTCATCCCCATGAATTCGCGCAAGGACAACGGGCATTCGCCGCTCATGCGCCTCGAGCACGATTTCCAGGCCGCCATCGCCTACTACGTCCTGCCGATCTTCGCCTTCTGCAACAGCGGAATCCACTTCGCCGGAGGCTCCTTCACCTTCTTCTTCCACCAGGTGCCGGTCGGGATAGCCCTCGGATTGTTTTTCGGCAAGCAGCTCGGGGTCTTCACCTTCATCTGGCTTGCCATCCGCCTGAAGATCGCGGCCAAGCCGCGGGACCTTACCTGGGCTTCCATCTATGGACTGTCCTGCCTGTGCGGGATAGGTTATACCATGAGTCTCTTCATCGGCACCCTCGCCTTCGGCCACCCCCTCAGCCCTCCGCCGTTCGATGAACGGGTAGGGGTAATATTCGGCTCCTTTCTCTCGGGAATTCTCGGCTATTTCATCCTTCGCAGGTGTCTGAACGGAACCCCCGCCCAAGAAACCGGGGGGCGCGCGGTTCGCGCCGAAACCCGGCAACCGGGAAAGGCCTTTGATGTATCTGCCTCGAAAAACTATACATTTCAGCCTCTCCACCCTCACTCGATAACTCGCAGAGAGCAACCATGAAACACCGATCGGCGGCCGTTCAGTGGCATTTTTTTATTCTCTGCCTGCTCACCTTGACATGCGGCCTGATTTCTTCGGAGGCCAGGGCCGAATTCCAGAAGACAAAGATCGCCGTGCTCGACTTCGAGCAGATCGGCGACAATTTCGAGACCAGGGGATTGGGCCCGATAGTGGCGGAATGGTTCACCCACGGCATGGTCAGGAGCGGGCGTTTCGATGTTGTCGAGCGGGCGGTGCTGCAGAAGATTTTGACCGAACGGAAGATGATGGCACCCGGCATGAGCGATGTGAGCGGTGCCGCGGACCTGGGAAAGATGCTCGGGGTGAAGGCGGTTGCCACCGGTTCCGTCATCAAGAACCGGCAGTCAATAGAAGTCAACTCGCGGGTGGTCAATGTCACGACCGGGGAGATCGTCGCGGCGGACAGTTACCGCAGCAACTCGGAGGAAGACCTGCACGACCTGGTCGATCAGCTCGTTGAGCAGCCCGTCGAGGTTGGCCTGCACGACCTGGTCGATCAGCTCGCCGCCGGCATCATCCGGAATTACCCCCTGACCGGTTACGTGGAGAAGAGGTCCGGCAGCTCGGTAGTCATCGACGTCGGGCTTGACTCCGGGCTCGCCCCCGGCACGGAGTTCATCGTCTACCGGGAAGGGGAAGTGATCAGACATCCGAAGACCGGTGAGGTTCTCGATGTCCGACAGATTCATACCGGCCGACTGCGTATCACCAGGATCAGCAGGAATGTTGCGGAAGGGGAGATCCTCGCCGAAGAACGAGGCGGCATCGAGGACAGGCAACTGGTGCAAAGTGTCCTCAAGGAGAAAACACAGCCCCCCGCCAGGATCGCGCCACCCCCCGGGGCGGGAAATCCATACAATAAAGCTTCCCGGGACGGCACCCCGCATTGATGCCGCCCCTCCTACAAGACAACTTCCTGGGCTTACCGGTCGCCCCGTCCGCCATCGCCGCGGTCGCGGTCGCTCCGGAACCCATGTCCGCCTCGACCTCCGGGGCCGCGGCCGCCCTGCCCGCTCCGACCGCCTGTCCCCCGGCCCCGGCCGCCTCCGCCCGGACTACCGCCCCCGCCTTCGGGACGCGGTCTCGCCTCATTGACGATTATCGCCCGGCCTTTTACATCCTTGCCGTTGAGTGCTTCCATCGCCGATTGCGCATCGGCCTGGGAATCCATCTCGATGAACCCGAAACCCTTGGACTGACCACTGAACTTGTCCTTGATGATGCTCGCCGAGTCGACCTTACCAAACTGTTCAAACATCTGTTTTAACTCGGGTTCGCTAATTTCATAGGAGAGATTCCCCACATATAGCTTCATCCTTTTCTCCTTTTCTAAAAACATCGTCATTGGATTGTTGCCCAACAAATAATATGCGCTTAACAATACCCAATACGGAGAAAGTTATCAACGAATCTCCTGGCCTCCCCGCGCTTTTCTTTGCCGGTCTTTACTTATAATAGGGAAGAATTGGGGCAGCACAACCGCATGATCATTTGTATCTTGCTATAATTCAGTCATTTCCAACCGGCCGAAACGAGGACTGCAGGGGCGCTGCCGGATCAGTGCCGTTCAAGCAGATTCTTGACCGTGCTGATCTCGATGTAGGAGGCCCCGTTGGCGGAACCGAAGTTGCCGGCGAGGACGGTGATCAGGCTCTCTGGTTCGACCCGCTTCTCCTCCAGCAGACGGGTGAGGGCCCGGTGCAGGAATTCGTGGGAGGAGAGGTCCGCCTCCATGAAGGTGGCCTCCACCCCGTAGGAGAGGGCGAGTTCCCGAACCACCTTCTTGCTGTAGCACTGGGCGAAGATGGGGGTTTCGCCACGGAAGGCGACGAGACTCAGGATGGTCCTGCCGCTGATGGTGTCGGCGACCAGGGCCTTGGTCGGCAACCGCAGGGAGGCCTTGACGGCCGCCTTGGCCAGATAGCTGGTGACGCTGTTGGCTATTTCATAAGGCGTGTCGGTGAAGGTGGAAAGGCTCGATTCCACCTCCTCGGCAATCTTCGCCATCATCCGCACCGATTCGAGGGGATACTTGCCATAAGCCGTCTCCCCCGACAGCATGATCGCGTCGGTGAGATCCAGGCAGGCGTTGGCGACATCGGAGACCTCGGCCCGGGTCGGCCGGGGCGACTTGATCATCGACTGCAGCATCTGGGTGGCGATGATCACGGGCTTGCGCCGCTCGATGCATTTCCTGACCAGCCGCTTCTGGATAATCGGGATCTTCTCCGCCGGGATCTCGATGGCCAGGTCGCCCCGGGCCACCATCACCCCATAGGCGTGGTCGAGAATCTCGTCGATATTGTCGACGCCCTCCTGGTTCTCGATCTTGGCGATGATCTTGATCCCGCTGTTCCTGGAGTCGAGGATCTTCTGAATGGCCAGGACATCCTCCTTTCGCCGGACGAAAGAGTGGGCGATGAAGTCGATATCCTGGTCGATGGCGAACTCGACGAAGGCCACGTCCTTCTCGCTCAGGGCGGGCAGCTTCCGGGTCTTGACCGAGGGAAGGTTGATGCTCTTCCTGCCTTTGATGATGCCGTCGTTCTTCACCTCGCACTTCAGGAGATCCGTCGCCTTCTCCCGCACCTCGAGTTCGATCTCCCCGTCGTCGATGAGGATCCGGTCGCCCACCGACATCTCCTCGACGAAATGGTCGTAATTGAGGCAGATGCTGCCCGGGACGCACTGTCCATATTTATTGCCGATGACACAGACCAGGTCGCCGGTTGAGACGGGGATGTCGGTGTTGACCGAGGTCGTCCTGATCTCCGGCCCCTTGGTGTCGATCATGATGGCAATCCGGTCGGAGACTTTCCGGACGTTGTCGATCACCACCCGAGCTTCCTCCGGGGTCTGGTGCGCGGTGTTCAGCCGGACTACATCCATGCCGGCCCGGTGCATGCCGGTAAGAAATGGGATATCGCAGAGGGTGTTGGATATCGTGGCTATGATTTTCGTTTTTTTCATGTGGCAAATTTCAGGCAAGGAATGAGGGGCCGTTACGAATTTCCAGGTACTGATAACAAAGCTAGACAGTATGGTTGAAGCCCGGGAATGGCAAGGCCGGCATTGCCGCTCGCCGGCCTTTCTACAGAAGAATAGAAAATCCGCCTGAACATTACCGCGAACAAGCACCGGCGGGAAATGAACACCGGGAAGAAAGACCGCTCGGCAAGGGCTGGGCGAGCCTGCCACGCCTTTGCCGGCGGGTGTCGAAGATTACTGCATTCTCGTCGGCTTGCACAGATGCTGAGGATTTGCCGAAATGCTGCCGCAGCCGCAGGAGTATTGCATTTCCACCACTTTTTCGTTGCAGACCTCGGCGTCGGCAGCGCTGCACAACTTTTTCTTATATTCTTCGCTGATCGGGTTGCAGAGGTTGCTGGAATCTTCTGAAACCACCCCGCAGTTTTCACATAGATAGGCCATGTCGTTCCTCCTCTTACACAGGTTGCAGGGAACCGTTGCGGCAATCCATCGCATTCCGTGTTGCCGACGGCACACCTTTTTCATGAATTCATCCGGAAATGCCGCAGGACGTCGACCGCCGAACAGACCGGATCAACCCATGAAAAACAACTAAGCTGTATTCCTTAGGTTGTCAACACGCCGAGAATACGCGGCTTGCAGCGTGAAAGCGGCAACGGCTCCGTCAAGTGAAGGATGAAGCTCCCCGGGCACGCCGATGTCCCGGCGACACGCTCCGGCTGTGCAAAAATGCCTGGAAAAGAAGTTGCGCTTATCAAAGCAAATATTCTAGGATTAACCGAGCGGGTATGAGATTCTTTTTCCCTGCTCCGGCATTCCTCAGCCACAACACTCCCGAGGAGGTCTTCCCATGGCGAAACCGAAGGGCTATCCAGTTGGGCCGGTTCTCGGCATCCTCTTCTTCCTCCTGTTCGTTTCCCTGCCGGCTTCGGCCCGGGAAGATGCGCCCGGCAAGGATCTGCGGATCGTCCGCATCACCCCGGCCGGCGAGGAAGTCCCGCCGGGCAGGCAGGTGGTCATCCAGTTCGATCGACAGGTGGTGCCTCTTGGCCGGATGGAGCGGAAGAGCGAGGAACTGCCCATCGCCATCGAGCCGCAGCTCAACTGCCGGTGGCGGTGGCTGAACGGGACGACGCTGGCCTGCAACCTGAACGAGGAGGATGCCCTGCAGCCGGCGACCGAGTACCGGATCACCGTCAGGCCCGGCATCGAGACGCCAGAGCAGGCGACCCTGGCCGAACCGGTTCACCACCGGTTTTCCACCGAACGGCCGCGGGTCACTGAAATGTGGTTCAGGGCCTGGCTCGCCCCGGGCCTGCCGCAGAGTGCGCTCCGTTTCAATATGCCGATGGCAGAGGAGTCGCTGGCCGCCCATCTCTTCTACCGTCTGGAGGACGGCACGCGCATTCCCACCAGGATAGGGCGGGATCCGGATTACGGGTCGGCCGGCCGGCCGGACAACCGAATGTGGCTGGTCAGCCCCGCCGCCGAATTGCCGGCGGAGACGGCCGGCGAGCTGGTCATCGAGCCGGGCACCCTGGCCCTCACGGGCGGCGGCGCCCCCGGAACCGAACAGCGGGTTCTTGACAGGTTCCACCCCATTCCCGAGTTCCGTTTCCTGGGCGTGCGCTGCACCTCTGCCGACAACCAGGCCTTCGAGATTCCTCCCGTTCCTGAAAGCGGGCAGGACCAGCGGCGCTGCCTGCCCTCGGGTGGCGTCTCCCTGCTTTTTTCCGCCCCTGTCCAGGCCGAGGGGCTGAAAAACGGCCTGCAGTTCTCTCCGCCTCTCACGGGCCATGGCCCGGAGGGCGACCCCTGGGACCAGATCTATTCCTACTCGCGGCTGTTCGAGCCGCACCAGCAGGGGAAGACCTATGCCATCGACCTGCCGGAGAACTTCCTCCGCCCCGATACCGCCTATCTTCTGCAGCTTTCCGCCGGGGTGACCGACGAATTCGGCCGGAACCTCGCCCAGTCCGCCAGGGCGACCTTTGCCACCGACCACCGGGCGCCCGATTTCGCCCTCCTGAAGAACATGCCGGTGCTGGAGAAGAACCTCGATTCCGACGCCCATGTCTGGGCGGTCAACCTTGCCGAGCTCCGGCTCGAGTACCAGGCGCTGACGGCAGCCGGCGGGAATCCGGGGACGAAGACCATCACCCCGGTGGGCCCGAGGAACACCGCAATCCCGGTGCCGATGGAGATCCGCAGCCTCGTCGGCGGGGAGTCGGGGATCGTCCAGGGCAGCTTTGCCACCGTGCCGGCCGTGCCGGGCAAGGCCCCCGAGGAGTCCTGGTTCTTCGCCCAGGTAACGCCCTTCCAGGTCCACCTGAAGCTCGGCCATCACAACAGCCTGGTCTGGATCACCGACCTTGCCTCCGGCAACCCCGTGGAGGGCGTGGATGTCCGGGTCCTGAAGAGCACCTTCAAGGACCTCGACAGAAACCTGCGCCCCCTGGCCCAAGGAAAGACCGACGCCGAGGGCGTGGCCATGCTGCCCGGCACCGCCGCCATGGATCCCCGCCTGCAGTATGTGTGGGGCAACGGCCGCGAGGAGCCTGGCCTCTTCCTCTTCTGCGAAAAGGAGGGCGAGGACGGCGGCCTGGCCGTGCTGCCGCTGCGCTACGACTATCACGTATCGGCCGAGGGCGCCAACCGCGAGTACATCCCCGACTGGCTGCGGCCGCTCCACGGCCACATCCGGGCCTGGGGGGCGACCGCCCAGGGCATCTACAAGGTCGGCGACACCGTGCAGTACAAGATCTTCGTGCGCGATCAGGACAACCTGCGCTTTACCCGGCCGCCGGGGGCGGGCGGCGCCGAGGCCGCGGCCAAGGCCCCCCCCCGCTACCATCTCAAGGTCTTCGACCCCCAGGACAAGGTGGTCTACGAACAGGACGACATCGCCATCTCCCCCTTCGGGACGCACCACGGCGAGTTCGCCCTCGCCAAAAACGGCGCCGTCGGCTGGTACCGCTTCCTCCTGTCCGCCAGTTTCACCAGTGAGGAGTGGGAAGCGATGCGCGTCCTGGTCAGCGATTTCACCCCCGCCCCCTTCCGGGTAACCACCGACCTCAAGGGCGAGACGTTTGGAGCGGGCGATACGGTGACCGTCGAAAGCATGGCCAAACTGCACGCCGGCGGGGCCTACAGTGGGGCGGCGGCGAAGCTCGCCGCAACCCTCGAGGCCAGGCCCTTCACCCCCGACAATCCTCTCGTCCGGGGCTTTTCCTTCGACAGCACCGAGGATAACCGGCGCAGGCACGGGACCGAAACCGTCCATCAGACGGAAGGCAACCTGGATGACCAGGGCCGGTGGGAAAACAGCTTCGGCCTGCCCGAGACCCCGATCTGGTACGGCCGGCTGAACGTTGAGAGTTCGGTTCGTGACGACCGCGGAAAATCGATCGCCGGCCGGGCTGCGGCCGCCTACTTCGGCCGGGACCGCTACGTCGGCCTCCTCCAGGAGGACTGGACCCTCCAGGAGAACCGGGCAGCCAGGGTCAGGCTGGCGGTGGTCGACCGCGAGGGGCGCCTGGTCGAGGGCGTGCCGGTGAAACTCACGACCGAGCACAAGACGACCTGGGGAGCCCGGGTCAAGGGCGCGGGCGACGCCTACCTCACCGAATACGAGCACGCCTGGGAGCTGGAAGAGGAGCTGGCCGGCGTCTCCTCGGCGGATCGGCCGCTGGAATTCACCTTCACTCCGGCCAGGGCCGGCAGCCTCCGCCTGGTGGCCGCCATCGCCGATACCGAGGGCCGCACGCACACCACGGTGATCGAACGCTGGGTGACCGGCAAGGGCGTGGTCCTGTGGGCGTCGACGCCGGGCAATCTCCTCAACGTCTACCCGGAAAAGTCCTCCTACGACGTCGGCGAGACCGCCCGTTTTCTGGTGCAGAACCCCTTCCCCGGCAGCCGGGCCCTCATCACCGTCGAGCGTTTCGGGGTCATCGACCGCTGGGTCGCGACCTTCCCCGACAGCTCGGCGGTGGTGGAAATCCCGGTGCGTCCCGATTACCTGCCCGGCTTTTATGTCTCGGTGACGGTCACCGCGCCGCGGGTCGAAAAGCCCCTGGGCCCGCAGGGGGAGGATCTTGGGAAGCCGACCTACCGCATGGGTTACGTGAAGATTCCGGTGAAGGACCCCTACAAGGAGCTCGAGGTTCAGGTCCGGCCCGGCCGTGAGACCTACAAGCCCCGCGACACCGTCCGGGTGGAGCTCGCGGTGCGGCCGAGACACCTCGAGCCGGGGGAGGCCGCGCCGCCGGTCGAGCTGGCGGTTGCGGTGCTGGATGAGGCGGTGTTCGACCTGCTCCTCCAGGGTCGCAGGGCCTTCGACCCTTACCAGGGCTTCTACTTCCTCGACGAGCTCGACCTCCGCAACTACAGCCTCCTGATGCAGTTGGTCGGCCGGGAAAAAATGGAGCTCAAGGGGGCGAGCCCCGGCGGGGGCGGCGGTCCGGATCTCGGCATGCGCTCGCTGTTCAAGTTCGTCTCCTACTGGAACCCTTCGCTGATACCTGACGTAGAAGGCCGGGCGGACATCGAGTTCGAGGTGCCGGACAACCTCACCGGCTGGAGGGTCCTGGTCATGGCGGTAAGCCCGGAAGACCGGATGGGCCTGGGGGAAGCGGTTTTCAAGGTCAACCAGGCAACCGAGATCCGCCCGGCCCTGCCCAACCAGGTGCTGGAAGGCGACAGCTTCTCGGCCGGATTCACCTTCATGAACCGGACCGATCAGCCGAGAAAGCTCGGCATCGAGTGCACGGCAAGGGGACCGGTGCAGGGCGCGGCGGGAGACATGGCGGTGCGGTTCAGCCGGGTCCTGACCCTGGCGCCGTACCAGCGGGAGACCCTCTTCTTCCCCCTGACGACCATGGAGCCGGGGACCGTTTCCCTCTCGGTCGCCGCCGGCGACGAGACGGACAGGGACGGCCTGGCCGTGAGCCTGCCGGTCCGCGCCCGGGAATACCCGGAGGTGGTCGCCGGCTACGGCCTGATCGACAACGCCATCGCCACCGAACCCATCCTCTTCCCCGAGATGGGCAAAGAGGGCGGCGAGCTGACCCTCACGCTCTCGCCATCGGTGATCGGCGGCATCACAGGGTCCTTCGCCTTCCTCCGCGACTATCCCTACAGCTGCTGGGAACAGAAGCTTTCCCGGGCTGTGCTGGCGGCCCTGTACGGCCCGCTGAAACCCTACCTGCCCGCCGATTTCGCCTGGCCGGACAGCGAAAAGGTTGCGCGCGAGACCCTGGCCCTCGCCGGCGAGTTCCAGGCGCCGAACGGCGGAATGACATTCTATCAGCCGAAGGATGAGTTCGTCTCCCCCTACCTCGGCGCCTTCACCGCGCTGGCCTTCAACCGGCTCCGGCAGGAGGGGTATCCGGCTCCCGCCCAGGTGGAACAGCGGCTGCATGACTACCTGCAGAACCTGCTCCGCCACGAGGCGGTGCCGGACGAATACAGCCGCGGCATGACCGCGACCGTCCGGGCCGAACGGGGCGGGGCGGCCAGCGCCGATGCCCTGCGCTACCTCCCGCAGCTGCCGACCATGAGCCTCTTCGGCAAGGCCCTCTATCTCCGGACGCTGCTGAACACCGGGGCAACGTTCGGACAGCAGCGGGAGGTGCTCGATGGGCTCCTTGCCCACGCCGACCGGAGCGCGGGGCGCGTGGTGTTCCGCGAGACCCTGGACACCGGCTTTTCCGCCCTGCTGTCGTCGACCACCAGGGACAACGCCGCCATCCTCGGCGCGCTCATCGCCTGGGTCAAGGTCAACCCGAACGACAGCGCCATGCGGGAACTGGCGGTGAACCTCATGCGCACCATCAGCGAGAGCCGCAAGGCCGGAACCCATTGGCCGTCCACCCAGGACAACCTCTTCGTCGCCATGGCCCTCACCGATTACGCGAAGTCCTTCGAAGAACGCCAGCCGGACATGCAGGTGGCGGGCCGGCTGGACCGCCTCCCCCTGGGCGCCGGCCGCCTGACCGCCTATACCGAACCTCCGCTGGTCTTCAGGAAAGCGGTAGAGGCCCGAGACGCCGGCAGGAGAACCCTGCTCCACCTGGAAAAGATCGGAGCCGGCAACCTCTACTACACCACCCGGCTCGCCTATACGCCCCGCCAGCGGGACCTCTCCCCGGTCAACGCCGGCATCGAGGTCCACCGGGAATACAGCGTCAAGCGGAACGGCAACTGGCAGCTCCTGACCGGGGACATGGCCATCCGGACCGGCGAGGTGGTGAAGATCGATCTCTTTGTTTCCCTGCCGGCGGAACGCTACTTCGTCGTGCTGGACGATCCGGTGCCCGGGGGCCTGGAGCCGGTAAACCGGGAGCTGGCCACCGCCGCCCATGCGGACGCCGAAACGGAAAAGGCACTCGAAGCGCCCGTCGCCGAAGGATCATACCACAGCCGCTTCCCGGACTGGGTTGAGGATACCTTCGGCCGCTGGAGCTTCTACCACCGGGAACTCCGCCACGACGCGGCCCGCTTCTACTCCGAGCGGCTGGCGGCCGGACGCTATCACCTGAGCTACACCGCCCAGGCCATCGCCCCGGGCGAGTTCCTGATCCTGCCCGCTCACGCCGAGGAGATGTACGCCCCGGAGGTCTTCGGCGACTCGGCGCCGGCAAAACTTTCTGTCACGGCGGCAAGATAGGGCAGTGGCGGCAATGAGGGGAGGGAAGAAGGCGCGCGGCGCGCTGCTTGGTGGAGGGGCCATCCTTGCCGCCCTCATTCTGCCGGCGGCGGCTTTGCTGTGGCTCGGCTTTCGGCTGCACGAGGATCTTCGGCCGCCGCCCCATGACCTGCGTCCCCAGACCCTCGAGTCCCGGCGGCCGCAATTCCTCGACCGCCACGGCATCCCCCTCTCCCGCACCTACGACAATCCCTACAATATCCACGACTGGCTCCCCCTCCACGAGATCCCCATACTCCTCCAGGAGGCCTTCATCGCCTCGGAAGACCGCAGGTTTTACCGCCATCGCGGCGTGGACTGGCCGGCCCGGGCCCATGCCCTGGTGCAGAATATTGCGGCCATGAAAGGCGTCCGCGGGGCGAGCACCATCACCGAGCAGGTGGTGCGCATCCTCCACCCCCGGCCGCGGACCCCGTGGTCGCGCCTGCTGGAGGGATTCGAGGCGGCGCGCCTGGAGAAACGGTTCGGCAAGGCGGAAATCCTCGAGTTCTACCTCAACCAGGTGCCCTACGGCCGGCAGCGGCGCGGCGTGCTGCAGGCCGCCCGGCTCTATTTCGACCGCGACCCGGACACCCTCTCCGCGCAGGAGATGCTGGCGCTGGCGGTCCTGGTGCGGGCCCCGGCCCGGCTGAGCAGGGACGGCGGCCGGGACCTCGCCCGCCCCCTTGCCCGGCTGCGCGACGTGCTCGCCCGGACCGGCCGGATGGCGGAACATTCCGGCAATGGATGGACTCCGGACTTGTCCCTGGCCGCCCCCCGCCTGCCGGTGGAGGCGGGCCATTTTCTCCGGCAGCTCGCCGATCGGGCCCCCGGCAAAACCGGTACCGCGGCAACAGTAAGCCCGGCCAGGATTCTGACCACCCTCGACAGCGGCCTGCAGGGCAGGATCCAGGAGATCCTCGACCGGCACCTGCGCGACCTGAACCATTCATCGGTCCAGAACGGTGCGGTGCTGGCGGTCAACCACACAACCGACGAGATCCTCGCCTGGGTCAACGGCGGCGCCGCCTCGGCCGACACCCCCGG
>OBJA01001588.1_pt1 | contig 15075 bp, 4 predicted proteins | sample 1519751 | NCBI WGS metagenome assembly OBJA01 (sample SAMEA3881238, study PRJEB22517) | soil metagenome | biome: lake sediment; feature: soda lake sediment; material: sediment, water from around vicinity | place: India | collected 2013-12-23 | depth 3 m | reverse complement strand
TAATAGACGAACCTATACAAACAGTCTGATTATTTGTGCCAGCGGCTGAGGTTAATGTAATTGTATTATTTGGAGTAACTGTTATAGTGCCATTGGCAGTAATGACTCCACATCCTCCGGTGAGAGTAACTGTATATGGGAAAGTGCCAGATGCACTTGGGTTGCCACTAATCGTAATATTTCCTCCAACATAATTGCCGGTTACTCCGGCTGGTAGACCGCTAAATGTTGCTCCGCTTGCACCGGTTGAGCTGTAAGTAATGTTCGTAATAGACGAACCTATACAGACTGTCTGATTATTTGTGCCGGCGGCAGAGGTTAATGTAATTGTATTATTTGGAGTAACTGTTATAGTGCCATTGGCAGTAATGACTCCACATCCTCCGGTGAGAGTAACTGTATATGGGAAAGTGCCAGATGCACTTGGGTTGCCACTAATCGTAATATTTCCTCCAACATAATTGCCTGTCACACCTGCCGGTAAACCACTAAATGTTGCTCCGCTTGCACCGGTTGTGGTGTAAGTAATGTTTGTAATAGACGAACCTATACAGACTGTCTGATTATTTGTGCCGGCGGCTGATGTTAATGTAATTGTATTGTTTGGAGTAACTGTTACGGCTGTTGTACTTTGCGCGGTACATGAGCCTAAAGTAACTGTAACAGTATAGTTCCCTGCCATTGCAGTTGTCGCACTGGGACGTGTCGGGGTTCTGGTATTTGCAGTCCATCCTCCGGGTCCCGACCATGAATATGTTGCTCCGGCAACACTTGTTGTACTCAAACTAATAGTCTGTCCGGGGCAATAAGGACCAGTATTTGTCGCATTCGCAGAAGGAGTTGGATTAACAGTAACACTAGTCATAGCAGACGCAGTACAACCATAAGTATCTGTAACTACAACAGTATAGTTCCCTGACATTGCTGTTGTTGCATTTGGTCGAGAGGGATTTTGTGCTCCCGATGTCCAGCCAGATGGACCTGACCAAGCATAACTAACACCAGTATTACTAGTTCCTGTAAGATTAAGTGTCTGTCCTGAGCATATAGGAGAATTTGATGAAGCACCCGGATTAATAAACGGAGCCTGACCTACAACAACTTCACCTGTCCAAGTACATCTACCATAAAAATCGGTAATTGTCAAATAGTATGTCCCTGCTGCTAAATTAGATAAAGAAGTTACTCCTGATGCTGAAAATCCTCCAGGACCAGTCCATTCATATGTATATGGAGAAGAACCTCCGGACACTCCTGTTACATTTACTGCCCCGTTTGTTTGCCCAAAACAGCCTGCGTGAGAAATGAGATTTAATGTAGCACTAACTCCAATTATAGAGAAGTTGACAGATGAAGTGGCTGATGCATTATCACAAAGGTCATAAACGCCTCCTGCATTCAATGTTATAGTATAATTTCCATCGTGCTCCAAATAGTCATTTAATTCTATAGTCCAAATATTATCGTACCAAGTCCCTTGATATGTCCCCGAAGCTTCTCCTGCAATACATAGCGAGCTCCATACATGACTGATATCATAAGTTCCATTTGGTCCAGTAACAGTAAAAGCTGTTGGCTGAACTCCATCACACCAAACATCTTCTGATAACTGAACAGTAATAGAATTCGCTCCACAATGAGGCACACTAATCAAGTTGGTAACAACCGGAGCTGTATTATCAATAATGGATGCTGTACTATTACTAAAATTGATAGAATATCCTGCAGTATTACCAGTATAGTTCGTGATATGTATAGCATAAGTTTGCCCCGCCGCAACCCAAATCCTATTATTAAAAGGATTACAACCACTGCCATGCGGAACACAGGAAGCAGAACCTGCATCACTCATACCGGTATTACCTCCAGTGCCACAATAATTGCAAGAAACGGGCGGATTTGCAGTATAGTTAACTAATCCTGCACAAGAAACTGTAGTAATATTATGTAAAGACCAATCATAATCTGCGGCATCAGTAGGAACTATTGTAAATCCCAGCCAACCCGCCTGTGAAACTGTAAAAGTATACCACATACTATTCAATTCACCTGTTACCAAACAATTTGGACAATTATTACTATTAGCACTCATTCCAAAGTGAGTTTGAAAATTGAACAAGTCGTAATAATTACCTTCTCCAAAAGCAGAAACAGGGTGTGTATTATTTACTGCACATAGAGGTAAAGCTCCCAAACAGTCTGCAGTAGTTGGAGCGGGTATTTTTCGATATGCTAGGGTGCCGGCAGCAACAATTCCTGTTAAACAAGGAGGTCTATATATTGAAACCCTGAATTGACCAGCTGCCGGAGCAACAAATACAACCTCAGACCCTAAACCACAATAATCATCATTAAAATATCCTGTTGGAGCACCGCTTGGATGATAATGTATTTCGATATGAGTGTCAATAGTTGTTGACCCTCCGTTTTGACAAAAAGAGAATATAAAAACTTCGCCAGCATAAGCTGCATTAAAGGTATAATACCTTCCTGCACTAACTGCCATTGTTTGCCAATTTTCATTAGGCACAGGATTTAGATTTCCTGAATTGGTTCCTCCAACACAATTATCACAACTCATGCATCTTACTGTAGTTGCTCTACATGTGTTATTTGTCCCACACTCAGAATTCGAAGATATATGTATTCGGACTGTTCCACTAAAAGTAGCTGTCCACATTATATAACCTTGCCCTTGAGCAAGAAATCCATTGGTATTATTGGTAAGAACCAGCCAATCATTTGCATTTGAGGAACTGAATCTATACACCTGCCCAGAAACAACGTTATTTATTACATTATAATCGCCTGCCCAGTTACAATTATCAATTAGCAAAGGTTCACCATTAGTAGGAGCATTAACTGTTGTCCAAGCTGTAGACTGAACGCATGGATTAGTAAATGTAACAGTCACTGTCCAGTTATTAACTCTACGTTGATAAGTTTGATTACAACCACTTCCTCCATATGTTCTATATGCCTGCCAAACAAATGGAATATTTCCTCCATTGTGTGCTCCATTAGCGATATTGCTTACTCCAATATAGTAAGCAAAAGTTCCAGCAGTATTTCCAACTCCACTTTGAATTGGTGTCCAATTTATATATCTTCCAACCCTTGACCTTTGCTCAGACATCCAGCCATCACTTTGAGTTTGAATCGAATACCAAATTTCAGTATTAGTTATAACTCCTGGGGGTACATTTACAGATAAATTCTGCTGACATGCAGTTGAGAATAATCCATAATTAACATTTCCATTTCCAGCTAAAGAATTTGTAGCCGTAGGGTCAATTGTTATTGGATAAACTCTTTCATCAGATAATAACCAATCTGATGGTATTGCTATACTTAGTTCCAGAATATCTCCTACAATTTTATAAACATATTCACCAAAAATAAGTCTGCCCTCTATTTCTCTGTCAGTATTGCTATCAAAATAAACCGGCATTCCAAAAATAGCTAGAATATCAGATTGTTCATCAAGAAGAAGTAATTCCCCTTGCCAACCGGAATCCGTTTCTATACCATCTCCTTTCGTAATTTTCCATTGACCGTCAAGTTTAATCTTATCAGTTATAAATACCCTTCCTCCTTCATGAGCGAAATCAGGCTTTTCGTTAAAAATATAATCTGTTTTTATTTCATAATAATTGAATTCCTGTTTTCTGTCTATACTATTCCAAAAATTATTTAATGTTAGTATGTTATTTTCTAGTGTTGGAGTAAAATAATGTTCATTATTTGCAGTATAAGTTAATTCTGATGAGCTATTAAAAGATTGTAAAAAAGTATTTTCACCAAACTTGATTCCTCTACCTTTGGTGTCAAGATTCATTTGTGTCCTGCCTGTTGTGATGTCAACACTAATAGGTAAATCAGTAGTATGAATTCCATATACATTTTCTCTAATTTCTACAAAATCATTTATGTATGATAACCAAACATCCCCTTTTAGATAATGCAATGGCATCAAACCCTGTTGTTTTGAATAAGACCCATCAGGATTTATAAATAGTTTTGAATGAGATTCTCTTTCTCCAATTAACTCTTGTCCTCCACTAGAACTGTGAAATTTTCCGAATTCAGGATGCCTGCCATACTCATAAAAGTTTTTCTCTCTTATTTCTCCGGCAATTTCGCAACCTGATTTAGACTTTTGATTTATGTCTCTTGTTCTAGTTTGAGATTCTCTTTCTGACTCATTTCCGTAGGTAACAGAAATGAAACCAAATAATAACACCCCAAAAAATAGCTTTTTTAACAAACAAATATTCATAAAAAACTCGCTTAATGTAAAATTTTTATACTTCTTCCGCAACAACAATAAAATTTATTTACCCTGACCAACTCGTCAAAATAATGCTATAAATTCTTAACACACAAACAACCAAGCATATAGCAATTGCATGTATTTATTAATCCTAAATTTTGTCACAAATTATTACGACAACAAACCTCAATACAAATATAAACAACATTTAAATGCACACAAAATTATTTATTAAAATAACGTAAAATTAATATTGGGGTTGGTAAAAAATAATAAGATAATTTGGTTTTTTATCTATTTATAGATTGCTAAAATATCTTCGATAAAACGAAATAGAAAAGTTAGTTTTCGAAAACATACTGTAGTAAGTTGGCTCCCATTTTTAAAGCCTTAAGTCGTGTTTCCTCAGAGTTATTATGAACTATCTGATCTTCCCATCCATTTCCAAGGTCTGTTTCATATGAATAAAACAGTACTAGTCTTCCTTGATAAATAATACCAAACCCCTGAGGGGGTTTTCCATCATGTTCGTGAATCTTTGGCAATCCATTTGGGAAACTGTATTTTTGATGATAAATTGGATGATTAAAAGGCAACTCAATAAGATCAATATCAGGAAAAACCTTTTTGATTTCTCTTCTAACAAATGAGTCCATTCCATAATTATCGTCGATATGTAAAAAACCTCCGGAAATTAAATAGTTGCGAAGATTTTCAGCTTCAAAATCTGACAAAACCACATTACCATGTCCAGTCATATAAACGAAAGGGAAATTATAAATTTCTGTACTGCCAACTTCGATAGTTGCAAATTCCCGATGAATTTTCGTATTTAGATTATTATTACAAAAATCAATAAGATTTGGCAAAGCGGTTGGATTTGCGTACCAATCGCCGCCGCCACGATATTTTAACAAGGCAATTCGCAGGGAAGATTCCTGAGCATAAATGAATCCTATTCCAAAAACGAAAATTAAAAATAGAAATATTTTAATACATAATAACTTCATTTCACGTATAAATTAAATTGCAGTCCTGCAGAAAACGGAGATCTGTAATAATTAATATTATTCAAACTAATACTTTTGTCGATTAGAGAATATCGCGCAAAAAAAGCAAAATTATCTTTTCCAGCTCTAAATATCAGTCCATAATCTAAATCCTGAAGGTAATCAGGAGATTTTTGTCTAATTCTAATTTTTTCATCAGCATCTTTTGAATACTTAAATAATCCAGGCCATGCAGAATATTTTACAAAAGCTCCAATATCAAAATGAATTCCAATATTTCTTATAGTGTTTCCGCTTATTATCCAGCGAGAAAAAATAGTTAGCCCAAACCCATTTTCATATAATCTCATTCTTTTAAATTCGTCATTGGCAGAAAATAGATTGAAATTTTGCTTTTTAATTACAGAAGTACTGTTTTCATAAAAAATTTCGGTTCCTATATCCCATTTATCAAAAATTTTATAACGGTATATATAAGCCGTTGCAAAGTTTCCGGATAATAATAATTTTTCTGAGTGTTTTTCTCCATATATAGGAATATTACCTGAATATCTAATGTAATAATGTGCAAAATGCTTGTTGTCCGGTCCCCATTCTGTTTCAGGATATTTTTCGGGTTTGAAATCTTTAACGACTACAGCATTTTGAGCATTTACAACAAGTGACAATAACACCAACAATATTACAATCAAGTATTTTATACTATTAAAAAACATACCCTTGTTTATTTTTCAAAACGCTAAATTATAATTTTTATGATTCTGATTCGAATAAAACAGAATTTTTTAAAAAATAAACAATTCGATCAGCAGTCGAAATTGAAAGATTTTTCGAGAACGTGTTCCCGATTTTAAAGCAGCGCAAGCAATTATCTGGCGATTAAAAGATTTTTTATATATAATCCCTGGGGATCAATAATTTTTATCAAATATATTCCTTCTGCATAATTCCCAATATCAATGCTATAATTATCAGATTTAGGATAAAACTCAGAAATCAGTCTTCCTGAAGCATCAATAATTTGAATATTATGTAAGACATTTTCAGAAATTATATAAACAAAATCTTCTGCAGGATTAGGAAAAATGCTAATAGTTTCGATATCAGAACTAATAAGGTCTGTACTGATTGAAACTTGTACTGCACCTGTCGCCATACATCCGTTACTGTCAACAACTGCAACAGAATAAAAGTCAGGATTAAGACCTGTAATTTGTATAGAATTATTAATTCCGTTCGACCAGAAAATCTGATAAGGAGCTGTTCCTCCAATTATACTTAAAATTATTTCTCCGTCATTACTATCTCCTGATGATGCATTAATTACTTCAAAACTAAGAAGTGGTTTTTCATAAACAGTAATTAAGTTTTCATAGACCACATAATCATTCCCAAATTCATTGCTTACACTAAGGCTTACCGAGTAAGTCCCATGAATATTGTACACATGAATAGGATTTTGTTCTTCTGATGTATTTCCATCTCCAAAATCCCATAACCAATTATTGGGTTCATTAGTGCTGTTATCAGTAAACTGAACATTTAATGGCTCGCATCCTGCAACATTCGAAACGATAATATCTGCAACAGGCTCAAGGTTTAATTGGGCTGTTGTAAGTTCAATACAATCACTAGTTTGACAGGAAGAGAAAGCATTGCTAACCGTTACGCAGTATAAGCCTGCGCTAAGACCAACAATGCTTTCGGTCACCTCATCAGTGTTCCATATCAAAGTATATTCAAAGTTTGCTGTAACATTAACACTTACAACACCATCACTCGCACCCGGGGCAGATTCTTCCTCCATCATAAGACTTATCTGAGGAGTTTCTCCTATTGTAATGTAATCAGTAATTTCCTTCATGTCACTACCAATACTATTTAATACTGTAAGCACAACCGAATAAATTCCAGGTGTGACATAAGTGTGTTGAGGATTTTGCTCATATGATGTGTTTCCGTCTCCAAAATCCCAAAACCACTCTAAAATATCATTCTGACTCAAATCAGTAAATTGAACCTGTAAAACATCACAGCCAGTCAATAAATCTGCCTCAAAATCTGCTACAGGAGGATACATATCTCCCACACCAACGTATGCCATTCCTTCATATGTGCAATTATTTGCATCTGTAACAGTAAAATCATAATTCCCTGATTCGAGGTTAAATATTATCTGATCATTTGACCCTGATTCCCATTCAATATCAAATGGTTCAAGTCCTCCGGAAATAATAATCTCTGCCTGACCGTTAGCGGCACCGGGGTAAGTTTCATTAATAACTTCTACTTGAACAAACATCTCAGGATATATTATTATTGAAATATCATCGGTTTCAGAACAACCATTGGTATCTTCTACTACAAGTGTTACGATTTGGGATGAAGTTACTTCAAATGTCTGAATTCCTTCAACACCATTCCATGTGTAAAAAGTAAATCCATCGCCTGCATCTAGAACGACTGTTCCTCCGCACTGGGTAATATCATCCCCGAGTGAAATTTCAGGATTTGTATGAATTGTAACATCTATTTCATCAGTAGCAGAACAGCCATTTGAATCTTCTACTTCAAGTGTTACGATTTGGGATGAACTTACTTCAAATGTCTGTATTCCTTCAACACCGTTCCATGTGTAAAAAGTAAATCCATCGCCTGCATCTAGAACGACCGTTCCTTCGCACTGGGTAATATCATCTCCAAGTGAAATTTCAGGAGTTTCTAGTATATTTGCGGTAACAGGTTCGCGTATACTCGAACACTCCTTTCGGACTTCAATTTCCCAGTCGTAAAAATAATAGTAAAACCCTTGACCTGCATTTGAGCCTGTAATTGAAATAATATTTTCTATAAAGTAAGGATAGCTCACTCCTGCATTACTTCTGAACAAATTTGGATTCGCAGTTCCGCACCTTAAAGAATAGTTTCCGGTGCTAATTTCAAAATCAATATCCAGCCTGCTTATTCCTGCTGGCACAAAAACAGTTTTCTCCTCAATCAATACATTAGCAGCAGACCATAATTGTATTATACGATTTCCTGCTCCGTTTGCATTCACTTCAATACTTTTAAGGTATAAGTTAGAAAAAACTGAAAAGTTAATATAATAATCATTATTGGTATGATTATTTCCGCTTGAACTGCTGTTATCGTTTCCCACATTATATGAATCAATGTTTTGAATAAATGACTCAACATAGTAAGTAGTTGGTTCAGTAAAAAAATCGGTCAGGCTATTCCCAGTATGAATGAGATTCCCATCAATTTCTTGATCAAACCATTTTAATATTCCGTTTCCAAATGCAGTAAGAGTAAGCTCCCCCGGTTCGCAAGACTGATCTCCGCTTGTTTCAGGTTTGTCAGGAATATCAATCACCACATAAGCTATTTCGGTGTGAACATCATCTCCGTATGCATTTGTAACATAGAGATTTATCGTATATGTCCCAGACTGAGCATATATATGTTCCGGGTTTTGAGAATCAGAAGTATTTCCATCTCCAAAATCCCATAGCCAAGTGTCGGCATACAAAGAATTATCCACAAATTGCACTATTGACTCGCATGTTTCCGGCGATGTAGCTGAAAAACCTGCTACCGGAGGAATCTCCGGAATTAAAATTACAATACCATAATCCTCTACTTCTCCGTAAGTACTATTCCCACACGGAGTTGCATTAGGACCATAACCTGCTCTATTATAATGCAGACGAATTCGAAGTCTTACTGTTGTTGGAACAATACCGGAAGGAACGGTAAAGTTGCCAGTAAATGAATTAGCATTTCCTATTCCGGAATCATATATAAGCTCATCGACTTCAGAAAACACTCCATCACTATTCCAGTCAATCCAAATTTTACAGTGATTATAATCATAAGAATTTGAGGCATTAACAGAAAAGGAATAATTAGCTCCAATGAGAAGGTTCGTTTGAATTCCAGTGAAATCGGAATATAAAGTATTTATTGAATTGTTGTTTATTGTATTCAAACTAAAATTAGTAATGTGTAAATTAGCACTGTTTGTGCTACCGGCATTACATACATTAGGCAATCCAACCTGAATATAATTTTCTTTTGTAAGTTCTGCTTGTCCATAATCATTTGCGACAGCCAGACTCACATTATATGTTCCAGGATAATTATAAGTAACAACCGGATTTTGCTGAGAGCTAACAGATGGCACTCCTCCTTCAAACTGCCAATGCCATTGATTTGGAATATTTGCACTTAAGTCGCTAAATATCACACTATTTCCAGCAGAAATTACTGTATTATCTGCAACAAAGTCTGCAACCGGTTCTACTGGAGCATAAACTTTAATATACTCATTTTTTGTAATGTCTATTTCGCAGTCCATAGACATAATACCGAGTGTAACATCAAAAAAGCCTGCATCGTTATAAGTTATTGCCGGAGGGTTTTCGCCGCTAAATGAGGCAGGACTACCTCCGGGGAAAGACCAAATATAGCTTGTTGCCGGAATTGATGTATTATTTGTAAAACTAACTGTTCCAGCCTCAAACAAATCTGTTTCAGATGCGATAAAATCGGGTACGGCGACTCCTATCGGGAACATTGTTACATCAAGTCTGGTTGATTGATTGTTAAAAACGCTTAGATTAGTAACAAAGTCCTGATATCCATCTAAAGAAAACTTCACGTTATAATTGCCTTGATAAATAAGACGGTGATAATTTCCTACAGGGGAAAATGAATAGACATGTGAATTATCTTTATCGTGGTCTAATATCTCGACTTTAACTCCATGTATTGGATCGCCGGTGCATGCATCAGTAATTACTCCTCTAAATCCGTATAGGACTTGTTGAGTATAATCAAGAAGAGCCTGTCTGTTATAATTCCAATATGCATTCAAATATTCAACACCAAGTTTCTTTGTCGTTGACCATTCAAGTGTAACTTCTCTGATATTTCGATAATAATTCATAAAATCTTGCCTTCCTCCAGCAACAACATACCAATCTCCTCCATGAGTAACTCCGTCTCCTTGCCCTGTAAAATATCCGGCCGGGCTATTAGCCTGCGCCAAGCCTGCATATAGGTAAGACACATATTGCCACCAATTATCATCAGGATGTGGATTTTGGGATGATGTCCAAAAATCCCACGGATAATTAATCAACTCAATTCCTCCGTGGCCGTTTGCAGACATAGTAAACCCTTGTTGCGAAGCATAAGTCATTGCACTTTGTGTTTCGACTTGAATTGTCTGTCCTGTTCCTATTATCGGAGGATAATTTCTGTTCAAATCAAAATCGTTGGCATTGTTGCGTCTTGAGTTTTCAATATTTGTATATCCTGCAGAATTATAATAAGACCCATCCGGATTTGCCAATGGATCAATGTAAATATAAATATTATCAACCAGATTTGTAACTTGAGTGTTGGTTCCGTAGTTTGACAATAAATAGTCGGCTAGTCTAAGTAATAAAATATAACCAGCCAATTCGTCTCCGTGCATAGTACTTGACCACCAGAATTTTGGCTTATCGGCAGGAACATTAACATTACTTGATATCACTAAGCATAAAATAGGGTATCCATTTACTGAGAATCCTATAGTATCAAGTCGTGTTAGATTTGGATAATCTGTAGCAAAATTATTCATCATTTGAGCATAAACGGCAAAAGTTGGATACCTATCCCAATTTGCCATCTGTGCAACAGTTGTTGCCATTGTCAGTGCTTTAGTTTGATTGTAGTAATCAAAAACCGGTTCAAAATTGAGATTATAAGTTAGAAATTGGTTGAATTCTTCAGCATTTGCATAAGCAAAAACCTTTTCGTTTTTATATCCATCAATAGAAATAATTCGTGTTAGTTCAGACATCAGGCTGTGTTTGTCTTCGATATGTCCTATATCAAAACTAAAATAGAATTCTCCTCTACTCTGAAGTTGTTCGTTAGCGAAATTAATATGTTCAAAATTCTGCGTATTAGCATTAAATCCCCAAATGAGCAGAAATAAAAGGGATAAAGTAAAGATTTTTAGTTTTTTCATAAAACAATTATTGCCTGATAATCAATTTTTGTATCTGAATTTCCTTTGCGGTTTTAACAGTAATAAAATAAATTCCCGGTTTGAAATTTTGAGTATTTATTTTTTTTATCTCCTCATTCGAAAACTCCTTATACAATGAAATTCCATATGAATTACAGACAGTAATTTCTGCAGGATGGTTGTATGTTTTCACAAAAATTATATTGTCGGCAGGATTTGGCCATATATCAAAACGATTTTCGCCAAAGCTATTGATTCCTGTTTGAACAAATATGCTTTTGAACATTTGGTCGGAACCACATTCACTTTGTGCAGTAAGACTTACAATATACTCTCCCTCAGACTCATAAATATGAATAGGATTACTTTCTGTAGACTGATTTCCGTCTCCAAAATCCCACAAGTATGTGTCGGCAGCTGTAGAATTATTATTAAAAGAAACCTGAAGTCCGGCTACACTGAAATCGAATTCTGCCAATACAAGCTCATTAACAAATACATTAATCTCAGCTCGAGAGGAATAACAATCTTTGGCTTTTATCTTCCAGTTATAAAAATACGAATAAAATTTTGTGTGATCGTTCCAAAATGTTGTATTACTTCGTTTTATGCTAAGATAGGCATTTGAATATGGAAAATCAAAATTGCTTGTCCAACCAGAAAATCCTCGATAAAGCCCTGACGGACCATAACATCCAATACTATAATTTTCTCCGGGAATGAGATTAAAACCCAAATAAATCTCTTGCTCACCTGCTTCGATAAAAACATTTTTGATTTCCCTGATATCACCATTTGTATCACGAAGATAAATAATTCTTTCTCCGTCATCTTGTGCATATACCTTTACAGTTTCCAAAACACAGTCAATAAAACAGTCGAAAACAAGAAAATGTGTTGAATAATTGCTCACAAAGCTTCCTCCGGCAGAATTATTTGCTTCTCCAATATGACTGGTTTCGCCTTCGCTATACGACTGCACATAATATGAAAGAGACTCACTAAGTAATGGTGTTGTGAATGAATTTCCGGTATGAAAGGCATCCTCGTCGTTCAATTCATAATACCAAAATATTTCTCCTTCTGCATCGATATTAATTGTTGCTATACCTTCTTCTTCGCAAATAATGACAGATTCCGGCGCATCAATTTCGGGCAGGTTTATCTCTATATATAGTGTTCTTTCAAAGCTTTCCTGTCCATTTGCATTTTCTCCAATTAAAACCACATTATAGCTTCCATTTTTCTTATAAAAATGTACCGGATTTTTTTCAACAGATATGGTTCCGTCACCAAAATCCCATTGCCATGTGGTTGATTCTGAAGCTTCTGAACTATTTATAAACTTAATATGTGGATTACATTCTGCATAAATTGGTTCGGCATAGAAAGACACATGAGGCGGCAGCATTTCCAGATTTACGAGTTGAACATCAAGAATTGTCTTCTCATAATTCTGCATATTTACTTCAATAGTTTTGCTCTTGTATCCTTCGGCGGAAAATGTTACATGATAATTCCCTTCATAAAGCAAGCGATAGTACCATCCTGTGTAAGAATTTGATTTAACCTCAGAATTGAAGAAATCGTGATTAAGAATAAATACCTCTGCCTTTAAAGGCAAATTTGTGATTGAATCGGTAACCACTCCTCTGAGTCCATAACTTGCTTGCTCCATATAATCAAGCATAGCTTTACGGTTATAATTCCAATACTGGGGAAGCAATTCTGAATCTACTTTCTTTTGTGTACTTAATTCCATTGTTACTTCTCTGCAACTATGAAAATAGTTCATATAATCCTGTCGCCCCCCGGTAATTGAATACCAAGAATATCCATGTGTGACCCCGTTATTAAGATCCGTAAAATATCCCGGAGGAGAGTTTTGCTGAGCATTGTCTGCATACTCCCGACTAACAAAATACCACCAATCATTATCGGCAGGCAAAACCGAATAAGTATCAAATGGGTAGTTCATACATTCTGCTCCCGAATGAGAATTTCCTGACATAATAAAATTCCTCTGGTCGGCAAATTGAATAAACAAAGCTGTTTCGGGAGTATGTGGATTTCCGTCGGGGTTCGGACCCGCTATAGGGTCTGGGAAATTTCGGTTAATATCAATATCCTGAGCATTGTTTCTTCTTGATTCGGACATATTGTTATTTCCTCCATACCATGTACCGTCGGGATTTGAGTATGGATTAATATAAATATTCAGTTCGGTAAGCAGTTTATTTATCTGTGGGTCTGTTTCATAATTATTTAGTAAATAATCAATTAGTCGCAGAAACAAAAAACCTGATACCAGCTCGTCGCCATGCATTTGTCCTGTATACAAAAACTCAGGTTTAGAATCTGGCTCGTCGTTTTCAGCAGTAATGTGAACGACAAGAATTAGTCGTCCATCATGCGAATATCCTATAGTATCAAGTCTGCAAATCTCAGGAAAATCCAGTGCAAATTTCTGCATCATTTCAACATATACTTCATAATATGGATATCTATCCCAATTTTGCATTTGCTCAATTGTTGCGGCCATATCAATTGCCTTATTTTTATCGTAATATGATTCAACAACCGAATAGATTCTTCCTGTTTCAAGAAATCTTTCAAACTGCGCCGGATTTGCATAGGCATAAATATTTTTTCCGTCAAATCCGTCAATGGATAATAATCTGCTAAATAATTCCAGTTCGTTTCCATCAGCTTTAAAGAAAAAAAACAATTCCTTTCTGTTTTCAAGAATCTTACGTGCTTGCTCATTCATACTCTCCTGTGCCCATAAAACTGAGACAGAAAATATGACAATAAATGCTAAAAACAATCTTCTCATAATAATAAAAAATTACGGCACAAGGTACAAAAAAATAAAATGCAATTAAATTTAAGATTTTGGAAAACTAAACAAATATTTTTTTGATTCTATACAATCTACAAGACTCAGTCACACTTGAGCGGGCATTCCCTTGACCGGTATCTCGCGACAATAATTGGCTGTATGTTTTAACTTCTAAAAAGATTAATACCTGATAATGATTTTTAAAATCTTGTGTTTTGCAAATAAAGTTTACCAAACCACAAGACGCAGTCCCCGCTGGTTCGGGATAAACTTTGCGGGAAATGCTTAAAAATTATTCTTAACTAAATACATTGAACTCTAGTTTTTTATCTTACTGTAATCAATTGTTGTGGTTCCACAATTACTTCCAACAAATAATCTAAATCAGCATAATTGCGAGCTGAGGAATATAAAAATATTTAATTGGGTAAAAACCTGCGGGGTTGCATCTTATGACAGTACTTATCATTATTTAACAACAATAACATCATTTACCAAACCTTTTTCCAGGGCTCAAGCAAGTATTCTTGCAGCTGGTCGCTCTTAGTTTTTAATACAGCGAACTGAATAATATGCCATCCATGTCCAATTATCAACAATCTGATAAATCTGAGCATAATCAAGACTATTAACAAGACGTAACTGGTGTAAGTACATTGCCTTACCGTTCTCTTGGTTTTCGTCAAAATCCGGATTTGGTGTACAAATCCAAAAGAGGGCTTGACGACCGTAAAGGTTATAAGCATAACTGAACATTCTACCAGCAGGTAGAGCAGAAAATCCAGTTTCATTGGTGGCTCCTACATTCGGGCTAAGCCAATAGCTTAATCCGTTTTCATATGTACCTACTGCCTTAAGTTTGCCTCCGGTATTATCTCCAAGATAATCCAATAAAGCATCTACATCATATTTGGTAGGAATCCGC
>OBJA01001587.1_pt1 | contig 15092 bp, 11 predicted proteins | sample 1519751 | NCBI WGS metagenome assembly OBJA01 (sample SAMEA3881238, study PRJEB22517) | soil metagenome | biome: lake sediment; feature: soda lake sediment; material: sediment, water from around vicinity | place: India | collected 2013-12-23 | depth 3 m | reverse complement strand
ATAATAAATAACATAATTATTCTTGTCAACACCCAATCATCACACTGATTCCCAACAATCTTAAGCTGGAGGTAATCCACTTTAAAAAAACGATTGGGTTACACTAAGCAACGCCAATCGATTATGTCCAGCACTTATTCTAATCTAAAATATGCATACTCTCTATTTTCAGAGCTCACCTACCCCTTTATTGCGGACATCATTACAAATAGCCTCAAGCCAAAGAGAGCCAATCTTTCCGACCTTTTGGCGTCCGATCCAGTAGATAATCCACAGGCACTACAAGCGAATAGATTGCCACTCGACTCTTCGGCAGTTCACACATATTCCCTTTTCATTGATTGCCTACAAAAATTCGGTACAACAAGAAAAAGATTAAGGCACCTTACTCATATACGAAATGATGTATTCGAAGCTTCCCAACTTAATAATCGGTTTTCACGGGTGTGATAAAACAATATATGATAAAGTTATCAAACGTGGTGAACACCTTCATTCAAGTAGCAATACATATGATTGGCTTGGTCATGGAATATACTTTTGGAAAACAACTTACAAAGGGCAAACTCTTTCGCGGAAGAGCAAAAAGGCGTAGTAAAATCAATGACCCTGCCGTTATAGGAGCAATCATTGTTCTCGGTTACTGCCTGAACTTTGTTGATTCAGGGTTTCTCCCACTATTAAGGGTTGGTTATAACCTTGTGAAAGCCGAATGTTTCAATGCAAATATAGATATGCCGAAAAACACATACCGAACAAATAGCGGCGATCTCTTGTTAAGAAACTTGGATTGCGCTGTAATTGAGCGAATTCACCGTTGGAATACGGATAATGATTATCTTAACTTTGATTCTGTATGTGGCGTTTTCTGGGAAGGGGATGATTTATATCCTAATTCTGGTTTCAAAGAAAAGAATCATATCCAAATATGCATCAGGAATACTAATTGTATCAAAGGATATTTTAATCCATTAGAAGCTAGTACTAAATATCCAATCCCTTAGCCTCGAAAAACGGCTTTAATTGAAGCAAAAGTAGCAGTATACGGAATTCCGATTACTGCTTTTCATAACCCATAGACAAAGTAAAAACCCGGTCGATTTGACGGGGTTTTGTGTCGCTTCGAAGAAGCCCTCATTCTATCTTTCTCCCAGAGGAAGAAACGAACGGTCCATTCGGCTTCCGCTTCCCTTGCTCGTAGAAGCCGTAGATGCTGGGGTATTTTACAAGTAAGTCCACATTCATCACATTCATGCCAAAGAGATTAAATGCGCCTTGTGTCCTGAAATATCGATTGAATCCTTGCTGAGTTTTCCCTTATCCATCGGTACATCTCCGAGGCCCCCTTTGCGAAACCTCCGTTGTTCTGCTGCTGAAAACAAGCCATAAACAGCAGTTCGATGCATTCCATAACATAGGGTGCAGACTTCTTTTCATCCTCGGTTAGCAACGTCATGCTTTCATATCCCGACACGATACTTTGAAGTACAGCAAACCACTGGTCCATCTTTTCATGATTACCCATGCGATCGATCAGCAACCCCAGGGCAAAGTAACAAAGGTCGAATATTCGTATGTTCTTTTGCGATAAATCAAAATCGATATAACCGGTAACTTCCCCTTCAGAAAATAGCAGATTTCCAAAGTGCATATCCCGATGAATAAGCTGTTTCGGCAGCGTCATATGGAACTTTGCAAGATTTTTTACGGATTTCTGGAAGTCCGCTTTATCCACAAACATATAGCTGGTTTCCTCGAACACCCTTTGAACCCATCCGTTTATCTCAGTTAAAAGATCATTCTCCCAGCATTCAACCGTCTTTTGGATCTTTAAAAAAGCATGATGCAGCTTTGCGATGATCTCTCCGGACTTTTGCGCGATATGAAGATAATGTTCCTCGTCAATACCCCAGATATGTTCTCCCCCAAGGCGTTTGCTCAAAAAAAAGTAACGGTCGTCAATTATAAGAAGTTCATCACCATTGACCGTTGGAATGATCTCTGCCACAGGTATGCCCGATTCATGAAGCGTTCGCATCATGAACAGATTTCGCTTTGCAAGACTTAAATCCGTTCCCGATTTTAACACGTAATGATCGCCGATAGCCCATGCACTTGTATATGTCTGGGTAATAGGCTCTGCACTAGATATGTGCCAATGACTTATAATTGCATTGATATTCACCATGACGCCACCTTTAGTTATGATGGATTGTTTCCCCTGTCAATACATAGAGTGGAATCCAGAAAATGATCGAAACGATTCTCGGCAAGTTGGACCATAAGATGATAGGCACAATCTCCTTATGTTCCGCTTTCCCGCCCAAGACTTTGCCGATATAGGCAAAATTTTTGCTAAAGACATTAAAGATTAACAATCCCAAGATAATACCGTTAAAGATCTTAATCAACAAGAACAAGACGATATCAACGTCGAGATCAATTGAAACTGACCGTAAAGGAACTAATTTTAAACCGAATAGCACTTTATCCGATTTGTACTTTAAAATATTGAAATGTTCATATCAGTGAATCCAAAGTGATAACCACGGATTAAACTTTTTGTTCTCTTCAATCACTGTCTCACGCCCCTAATACGTCCAAGCTACTATCCCAGGCATTGACCTAGAATCAGCAGCTAGTTTAAATGTTCAAACTCCAAGTGAAACAAATCCAATGTATTCCTTGAAAACTTGCTTTTCCAGTTTTCTAAGAATTGCGGATCCCATTTTTTTCGGTAGGGTTTGATATATGTTTTCCAAAACTCCGAACTATTCCATTCTCCATCTTTTAATAGAAACTCCGGATAATTATGAACTGCATCCGCCAAATCTCTTATTCTATCTTTATTACGACTTTCTAAAACCGACTTTAAAGCGGAAACAATATCTCGTAATACAGAAACGTTATCCAATAAAAACGTCATACTATTAAATCCCATTGTTACCTGGTATGTCATTTCAAGTTCTCCGATTATATAGTCTAAACTATCTTGATCGATACTTATAGATAAAAGGTCTTTCTTAACTTTTGCCAGTTCTTTGGGATTCATTACAGATAAAGAATCTAAGTATCTATCTAGAACTGTCAACAAAGAAGTATTACAAGTAGCATCTGGCTTAGAGCGTATTAAAACAAATGCATTTTGAAATGCCTTCATATAGAAGTAGACACAGTTCAGATCCGTCATATTTATATTCTTCACCTTCCTAATCTACCCAGAGCCCAGTTTTGACTACGTTTGTGGGTTTGCGACGTCTGCCTTAGTGACACTTTGACTTAATCGGCGATAAGTGTGGCCCCATGCTGCTATACACATTATGATGAAAAGCCAATTAATTAAATCCAAAGACCTCACCTTTTTTACCTTTTCACGCTAATATATATCCAACCATGTTTCGCCTATAATTTTCGAGTTACAAATTACCCGGGAGCCGTAACCAGCTAATTCATTGTTTCATAATAAAGGTTTCCGTTCACATTATACGAACGTTTACTAAAAGCAACTTTTCAAATAAAACGAATGATTTTCTCCAATAGTACTTTTCGTTTCATCCCACATATTTCCTGCAACTTCTCATTGTTTGGCCACATAAATAGATCTTGAAAGTAAGTATGCTTCCTTATTATTCCATACCGACCAACCTACACGTTTATAGAACCACAAAAAAGCCGCCTACATGGGCAGCCTTCAATTATCTCCACATAAATTGGTTGTGTTTTGAAACCGGAAAAACCATGACGCCCTTTTCCTCTGGGCTCTATACAATCCCTACTTCTTTTAGACTAACAAACGAATCCTCTCCGGTAATGAGATGATCCAAGAGCGCCACCTGAATCAATTCCCCAGCTTTCTTTAGTTTCCTCGTTAACAATATATCATCGACGCTGGGCTGAGGATTACCTGAGGGGTGATTATGAAAAGCGATGATCGCGCGGGCATTGTTGATCAAAGCCGCCTGATAAACCTCGCGAGCCTCGATATAGTTATGGTTTAATGCTCCTTTTGAAATAATGTGAACCCCGGTTATCCGGTTCTTTGAATTTAAAGCAAGAATGCCAAACTTCTCGACGGGTTCAGATTTGAGATCCAAAAATCTTTGGAGTAGTCTGTAACACTCTTGAGGGGAACAGATTGAACACTCGTCCATCTCGTACCAACCGGTCTTCAGCCGAACTTGTCTTAGGGTGTAAATGTTTATGCTGGATATCGGCATTGTTACACCTCCACCCATTATTACTGTTGCTCGATTACTACCGTGCTATAATATCAACCTTTCTTACTACTCATAACAAACACAGAAAAAGACAGACACTTTCCCCTTGAATATGATAAAATATTTCAAAGGCACGAATTTCATTTCACTACTTTTTTATTTTTCCCACATCTCAATTATAATCACCACAGTGGTGACTGTCAAGCATATTTTATTTACTCTCTTTAAGAGGTGACCTCCATTAATGAAAGGTAACACTTTGTTCGGAGATAACTTAAAGCAATTACGTCAAAATGCTAACCTAACCCAAGATCAGCTTGCTCAAAAGCTTAAGACAACAAAGCAAACTATTAATCGATACGAAACCGGGCAAAGAGAGCCTGATTTTGATCGCTTAGTTGAGATAGCCCATATATTCAATGTTTCGTTAGATTGGTTGCTAGGGAAAACATAAATAGGAGACGCTTTTACATGACCTAAATGCCAACCTATTCTTGTATTATTGGGTTTTACCGCGTAATGTCGATTATCGTCCTCAGAAGCCGGACGCCTTGGGATACTATCTTAGTCAGACGGATTTAGGCCGGAGCGCCCGATTTTTCCTAGATCTTTCATCAAGGATTCGGCGTCTGCAACTCGTTGTTATCGGCTGTACGTGACCCTATTTGGAAATTGTCATGGATGAAAGCTGCTATCAGAGAACTAATTTCCGAAATAATAGTACCAAGCACCCTTTACTATTTTCAACGTAGATTTTAGTTTATTAGCATTAGTTATGCTTCCCTTATTGAATACTAATCTTAAATTATCTGTTTTGGCCATAGTATCACTACAAAAAAATAGATTTCTGTAGCAGTTTTTCTCATACCGCTCTTTTCCAGAAACTTGTGGTCCTGCTCCTTCAGCTATTCCGATTCCCAGTTTTCAGGGCATTTGGCGGCGTCAACCTTGATTCGAGTTGTCCGTCCTCCCCTAATAAATATAACAGCGAGGTATTTTTTTTCTTCTATTGTATCCAGAAGCAGATCCAGCTAAAGAAAAAGACCTGCCCAAAAAAGGGAGGGTCTTATGAAAACCCAAAAGATAGTATAAGGACAGTCATTAAACTTCTTCGAATTTATTATCCATTTTAGTTAATTTCAGATAGCCCCAAGTAGCTATTGGAAACCATATTAGAAAAGGGATAATTGAGGTTAGGAGCCCATGTGCAAGTCTTAAAACGCCGAGCTTGGTAATCATTTGGCAAAAGAAAATGCTATACAAAACTCCCATGGACGTGTAAAGGTAAATATATATTTTTTTCCTGGGTAGAAGATAGAAATAAATGATAAAGAACACAGTCCATGCGATTGGCGCCATAAAATGGATACCAAAAAGACCAAATTGCCCGTAATTGATGTATCGAAATTCTCCGATTAGGTTTGCGGTTTCAACAATCACCACATCGAATACACCACCAAAAATAAGTCCGTAAATGAATAACCGACGTATTTCATTCTTAGGCACAATATTGACCAGAATGATTGAAAAAATAGTTGTATAAATGAACGGAATATATTTTATCGGAATAGTTATCGTAATAATTAGGAGCACCCCTTTTTATAAGTTTAGCCATCCTAATTCATTCTATTCTGGGCAACGCGAAAAAAGTGTGAAGGGCGAAGTTCAAAGGGGGAAAATGCTGCAGAATACCTGTGGAGTCTTCTTATGAATCCACTTACAATCCGATAGATGCACTCCCTCCCACCTACAACCAACGTCCCGATCCACCTCCAACGGGTGAAGGTCCGGCGCTAAACCCCAGTGCGCCGGGTGGAACTTGCCGGATTGTTGGAGCCCACTTCCTCGAATCCACTCGCGGCGTCAGATGCGAGGAGTGCTAGGCGCGACCGAGTGAGGCCCACAGGCGTACTAGATGTACGCCGAGGACCGGAACGACAAAGCAACGACGCAATCCGAAGCATATCACGCCGCCCTCAAACAATCCGGCGCATCCTGCAGAACCACAAAAAAGGGACCACCCACAACGGGCGGCCCACATAAAACTGATAACTGATCACTGTTCACTGTTCACTGTTCACTGACTTCACTCCACCGTCACGCTCTTCGCCAAGTTCCGCGGCTTATCCACATCGCACCCTCTGGCTCTGGCCGCATAGTAAGCAAACAACTGCAACGGAATCACCGACAGAATCGACGTAAAGAGCGGTATCGTCGCGGGGATATGCATCACATAGTCCACCGACTCCTGTAACTCATGGTCGCCCGCATTCGCCAAGGCAACCACCGTCGCTTCCCGCGCCTTGACCTCCTTGATATTGCTAACCGTCTTCTCATACAGGTCCGGCTGCGTCACCAGGGCAAACACTGGCACGCCTTCCACAATCAACGCCAGCGTACCGTGTTTCAACTCACCAGCGGCATACGCCTCCGCATGGATGTAGGAGATCTCCTTGAGCTTCAGCGCGCCCTCCAGGGAGACACAGAAGTCCAGACCACGGCCGATGAAGAAGATATCCTCTTTGTCCTTAAAGTCTTCGGCAAACTCTTTAATCTTCGTCTCGGTGTTTAACACCTTCTCCACTTTCTTCGGCAGTTCAAGCAGTGCGTCGACCATCTCTTCACGCTGTTCGTCGGAGATCGTCCCCAATTCCTGTGCCATATAGATAGCAAGGAGATAGATACAGAGTAACTGCGTGGTATATGCCTTGGTTGAAGCCACCGCGATCTCCGGACCTGCTAGGGTCAGAATCATATCATCGGCTTCTCGGGCCACAGAGCTACCCACCACGTTTGTGATCGCCACCACTCGTGTACCCTTGGCCTTCGCGTCCCGCATCGCTGCTAAAGTGTCCGCAGTCTCACCGGACTGGGAAACCACGATCGTTAACATCTCATCATCGATGATGGGGTCACGGTAACGAAACTCAGAGGCCACATCCACCTCCACCGGAATGCGCACCAACTTCTCAATGGTATATTTCCCAACCAGACCGGCATGGTAAGCCGTACCACAGGCCGTTATAAAGATCTTCTTGATCTTCTTTAAGTCCTCCCTCTTCAGTCCCACTTCGGGCAAGACCACTCGTTTTGCGGCTCGGTCGATCTTTCCGGCTAAGGTGTCCTGAATCGCCTTGGGCTGCTCATGGATCTCTTTGAGCATGAAATCCTCATAGCCGCCCTTCTCCACAGCCACAGCATCCCATTGCACATGGAAGACTTTCTTATCTACAGGATTTCCTTCAAAGTCCGTGACCTTCACACCAGCTGTGGTCAACTCGGCCATCTCTCCGTCCTCCAGGATATATACCTGCCGGGTATACGCCAGAATGGCCGGAATATCCGAAGCTACGTAATTCTCCATCTCGCCAAGTCCTACCACTAGTGGGCTGGCCTTACGCGCCACTACCAAGCGTTCCGCATCATCAGCGCAGGTCACAACAATAGCAAACGCGCCTTCCAAACGAGCCACCGCTTGACGCACAGCTGCAACCAGATCCCCTTTGTGATACTCCTCAATTAGATGGGGTATAACTTCTGTATCTGTTTCAGAGACAAACATATGTCCCTTTTCCTGTAACTCCGCCCGCAGCTTTAGATAGTTCTCGATAATCCCGTTATGAACAACAGCAATCCGGTTGTTGCAATCCAAATGAGGATGGGAGTTGCGGTCCGAAGGCCGCCCATGAGTGGCCCATCGAGTATGACCAATACCTACCGACCCCGGAAGAGGAGTCTTCTCCAGCAACTCAGAGACTTTTGCCAACCGTCCAACAGATTTGGTCACATTCAACTGTCCCGGATTAACAATCGCCACCCCTGCAGAGTCATAACCTCTATACTCCAACTTATTCAAACCATCTAAGATAACGGGCACGGCCTCTTTCGGGCCGACGTAACCCATAATACCGCACATATGAAACATCCTCCTTAATTAATTCACTTTATCTTTGATAAAGATATGACATATTGATTATAATATTTGATTAATTTTGAGCACGCAAAAACAACCCACCCGAATCTATTGTCCCTCTCATCACTGAGAGTCTTTGTCGATCCTTTAACGGTTGTGGGTACAAACCGGGGGTCACCCGCCGATGATCCGAGATCCCCCTCCTCGTCAACTTGAGAGAGAAAACCCTCAAGTCCTGGCGCTTAAGTTAAATTCAAAATCTCACCTATACCAAAAGCATCCCTCCCTAATAGCAAATAACCCTCTTCACCTCCTTTTTCGTTAACTCAAATTATAACATATTGTCCAAGCCTATGAATAGTGGTGTTATGAGGAAATGTTGAAACTCGTTGCTAGTAGCTCGTCGTTCGTTTCACTAGCTAAATCTGACAGGGTTCTTCCTCGATTCCACTCGTCATCTGAAAGAAGCCATCACCCTTCATCGACAGCAAACGTCCCAATAAGCCACTAACTGGTGAAGGTCCGGCGCTAAACCCAGACGCGCCGGGTGGCCACTTGCCGGAATGTTTGAGCCGACTTCTTCGAATTCACTCGCGGCGTCGCTCCCGACCTTCCATGGCCTTCGCGACCCTCACCCATCCTGGGTAAAGTTCAGACGCGAGCAAGACAAGGCGGAGGCGAGCGAGGACCGGAAGCGTACTTAATGTACGCTGAGGACCGGAGGGACCCGACAACGCAGTATTGCGAAGCGTATCACGGCGCCCTCAAACAATCCGGCAAATCCTCAATTCCCACTCACATGAAACCCCAACTTTCACCCCAAAGACAACACCCAGAATACCACTAATTCTGTTCCTCACCGATCACTTGAGCAATACTACTTACCAACTTCTCCAGCTCCTCCGCGTCTGGCCCTTCGGCCATCACCCGAATCAGCGGCTCCGTTCCAGACGCCCGGACAAAAACCCGCCCGCGCTGTTCCAGTGCCTTCTCCACCGACTCCACCACTTCCTGGATACGCGGGTTCGACTCCCACCCATCCTTCATCACCACTCGAACATTCTTCAGTACCTGCGGAAACCGTCGCATCACCTTAACCAACTCTGACAGAGGCTTCTTCTCCCGCACCAAGACACTCATCAATTGTACTGCGGTCAAAACCCCATCACCCGTTGTATTATGATCTAAGAATATGATGTGACCCGATTGTTCGCCACCTAAGGCCAGACCTTTTTCTCGCATCGCCTCTAGAACATAACGATCACCATTAGCAGTAATAACCACATCACCACCGGCTTGACGAAAGGCCTCCGTTAGACCCAGATTACTATAGACTGTAGCCGCAATCGTATCATTGGGCAACTGGCCACGGGAAATACGTTCAATTCCGCAAACCGCCATAATCTGGTCTCCGTCAATCAACGCTCCCGCTTCATCCACCGCAAGCACTCGATCAGCGTCCCCATCATGCGCGATACCGATCTGCGCCTTGTGCTCCTTCACCGCTTCCTGCAACCGTTCGGTATGGGTGGACCCACAGTCCACATTAATTCTGGTTCCATCATCCTCCGCATGTAAAGAAACCACTTGCGCCCCCAGCGCTTCATATACCGCAGGCGCTATCTGATACGCAGCGCCAAAACCACAGTCCACAACCACTTTCAAGCCATCCAACCGCATCGGCGCAGTCGACTCAAGAAAACCAGCGTATAGCTGTACCGCATCTGTCCGGTCCGTTACCCGACCCACCTCAACTCCGATCGGTCTCGGCAAACTGTCACTGTTAAGCAAAGCCTCAATCTGGTCTTCAACCTCATCAGGCAACTTAAACCCACTCTCAGAGAAGAATTTGATCCCATTATCCGGGACAGGGTTATGGGAAGCAGAGATCATAACACCCGCATCAACCCCTAGTCGACGCACCAGATAAGCCACGCCTGGCGTGGGGATTACCCCTAACCGTTGGGCATGCACTCCCACTGAAGTAATCCCAGCCACCAAGGCGGCCTCAAGCATCTGACCGGATACCCTTGTATCACGACCGATAATAATCTGCGCATCCTTCTTCCCTTTCGTCAAAACAGTCGCCGCCGCCCGTCCCAAGGAAAAAGCCAATTCCGGGGTAAGCTCACTGTTGGCTACACCCCGAACTCCATCTGTGCCAAATAACCGTGGCATCCATAGACCCTCCTCGTAGTTCCTCGCTCATTTATCCTTCATCCTTCGTCCTTCGTCCTTTGTACTTTATCCTTCATCCTTTGCCCTTCGTCCTTCGTCCTACTTCTCCAGCTCTTTTTTTAGAACCATTTCGGTTAATACTTCTCCAAACGCCGCAGCTGCTTCCGGACCATTACCCGTTAAGACCCATCCATCTTGCTCAACGGGATTACTCGTTACTTCCGCACCCATTCGCTGTAAATCAGATTCACCGTCGATATAAACCGTTGCATGTTTACCCTGTAAGACGCCTGCTCGTGCTAGAATAACAGGCGCAATGCAGATGGCGGCCAGTGGTTTTTCCGCACTCAACATAGTACGGGCCAGTTTATGCGCCACCGGGTCATCGAAATATTGGGAAGCGCCGCCGCCTCCGATGAAAGCCAACCCATCAAGTTCATCGGTGTTTAACTCAGAAACGAGACAATCAGGCTGTACTCGTGCGCCAAGTTTTCCTTCCGCCCAATCCGTTGTCGTTGACGCCGTAATTACCTTAATGCCGCGCACCTCTAATATCTCTTTAGGTACTAGATACTCCTCATCGCGAAAGACCCGTTCAGCAATTACCAACGCTACCGTCGGCATAAGAATCCCCCCACTTCATTTCTCAAAAGGCTTGTATCTTAAGATAACCGCCTCAGCCGCCCGCAAGCCATCCACGGCTGCACTGACGATTCCCCCTGCGTACCCCGAACCTTCCCCACAGGGATAAACCCCTTGAGCCCGTTCAGCCTGGAGGTCATCCCGCCGGTTAATCCTTACCGGAGACGACGTCCTAGTCTCAACTCCGGTTAGCACACCCTGTCGGGCGAAGCCTGGAATAAGCTGTTCGAAACGGCGCAACCCGTCACGAATAGCCTCCACAATAAAGGGAGGCAAAGACTGATCCAGATTAGTCGGGAGGACACCTGGCCTGTATGTAGGAGTCAGGTCTGTCCACTGTTTTGTCGTAACTCCAGCCAGGAAATCTGCAACTCGCTGCCCCGGTGCCTTATAGTCTCCGCCGCCAAGTTGGAATGCTTTTCTTTCCCAGTAGCGTTGAAATTCCCCTCCTGCCAATCGACCATCTCCATCGTATTCATCCGGGCGGATAGCAGCTACTATAGCGGAATTGGCGATACCGCTGTCTCTATCATAGAAGCTCATTCCGTTGGTTACCACACCATCTGGCTCAGACGCCGCAGCAACAACCATACCGCCGGGGCACATACAAAATGAATAAACGCCTCGATTACCAGCTGCATAATGATGCGTCAGGCGATAATCCGCCGCTCCCAATCTTGGCTCCCCTGCCCATGTTCCATATTGGGAGCGGTCAACCAACACTTGCGGGTGTTCCACGCGGAATCCTACAGCGATGGGACGCGCCTCCAAAACCAATCCTTGTGCCATACAATCCTGGTATATCTCCCGGGCGCTATGGCCCGTAGCCAAAACCAGCACATCAGCGGGAATCTGCGATCCGTCGGATAACTTAACTCCTGCTAATCGCCCGTCCCGGATCACCGGACCGGATATCCTGGTCCGATACTGGAACTCCCCGCCAGCCCTGGAGATTCTCTCTTCCCAAGCGGCGACCATTCCACGGAGACGGTCTGTCCCCACATGTGGTTTGGCTTCATAGGTGATCTCCAAATGAGCGCCAAGCTCCGTCAGAGTCTCTAGCACATCCAACGCCAAGGGGTCTTTGATCCGGGTCACTAACTTGCCATCGGAGAATGTCCCCGCGCCCCCTGCTCCAAACTGTATATTACATTCTGGGTCCAATACTCCTTCATTCCAAAACCGTTCCACAGCTTGGATTCGCTGTGCCAGTCCATCTCCGCGTTCCAGGATCAAAGGACAGTAGCCAGCCTCAGCCAATCGCAACGCGGCCATCAACCCGGCCGGACCTGTTCCCGCCACAACCGGACGGTGGACAAGTCGTTCTTCACCCGCTACAATCTGCCTTACATGCGGCGGAATAACCCTTGATAGGTTATCCCGTCCTAGTATCCGTTCCTCAATTGTCATCGGATCTCCAGCCCATAAAAAATCCACGTTCATAATGAACGAGGGACGGCGCCTACCCCGAGCGTCCAAAGATTTCCGGCGCACAATGCATCTTTGGATCTGTGAGGGTTCAAGCTTTAATTCTTCAGCAATTATCCGCGGTAAAGCATCGAACTCTTGGTCAAGCCGAAGTTTGACCTGGTTAATTCTGTACCATTCAGGCATGAGCTTCTTCCTTTGTCTTCGCTGGGGCTGCTTCCGCTGTAGTGATCTCTTTGAGCTCGCGCAACAGATCTTCCCCATTAGCGATGTTTATACTTTTACCGTCGTGGGCTAATGTTATTGTTCCCCGTTCCTCAGAGATGATAATAACCGCAGCGTCAGAGATCTCAGTTATCCCAATTCCCGCCCTGTGCCTGGTCCCCCATTCCAACGGGAGTTTCCTGTTGACCGAGAGGGGCAACAGACAACCGGCGGCCATGACCCGACTTCCCCGGACGATAATCGCCCCGTCATGCAAAGGTGTATTCTTGGCAAAGATCTGCCTTAGAAAAATAGGAGAGACCAAGGCGTCTATTCGCGTCCCGGTCCCGATGATCTCATCAAGCACAGCTTCTCTTTCCAAGACGATCAAACCGCCCAAGCGAACGGCGGCCATCTGACCGGCGGCCGACGCAATTGCTTGGATAGTCTGATACGGTGGCACATTGTTTAGTTTAAGGTAACGTGTCAGGATATTCTGCTTCCCTAACTGCTCTAAAGCACGCCGCAGCTCCGGCTGGAACAAGACCGGTATCGCGATCACTAAAATTCCTAGAATGTATTTGAGTAAACCAGCAAAGATAAAGAATCGCAACCATTCACTGATCAGTGACAGGATAAAGATAAAACCTAGTCCGTTCAGGAGGGGAATGGCTTTGGATCCTCTTAGCATCTTAAATATCTGATAAAACAAGAACAAAGTCAAGATAATATCGATGACCAAGATAAAAGGCGCCCGGTCCGCAATACTCTCCAGACTAAATAATGTTCCCGGCAAAATAGCTTCACTCCTTAATACGGACTACATGATACAACTGTTATTGAGCCCTTCAGCCGCTGCCCTAACCCGTTGCAGCACCCGTTCTTTGCCAATGGCCACAATGGTCTCAAAAAGCCCGGGGGTTGCAGTCTTTCCTGTTACTGCCACGCGCAGGGGCATAAATAACTGTCCGGCTTTTACACCTAACTCATCAGCCAACCCTCGTAAAGACTCTTCCAAGTCGGACGCCTCAAAGGTCTCAACTTGGGCTAATCTCCCATGAGCCGCCTCCAGTAAATGTCGCACTTGTGCCGCATCCATCTTTTTCGGTATTAATAAATCCGCCGGAGGTACGGCGATTTTTTCTTGGAGAAAGAAATCCACAGCCTCGCTGATCTCCGGCAGTATTTTGATCCGCTCTTGGATTAGTGGGATGAGGCTCTCAAAATATTCGTATTTCTCCACCGGGCAGGGATTAGGCAGTAACCCGTCCCGTTGGAGGTAGACTAGACAGCGCTGTGCCAAGTCTTGCTTGGTTAATGACCTGATATATAAACCATTAAACCAGTTCAGTTTATCTGTCTGAAAAGCCACCGGTGAGGTGTTGATTCGTTCCATTGAAAAGATCTCAGCCGCTTCGGACAAGTTAAAGAGTTCCCGATCCTCCGAGGGGTGCCAGCCCAAAAGGAGCAGGAAGTTGTTCATTGCTTCTGGTAGATAACCCTGTTCCCGATATTCACGGACACTAGTGGCCCCATGACGTTTACTAAGTTTGCCTTTACCGTCAGGAGAAAGCAAGACAGGTAGATGCGCAAACACAGGCGGTTCCCAGCCAAAGGCTTGGTATTGCAGCACATGCCGGGGCGTACTGGGTATCCACTCGTCAGCGCGTAACACGTGTGAGATGCGCATCAGATGGTCATCTACCGTGTTTGCCAGATGATAAGTGGGAAAACCATCGGTCTTTAATAAAACATGGTCATCCAATGTACTGTTATCAAAGGTAAGTTCGCCGCGAAGAGCGTCATGTACAATAGTGGTTCCTTCTGTAGGAGTCTTAAACCTAATTACGTAAGGTTTACCTTCTGCCTTTAACCTTTCGACCTCTTCCGCCGCCAAACATCGGCAATGACGGTCATAACCCGTACCCTGCTTGGCCGCTTCTTGTTCCGCACGCAGCGCCTTTAACCGCTCAGGGGTACAAAAGCAGTAATACGCTTTTCCATCTCTTACTAATTGTTCGGCATATTCCTGATAATAATTTAGCCGTTGGGACTGGAAATACGGTCCCACATCCCCATTCTTCTCCGGCCCCTCGTCCCATTCTAAACCCATCCAGCGTAAGCTGGTCATGATATCATGCAAAGCTTCTTCCACATAGCGGGTCTGGTCGGTATCTTCCACACGAAGAATAAATTTCCCGCCATTGGCGCGGGCAAAAAGCCAGTTATAAAGGGCAGTACGGGCTCCGCCGATATGAAGAAATCCCGTTGGACTTGGGGCAAAACGCACCCTTACTTCGTTGATTGACATCAATAATTCCTCCCGAGGCATTTGTTTCTTGTAGATCAGCCAAAAAATGCAATGAGCGTATCTTCCACATGACAGAAGAAAATTCCTTTATCTGACGACTAGTCTTTCATGAGGACTCATTGATTAACAATGAATAGCGCCGTAAGGCGTCTATTTCATTCCAATTAAAAATCTCAGGCTCTCCGCTCTTTATTTATGA
>OBJA01001586.1_pt1 | contig 15094 bp, 15 predicted proteins | sample 1519751 | NCBI WGS metagenome assembly OBJA01 (sample SAMEA3881238, study PRJEB22517) | soil metagenome | biome: lake sediment; feature: soda lake sediment; material: sediment, water from around vicinity | place: India | collected 2013-12-23 | depth 3 m | reverse complement strand
GATATTGCTCTCGGTGGAGACTATGTACGCTGCCGCCCGTGACGGCGTGATGCCCCGCCGCCTTGCCAAAGTAAACCGGAGAGGGACGCCAGTCAACGCGCTGCTGCTCACGCAGTGCTTCACACAAGTCTTTCTCCTTGCCATTCTGTCGCCAAGACTGAATGAGACTTACCTAGCCGCCATCACCATTGCCACTACACTCATACTGATACCCTACCTACTTTCATCGCTATATGCCGTAAAGACTGCGATCCGTTACAGGAAAGAGGACAAAACACTGCGGAATCTGATCATCGCCCTGCTCGGCACACTCTATTCAACCTATGTGATCTATGCGGTAGGTATCAAATATCTGTTTCTATCGGTACTTTTTTACGGTGTCGGTTCCTTGCTGTTTATCAAGGCGAAAAAAGAGAAAAATGAACAACCCAAACATTGGGAATGGGTAGTTATTATCCTGTTGCTTTCCGGTACAGCACTGATTGCCGTGCAAATACTGACCGGGAAGATCGATTTCTAACATGGTATTAAAAAAGGAGACCGCCCCGGCAGCCTCCTCTCTGTATATTCAATGGATTACGAAATTACCTGTTAAAGGTGTAACGCAACGTGGCGCCGAAGCGGGTAGGATATCCGCGCTGTACAAACATGTTCGTTTCGTCGGTCGTCATGTCGGATGCCTCGAATAAGAACGAATTATATTTCGTGTTGAAAAGATTCTCCACCCAGCACTCCAACCCGAAAGCCCCTTTCTCTGCCGAAATACGGGCATTGGTGATCCCGTAAAAGGGTTGGGAAAGCTCACCTTTTTCGTAGTAATCCTGATTCGATTCCGTCCAGTAGATCTTCCCTACCCCTTGATACTGTATATTCCCCGTCAGACGGTCGATAAATGAACCGTAGGGAAGGTGGTATACATAACTGGCTCCCAGACTTAACGTATGCTGAGGAGCAAAAGGTATATGGTTCCCGGAATAGTCCACTTCAACAATTTTATCATCTTTCTGTTTCTCTGTCACATAATTAACGAAACGGGCATCGGCAAATCCGTATTCGGCAAAGAGCGAAAGGTTATCTAACGGTACATATTTCAGACCCAACTCAAACCCTTTACTTTCAGATTTCCCTGCGTTGGTGACAGTACGCCCGGAGGTACCCTGATCTTCTAATTTGATGATCTGGATATTGTCGACATGCATATAAAAGAGGGCATAGGTGAATGAAAGCCGCCTGTCGAGCATCTCATAACGGCCGCCCAATTCGTAAGTCCAACTGGTTTCCGGATCGTATGAGAGTTGCTCTTCGAGCGTCGGCGATGGCGTATCGCTTCCCGAACCGGCAGGAGGGCCTAAGGGAATAGGCGCCATTTCAGCGAGCCTCCCCATAAGCGATACTCGTAAGGCATTTTGTAATATCTTTGAGAATGCCTGTTCGTTGTATCCTCCCGTCTTATATCCTTTTGAGGCGGAAAGATATATCTGCGAAGTGGGTGACATTTGGTATTTTAACGCAAATTTAGGCAGTATTTTCCAGAAATCCTTGCTATACTTTCCTTGCAACAACGTATCGCCATCGACAAACATCGAGGGCATGGGGCGACCGGGAATCTGAAAATCGAGATTCACATCACTTCCGTCGCTTTCCGTAAAGAAATCAATGGAAGTGTGTTCATAATCGAACCGGATACCGGCAGTCGCCGACAACCCGTCCAAGCCAAAAAGGTTGTTGAGGGTTGACTGGTGGAAGAGTGCCACCCCCTTTGAGGGTTTCTTGTATATCCCCGGCAAGTCGATCCGGTCGTTGGCATAAGTAATCGTCAACGGTGCTTGACTCGTATACATATCCAATATGCCCTGCATCGCTGCCACAGCATCCTCCTTGAGCGCTACAGGCGTATTGACCTCGCGATTATCAATAAAACCGAAAGCACCTACTACCCAGCGGTAGTTTCCCTGCCTGTCCGATTTCACGGTCACCTCCTGGCTTACGGAACGCTGGTTCTGTTTCTGGTTAATAGAGAATACGGACTTAGGGGTGTAATCCTGGTCCATCTTCATATCATCTTTCAGATATTGAAAACCGGTAGTAGAGTGAATACTGTAACCGTTTCCTGTATAGTCCAGCGATAGTCCGTTGGTAAACAGGTGACGATCATACGACGATGGCTCGTTGAAACTGGCTGCCGTAGAATCCTTATGCATATAGGGGAAAGCGCCGCCGGAAACATAATCGTAATTCCCGAAAAACAACGCTTTCAACGAGGGAGAGGCTTGCCATTCCAGTTTGAAACGGCCTCCTGCATTTTCAGAAGCATCCACTTTTTTTCCGGTATGGCTGTTCATGAAATAACCGTCGTCGCGCTTGTAATAAGCGGCGACGGAAAGGCCGAAGTGATCGGAGAGTTTCCTGTAGTCTGATCCTTTCACCAAAAACTGTCCATAATTGCCGCCGCCCACCATCAGTCTGGTGCCCTGGAAAGAGAGGGGGGAAAGGGTATATATATTCACTATACCGCCGATGGCGTTCCGTCCGTAAAGGGTACCCTGTGCACCCCGAAGCACCTCGATCCGCTGGATATCCTGAAATTCAAAATCGAATGCCGAAGGGTTGAAACTGGGCACATTGTCCACGTAGAGGCTTACAGTCTGTGCCCCAAGGCGGGCTCCTACACCACGGATATAGATCGGCGTGGAGACCTTCGACCCGTAGGAAGGGATAAAAAAGTTAGGAATGAAAGCGCTCAGCCGGGGCAGCGACTCAATGCGGGCATCCTGCAATTGCTGGGGGGATACTACCGAGACCGCTGTGGGCAGGTTCCTCAACTCGTTGGTCTCTTTCACCGAACTGCTTATTACCACCTCATTCAGGTAATACACTTTCAATGTATCATTGGGATTGATCTCCTTGGCCGGTTCCTTATCATCTGCAAACACAAAAAAAGTACTACAGAAAACAAATATCATTAAAAACAGTTTCTTCATCATCGATGACTTTAATAGATTACATTGTATTCCCTAAGCCGGAATACGGAAGTTCATTAAAATTAGTCGTTTTGAGTCGCCTTCGCTCCTCGATTTCCAATTCTTGCTAAGGTAAAGTTCAAGTGAACTTAGTTGTTTTCTACGCTCGACATAGTAAAAACAAGTTTTTCCTCTGTACTCGCTTGTCGAAAACATTCAAACAAGTTTGACTTTGCTCATTTAGCTTAACGAAAACGTTCGGGTGCAAAGGAACAGGAAAATGGTATGCTTGTCAATCACCACAATTAGTGATTTTTTTCATCAAAAAGGGGACTTGTGAAAAAATATTTCTTTTGACGCAACGTTTTCCTCTTTTTTTCGTCTATATTAATATAATAAGTATAACTTGACATGGACTTAAAAATATTGTATGAAACGAGGATATAAGTCAATTTAATGATGTGCTGATGTGCCGATTTGATAATTACTAATCGTTAAATTAACTAATCGTTCTAGGTCCATACGACCTTAGCGTTAAAAATGAACATTGACGTATGAAAAAAATTGTCTTAAAAACCTATAGTAAGATTATTGCCTGGATCTTAACCGCTTTAGGGCTTTACACCTCCTGCGATATTGTAGAACCAGCGGAATACGGCACCCCCACTGCAGACTTCGTGGTCAAGGGAACGGTCACTAACGCAAGGACCCAACAACCAATCAGTGATATGACGGTCATCAACAAATCGTACACAGCACCTTATGGGAATGATACAGTGAGGACCGATGCAAACGGGAACTACGAATTGAAATTCACGGCAACCGCTTTCGGTGCAGAGGATTTAACGGTTTATACTTCCGATACCGACGGCGAAGAGAATGGCGCATACCTGTCCGATACCATACGAATAAAATCACATGAGTTAAAGCAGATTGAAAAAAGAAGAAAAAATTGGTACAACGGTAAGTTCGAAGGTAAAGCTGATTTTAAGCTTAGACAAGCAACAATGATGCCAATGTACGGAATACGTTCTACGGAATACCGGGATATGAAAAGAGAAGAAGAATAAGAAAATCAAATAAGGTTTTATGGATCCGAAAAAGAAGCTCATCCTTTCTCTCTACCAACAGCACAAGGCTACACAGACCAAACTGCACAAACTATCCTATCTCTTCTGGGAATGCACTTTACGGTGTAATTTCAACTGTGTACATTGCGGAAGCGATTGTACAAGACAGACAGCCGTGCCCGATATGCCAAAAGAGGATTTTCTGAAAGTTCTTGCAGATATCCGCCCGCATGTAAACCCACACAAGACCATGGTTGTGCTCACAGGTGGTGAACCGCTGATACGGAGGGATCTGGAAGAATGCGGGCAGGCGATGTACGATATGGGTTATCCGTGGGGATTCGTGACCAACGGCTGGGGATTGGACGAAAAAAGACTTCAATCCCTCCTTGATGCAGGGTTACGCTCCGTGACGGTCAGTCTGGATGGTTATACGGAAGAGTCACACGACTGGTTCAGAGGAAAACAGGGTTCCTGGTTACGAGCCATCAATGCCATTTCCAGAGTAGCCTCAACACCAGGTCTAATATACGATGTGGTAACCTGTGTCAATAAAAAAAACATAGCTGATCTGCCCAGGCTTCGCGATTTACTCATTTCCATAGATGTAACACATTGGCGGTTGTTTACCGTTTTCCCGAAAGGCCGCGCTAAAGACAATCCGCTTTTGAAACTCTCCACCGGGGAGTTCCTGCAAATGATGAATTTCATTCGCGATACACGCCAGGAAGGAAAGATCGATATATCGTACGGGTGTGAAGGGTATCTGTCCGACTATGAAATGGAAGTACGGGATACTCCTTTCTTTTGTCAGGCCGGTATTCATATAGCATCGGTACTTGTCAACGGCGACATAAGCGCCTGCCCGAGCCTCAGGGGCGATTATGTTCAGGGTAATATCTATAGGGACGACTTCTGGACGGTCTGGAATACCCGCTACCACATTATGCGTGACCGCTCATGGACGAAAACGGGGAAATGTGCATCCTGTAAATCGTATAAATACTGCCAGGGGAACGGACTTCATCTTCGTGATGAGCAAACAGGTGAACTACTGCATTGCCATCTGGAAATGATGGGAAAAGAAACACAACCCGACCCAAAGCAAAAAAGGGTTTTAGCTGCGGCTTTCCGCTTTTTTACGTAATTGTAATTTCTTATAAATATTTATTCATTTTCTTTATAAAAATAAATGGATATGAAACGGATATCTGAATCAACAAAAATACTCCTATTACTTGCAGCCGTTTTTCTTTTGACAGTTCTTTCCTGTAATAAAGAACATGATCCGGAAATCTTTCATACGGAAGGTTATTTATTAAGAGCAACTCTTATACAAGGAGAGATTGTCACAATAAACCTCTATGATAACACACAACGTATTTCGGAAGTACAAACTTCGTTGTATTGTACTAAATACACATATAACGAAAAAGGGTATCTGATAAAGAGAGAAAGCGCTTTCGATGAAAGTGTCCTGTTTTCATCGATAGCCCAGCCGTTGAACCGCAAATTAATGACGATAGCAGATTCGGAAATCACAAGCTATAATATCTACAGTTACGACAGAAATAACCACCTGAGTTCAATCGAAAACTATTTTAAAAAAGATGGTGTGTATCAGCTTACATCTGTTAATACCTTTGAATACGATACCAACGGCCGCATTGGTAAATTCAATTATATTGACCCCGAAAGTGATTTGGTAAAACAATTCGTCACATATGAATATGACTCGCGCGGTAATGTGTCAAAGTCAAAAGATTTTAGTTTGATGAATAGCGAAGGTACTCCGAAACTTATTTCCGAGTCCTCTTTCAAATATGACAACAAAAATAATCCGTTACGGGTTTTTGCTCAACAAGCACTTCCGGGAATTTATACCAATGTAAATAACATTGTTGAAACGGTTTCAGTTTCTTACGAAATAGTACCGGGGATTGCACAAAACACAATATCAAAATCTATTTATACATATAATTCCAACGGCTTCCCCATAAAAATTACAACCGGAAACAACAGCTATGAATATAGGTACGAATAAGGATTGATGTACGGAAGCCGAGAGGCAATCAATGAAAGTTTATTATTATCGACATTCCAAACTTATAATCGTATGAAAATAAATAGTTTTAATCATATAAAAACAATAACTTCACTCCTGATTCTATTTTTTGTTGTAATTCTCAGTTGCGAGAAGAGTGAAAAAGAAGAAGAGATTTTTCAATTTATCGAATTAAACGGCGAACAATTCCAATTCAACAACTTATCTTACTTCATTTTAATGCATGATGCCGCTTCTGTAAAATTAAGAGAAAAAGAATTATCCCTTGCTGTGGAAAGAGGGGAGATTATTTCATTTAACCCGATGTATCAAAACGCATTCTTGGTATTTGGTAAAAAACGCATTACAAATCCTGCCGATTACATCTCTAATATTTATTACAACAATAAAAATGAGATGATGATTATTTTACCCGACATAATTATTTTCCTAAAAGAAAACCAGCATATAGAGAATGTAGTAACTGATTACACAAATAAACTCACACTTAAAGAACACGATAGGAGTCGAAAATATATATTCAATTGCCATGTTAATTCATCCGAAGAGATCATTGATATAGTAAATAAAATTAGTTCCAAAAACAGTGTCGATTGGTGTGAACCTAATATACTTAGTAATTTTCACACTCAAGATTAAGCTATCAGGATGTAATTTTCAAGTCGCATTGAATAGAAATATAAACACATATCAATACACTCGGCCATGAATAATATACTTATTTTCATATACTTATGCGCGATCATGATTTGTATTTCTTCGTGCCGCATCCAAAATCCGCGATATTTTAACTCGCCGTCCGCTCAAGCGCCGGCTTATTTAGAGAAAAAGGGTGACAACAGAATATCTGCCAATATTGCAATTCTGCCCAAAGAAGAATATACCGAATTTGATATCCCGTTCATTCCTTCCGGAATCAGGGAATCTCATACTATCGGATTCGATGTAAGTACGGCTTATGCGTTCTCCGACCGGTTCATGGCAACATTGGGCGGTTTATACAGGAAAGAAAAGGATGCTTTCAGCAACAATGATATACTGCAAACAGCTTCTACTTCCGAAATCAACTATACCCGAAAGGCATTGGATATCGGTTTTGGGGTACTAATTCCATTCAGCAAACAGAAAACAGTTATTTTCAATCCGATAATAGGGGTTAATTTCGGTCGGTCAGAATCCTTTTTCAACAATACCAGCGATACCATTAACGACAACAGAGTGTTTCACTTTCACGGCAATTATCATAAATTCTACCTGAAACCTAACTTCAATTTTCATTTTCATAGAAACTTTAAAATGAATGTCGTTCCACAAGTCTCATTAATGAAGTACCGGGATATAGACGATAATTATCCGCAAGACGCACGAGAGTTTTCAGGATTAAACAGGCTACGGAAATGGGACTTCTTCCTTTATGAACCGGCTACTTTTTTTCAAATAGGATTTAACAAAGTAGACTGGTTAAAACTCGACCTGGGATTGGTATTTTCCTGTTATCCGCATGGTAAAAATATTCCAGAGAAATTGCGAACCCGCCCTCTGCAGTTCTCCGCCGGATTCTCGATTTATCCATAAATCGAACCCAAACGATTTTTCATTGTTATACAGAGAGATAATAAGCAATGAAATAAGTATGAAAAAAGCACTACTTATAGTTGACGTTCAGAACGATTTCTGCCCCGGTGGAGCCTTGGCTGTAAAGGAGGGCGATAAGATTGTACCTGTAATTAACCGGATCATGGATCAGTTTGATATCGTGATCTCATCGCAGGACTGGCATCCGGCCGATTCGGTGCATTTTGAGAAGTGGCCGGTACATTGTGTCGCTGGAACACGGGGGGCAAAACTGCATCCTGATCTGGAGGCCGGCAAAATAGACCTGAAGCTGTTAAAAGGAACCGACAATAAAGACGACGGTTATTCCGCTTTTGAGGCGACCAATACATCGCTTACCGATTTTCTTCTCGAAAACAATATCCAACACCTTTATGTCTGTGGACTCGCCACTGATTATTGTGTCAAAGCTTCAGCCATCGATGCCGTAACCCAGGGTTTTCATACCTATGTAATAACCGATGCCATTGCTGCGGTAAATGCACAACCCGGCGATGACGAAAAAGCATTACATGAGATGTACGGCAAAGGATGTGTACTGATAGAATCGGAAGAAATTCAATGAGATTATCGTATCTTTGCACCTAATGGGAAAAGATATATCACTACGTACGGTAAAGGTTGTCCGTTACATCTTGCCTTTGCGGGAAGGTGGCTCGTTGCCGGCATTGGCAGAGGCGGACGACGGATTCAAGTATGTGTTGAAATTCCGTGGTGCCGGGCATGGGACCAAAATGCTGGTTTCGGAACTGCTGGGCGGAAAGATTGCATCTGTACTGGGTTTACATATTCCCGAACTGGTTTTTGCCACCCTCGATGATGATTTCGGCCGCAGCGAAGGCGATGAGGAGATTCAGGATCTGCTGAAAGGAAGCGAAGGACTCAATCTTGGGCTACATTACCTGTCCGGAGCGATCGCTTATGACCCTTCTGTAAAAATTGATCCTTTCCTGGCGTCTAAAATTGTCTGGCTCGATGCTTTTACGACCAATATCGACCGCACGTTCAACAATACGAACCTGTTGTGGTGGCACCGCGAATTGTGGGTGATCGACAACGGCGCATCGTTCTATTTCCACCACTCGTGGAACGATTTCGAAAGGCATGCCCTCAATCCATTCCCTCATATTAAAGATCATGTATTGCTGTCCCAGGCATCGATGCTCGACGAGGTGAACGATTTCGCGCATGATACCCTTTCATATGATCTGCTGGAAGATATCACGGCACTTATCCCCGATGACTGGCTGATATGGAATCACACCCAAGAGACACCCGATGAGATCAGAAGTGTCTATCTCAATCTTTTGAAAACACGATTACAGCATTCCCAAAACTTTCTAAATACCGCAAAAAATGCAAGAGGATAAACTGTATCATTATGCTGTTATTCGACTGGTACCGAGGGTTGAACGGGAAGAGTTTTTCAACGTCGGACTTATTCTTTTTTCCAAGCGAGAAAAGTATATACGATTTGAGTATCATCTCTGTCCCGAGAAATTCAGGCTGATGCATTCGGAAGCGGATTATAATGATGTAATTGAAAATCTTGAAGCACATAAACAGATTGCCCAAGGCAACCCGAAGTGCGGCCCCATAGCGCAATTGGATATTCCCGAGCGTTTCCGCTGGCTGACGGCCGTACGCAGCTCCATCATCCAGTCATCACGCCCACACCCCGGAAAAACCGGCAATCTGGATAAAACATTTGAGCGGTTATTTGAGGAGTTGGTTAAGTAAAGCCCGAAATTCGTGATCCGGGACCTATTTATCCTTTAAAAATAAAATAGACCGCCAGCACCAAAAACAGGAACCCGACAAGGTGATTCCATTTCAACTGGGTTTGGAAAGCGAGGAACGAGAAAATGACAAATACCACCAATGTAATTACTTCCTGGATGACTTTCAGCTGCACGAGAGAGAAACTCCCCCCGTTTCCTTCAAATCCGATACGGTTTGCCGGAACCTGAAAACAGTATTCGAAAAAGGCAACCAACCAACTGAAAACAATCACGCCCAAAAGCGGTAACTTGCTGAACCATACATTTTCGGCGAGTTTTAAATGGCCGTACCACGCAAAAGTCATAAAGATATTGGAGCAAACCAAAAGCCCGATAGTAAGCAAATAATTCATTGTAATAACCTAAAGAAGAAGTAAAAAAATCGCGCAAATGTACGAACAAGATTTTTATCTTCCAAAGGCTACGATAACTGAAATATTTTTTTCAATCCATTATCCAGATCATTCAACTTTTCATTATCCAAATTTCCAAGAAGTCCTAACGCCATCCTCTTTTCGATAGTGGTGAGTTTAGCCAACCGGATAATTGATTTCTTCTTCAATCCGTTATTTAATGTTGGTGTTAACTCTATATCCACTTGTTCTTTACGGTGTAGCTGTGTAGAAATAAAAGCGATAATCACATCAAGTGTACTTGCGGATAAAACCAAAGCCGGCCTAACCTTATTACCCGAAAAATCAGTAAATGGGAATGACACCAATACTATATCCCCCTTTTTCATGTAAACAACTCCTTCGCATCAGATAAATGATAAATCTCTTCTTCTTCGAGCAAAAAATCGAATGTTTCCGAATCATCCACCGCTCGATAAATAAATTTTTGAATATCATCATTTTCTTGTTTCTGGAGAAGAAATTCAGCAAAATCGATTACCTCCTCCACCTTACTCTGTGAAAGTTTAGACAAAGATGATACTGCTTTTTGTATAATAGCTTCCCGTGTCATTTTCTAAATAATTCTGAATTACACTGTTTTACAAAGATATAAAAAAAATTATCTTCCAAAGGTTAATTCTTTTACCGATTTTACTCCGATACCGGGCCGATCGGAGGCGATGATCTTTCCGTTTTCGAGTTTTGCGCCGTCGAAACAATCGTTCCCTATCAGGAGTGCGCCGTCGAGATCGGCAAAATCCATTCCCGCATAGAGCTGGGCTGCGGCCGATATGGCGCAGGAAGTCTCGGTCATACAGCCCATCATCACCTTCATACCCAGCGTATACGCCAGTTTACGCATTTTCCACGCTTCATGCATACCCGTACACTTCATTAACTTGATATTGATGCCGGAAAAGACTCCTTTCATGCGTTCCACATCAGAGAGGCGCTGTATCGATTCATCGGCAAAAATAGGAAGAGGACTCTCTTCGGTGAGGCGGGCAATGTTATCCAGGTCCTGTTTCGGCATAGGCTGCTCTACCATCACCACCCCTTTCTCTTTCATCCAGAAAATCATATCGAGTGCCTGATGGCGGTCTTTCCAGCCCTGATTGGCATCTACAGCCAACGGCAAATCGGTTACCGAACGAATGGCTTCGATCATCCGTTTATCATCTGTCCCACCTACTTTCACCTTCAGTATATTGAACCGCCCAAGCGCTTCACGTGTCTTTTCGCGCACCACCTCGTCGCTGTCAATGCCGATGGTAAAGGTCGTGTCGGGTACATCATATTTATCCAAACCATATATCTTGTACCACGGTGCTCCCTCCATCTTCCCCGTCAGATCATGCAGGGCAATATCCACGGCAGCCTTCGCCGCGGTATTACCTACAGCAATACTGTCCACATAGGCCATTATCTCCTCGATATGACCCGGATCAGTGAAACCGGAAAGATCTATTTTCTTCAGAAATTCGATCACCGAAACCTGTGTTTCACCCAGATAGGGGGGCAAGGACGCTTCACCATATCCTTCCAGTCCGTCATATTCTATTTTAATCAGCACCACAGGTGTGGTCGTACGTGAGAACCCGGAAATGGTAAAGGTATGGTTCAACTGCAAGTCGTATGGAGTCCAGGATAGTTTCATTGCATTTTTTGGTTGTCTGCTTCTTTTGGAAGCGGTAGCCGGCAGCATCGACGGTGCAGCCAGAAACGCTACAGCCATAGCAGATGTTTTCAGGAAGTGGCGACGATTTTGCTTCATATCCACAGTACTATTCTATTTATTATATATATTTGCAAATATAACATAAAACACAATAGAATATATGAAATTGGTGTCACATTCACTTATTCTATTTATTGACCGGAGGGACAACATCATTCCCGAGAGCAACTCAGCTTAAGGATGGTAAAACGTATTGTAGTTCACACCATCTACTCCTGGCGCCTGTTGCTCACCGATAATCCGTTTGGTACGCAGGTAACGGTTCGTGTTGAACTCATCATACAGCGGGTCGGTAGGATCCAGGCTATTGATGTGGATATTGTCGGAAGCATGAATGAACCGGTTGTTGCCGATGTATATACCTACATGTACCACCCGTTCTTTCGGGTTGTCATCAGTCGCCTTTGAACCGAAAAACAACAGGTCTCCCGGCAAGGCATCGCTAAAATCGCCCTCAGCGTCTATCAGCTTACCGCTCAATACCTGCTGCGAAGCATCCCGGGCAAGGATGATACCGTGCATAAAATAGACCGTTTTGGTGAACCCGCTACAATCTAATCCCTTGGAAGAAGTTCCTCCCCAAAGATAAGGTATACCCATAAACCGACGCGCCGTATTCACAATACTTTCGCCGGTCATTTCTATACTCTTCAACCAATCGGTTGCTTTCATTACATCCGATTTCCGAACATATGCTTCGCGCCCGTCGGGATAACCCACATGATAAAATTTTCTTTTTGAACCTTTTATCTCCAACATATTGCTCGCCACCAAATCGGAGACGGGATACGAATCGCCGTCCGGCTTTTCCAGCGAGTGGGTAGAAACGGATGTAACGATTACCTTCGGTCTTTGCAGGTATTGTTGTAATTCCGATTTTGTCATCGCCTTTACCGACCCGTTCATCCAGCCGATATATTTATCGGGAGTCTGAATGCGTAACCATCCCCCACGCTTCTCCAGTATCTTTACCGGCATTCCCAGCAATCCCTGTGATACCAGTTCGGAACCGTAACGGGGTTCGGCGCGAAGTGTGCCGACTGAATTGTAAATCACGCCCCATATTGCATCACCCAACTTCTTATCAGGCAAAAGGCGGATACTGTCTTTCACATGCCCGGATATGGTCCCGGCCTGTAAGATCAATTCCTTGTAGGCAGGTTCACTGGTCGTTTCTCCTTTAAGTATAACTGTATCTTTTCGTTGTGCAACCCCAATATCAAATATTTCGACACGGCTGTCAGGGGCATATCTCTCTTTTAACATCTTAATAACAGGTTGCATATCATTATTCTGGGGCATAACAGATAACGTTGAAAAGATCCATAAAATAAATAAAAAATTCTTCTTTCGCATTTTAATTACCGGCTTGAAATTGTGCGAAATATACAACTTTTATTCGAATTATTTCGTTAATCAATACGAATAGAAGAGTCTAAATTTATCGAATTGAAGATAACAGAGCGAAAAATTCATATAAGATACAGAATATCATTATCTTTGCTTTTTATCACATAAAAATTGAATATTATGAGAAGAGGAAAACGACACCCCATTCCGGTATTCATCATTGCCCTTTGCTGTGCAGGGCTAATCACCTGCGCATCGAACAGTACAAAAAACCAGCATAAAAAAACAGAAATCCGTATGACAGATCCTTCCCGGCAGCACGATGAAGCCAAAAAACTCGCCAGAGAATTAAAAAGAAAAGGCATTTCCGACGAACGTGTTTTAGCGGCTATCGGTAATATCCCGAGGCATTCCTTTATAGATGAAGAATTATCCGCGTATGCTTATCAGGACCGTCCCTTACCGATCGAGAGCGAACAGACCATCTCGCAACCTTTCACAGTAGCCTATCAGACCGAGCTACTGCAACTGAAACCGGGCGAGAAAGTATTAGAGATAGGTACCGGCAGCGGATACCAGGCAGCAGTACTATGTGAAATGGAAGCAGAGGTTTACAGCATAGAGAGGTATTACAATTTGTATCAAACCGCCAAAGAAACGCTGAATAAATTGGGATATTATCCGAATCTCTTTTTTGGTGACGGTTTCGAAGGGCTACCCGAACATGCGCCTTTCGACAAGATACTGATCACTGCGGCGCCGGAGAAGATTCCGGAAAAACTGTTGCAACAATTGCGTGTGGGCGGATGGATGGTCGTTCCTCTGGGCGGCAGGATGGGACAAAAAATGACCGTTATCCGGCGGGTAAGCGACAATGAATTCAAGGAGTCGGAGCACGGGGATTTTATCTTCGTTCCCATGCAAGAAGGTACGGTAAAGTAGTTATTCCGGAAAAAGGCTTAATGATTTTAGATGCTCATTTCATGGTATAAAAAACTGCCGCTGAATTTCTCCAACGGCAGCAGGGAATTGAGCAAACAGGGAAGTTTTATTTACCGATCGGCAAACGGCTCAATTGCCTTATACGCTGAACATCGGTGTAATCGTACTGGTATATCCCGTCTTCAGCTATCATCATCAGTACATTATTGAAAGGGATCACATCAAACCCGTCTATTTCCGCAAAATGTGCAAGTTTATTCGCCATAATGGTTTGCGGATTTGCAGCGTCGAATATTTTCAGGCCTTCATCACAAACAAAAAGTGTCCCGTTGTCTATTCCCAGGCCTTTCGGACCTTTCATACCATAGGTCACGATGTGCGTGGGTTTCTTTACGTCGCTCACATCCACAATGATAAGTTCATTGGCGTTTTGTCCGCAAAAAGTACCCGAACGGACAGTTACATAGGCAATATCGTTTTCCACCACCACCGGATCGCAACCAAACGCGTGCGTAATCCTAGACTGATATTCGGGTTTTAGCGGATCTTCCAGCGAATAAATGATCATCCCCGTGGGCGTTCCCATGAACATACAGTTTTTGTAGCTGAAAATGGTTTCCACATCGAATCCCACATAAGTATCTTTACCGGTTTTCACGGGTGTTTCGCCCGATAGATCGAAGATACCAAGTATATTGTTCATTACAGTATAAAGATTGTCCTGGTAAATGGCGAATCGCGACATGGAACCGGTTACGCCCACGCTTGCTCCGGACGAAGGAGCGTTGCTGGAAAAGTCCATGCTCTCTTTCACACCGCCCCAACTCCACCAGTGAGACCTGTAATTACGGACAAGTTCTTTTCTTTCAATGGTTTTCCAACCGATAACGATCCCGTTCTTCCTGTCCATCGATATGGCGTAATCGATGCTAAAGGCATTTTCCGTCGGGGGTAACGCATACGGGAACACTTCTTCTTTTCTCCCTTTGAACACCGGTTTGGCCGGATCATTGATGTCGAACCACACCAGGTCGATGTACGAATCGGCATACAACATACTGTTGCGCACGTGCATATCTGCATTTCCCAACAATTCGATAAAAGCAATATTCCGGGGATTCGACGGGTCGCGGTTGTCAATCACATGAATTCCTTTTTCCGGCTGGGAAATATAAAGGT
>OBJA01001584.1_pt1 | contig 15106 bp, 10 predicted proteins | sample 1519751 | NCBI WGS metagenome assembly OBJA01 (sample SAMEA3881238, study PRJEB22517) | soil metagenome | biome: lake sediment; feature: soda lake sediment; material: sediment, water from around vicinity | place: India | collected 2013-12-23 | depth 3 m | reverse complement strand
TGTTCCTCCATAGAACTCAATTCCATCATCAGCATTTTCATAGATTTGTACATATTCTACTATTGTTCCACTACCAACACCAAATAAAGAAAATCCGTTATATTCCTTCTCACTATTAAATGCGGCTCCAGACCACTCAATTCTCAAATATCTGATAATTCCGGAATTGTCATCATCAATATTTCCACCATAGGGAACATCTCCAACTTCTGACATACCTCCGCCGGAGTTACAAGTTGCTCTACCGCAAATTACTAAACCTCCCCAGTCTCCACGACTTGGACTTGCTAAACCTGATGTCATTATAACCGGGTTAGTAGCAGTTCCATTAACAAAAATTTGTCCTCCTTGCTCAACAATTATTGCAGCTGATGTTCCACCAATTCCTTCAATTCTTGTTCCCGCAGGAATAGTTAAAGAACCACCGTCTTTTACTTTAATCGTACCGTTTAGTTTATAAACTTTTGTTTCATCAAGAGTTACAGCCTCAGTGATATCACCTTTCCAATCGTTTGGATCAAGTCCTCCATCGTTGATGTTTTCAGGCTTTTTGCAAGAATTTGTGAGAATTAGACCTGTAAATACAAAAAATAATAATGCAGAGGTCAAAACAGTTTTAAAAGCATTTCTTTTCATTGTTTTTAGTTTTAATTATTAAATAATAAAGAATTAATTTCAATATTTTTACTTAGCAAATGTAGAATTTGATTTTCTAGTTCCTGTTAAGTAGATTTTATGTTTATGTTAATTACAGGTTAAGTTTTTTACGTGAGTGTATTTTTTTTGAAAGAAATATTTTCATGTATTAAACTTATAAACTTATTAAATTCTATTGATGTATGAATTTAAAATTGTTTTGAGAACAAACGAACTGTGTGAATTCCTTAGTATTATTTTATAAACCACTTATGTATGATTACTGAAACATTTGCATGTGCTTTAATTCCAAATCATTTCCACTTTCTAATTAGAATTAAAGGAGATGAGATTTTTATTAATATCAAACCTGCAAATCTATCATTGCAATTTTCAATAGTTATAATGCGTACGAACATACTAAAAGCAAACTCTATAAATACAGTGGTAATTTGTTTAATAGACCTTTAGTGTTAAAACTTAAAACTTAAACTCAAACTGAGATTTATTCCTTTCTTGTACGATAGAACAATAATATCTCTATCAGAATTTGCCTGATATGTTTCAATTGTTGGATCCAGAAGATTTTTTACATTAATTCCAAATCCAAGATTTCTAAGTTCTGTTTTCAATACTAAGTCAAGAGAGCTAAATGCTTTGTCAATCATGTCGCCGCGCTGATTAGTGCCGATTGCGTAAACCCTGTCCGAAAAGTAGCTGTATGATATGGTTGTCATAAATCTGTTTTTGTTATGATTCCAGATTTTAATATATGTAATATCTGTACCTATAAGTAAATCAGAAGCTCCTGTAAACTTAGCTCTATCCTTGGTAAACCTAACTGCATAATTTGTTTCGTTAGCAATCTTTTCCGAGTTCAGCTCTTGATCGGTGTGCATATAAGCTATATTAAATCCGGCAATCAATTTTGTTTCATAGTTATTGATTAAATCTTTTCTAGCCTCAATTTCTACGCCTGCTACATATCCCCAATCACCAGTATTGAGGAAAGAAATGTCATTAGTAGCGGAAGATATTGTCACCTCATTTATTGGATTTAAAATGTACTTGCCGAAAGTTCCAACTGAAATAATTTCGCCAACATTTGGAAAAAATTCCCATTTCAAATCAAGATTATAATTTGTAGATTGATACAGATCAGGATTTCCAATTTTTACCTGAGTAACATCTTCATAAATAAAAAGAGCTCGTTCTTTGAACTGTGGTAGTGTATATGTTTTACTAGCTCCAAATCTCAAGTTTTGTCTTCTATTTATTTCATATTTTGTTACTAAACTAGGTAATAATTCAAAGGTGCCAAGAATGTCCATTTTGTCTGATGGGTCAAGCTGTGTATTCCATGTTACTGCCTGATAGATATATTCACCTCTTAAGCCAATAAATGCTATAAATTTTGGACTTACTTTGTATTCAGCATTTACATATAATCCCTGTATGATCTGATTACCTCCGTAGACTTGTGGGTCTAGTGCAAACGGAACTTGGTGTGAACCTCTGAATGTTTCGATTCTGTAATAATTTCCCTTGTCAAGATTTTCTTGATTGAAAAAGGCAGAGATATTATCTGGATCAACAATGGTGCTTCTTTGATCAGTATGTATTCTGAAATTATATTGAGTAGCTTCAAAATTACGTATTTTTAATCTTCCAGTGTAACCCAAACTAATTTTCAAAAAATATTCATCTGTTTTGTTTAATTCTTGGTTGCTTTTAAAATACTTTTTATCTAGTTTGGCTTGAATGGCAAATTCTTGTTCATTAAGGTAATGATAATATCTGTGATTATCAGTAATCTGATTTTGACCGAAAACATATTGTCCTGTCTCCAGCATTCTGAATGTGTTTTGCAAACGATCCGGGACATCGCTGGTGGTTTTGTTATACGATATACCCCAGTTTAAGTCTGTATTATTATTTATCTCGTGATTTCCTAAAATCTGGTTAATTATAACGGTATTCTTTTCATAAGTATATCTATTTAACAATCCATTGTCATAATCAGCAATATCTAATATTGTTCCTTGGTATTTATCAGTAGAATTATCTGAAGAGTTTATAAATAGCAAATTGTAATTAATCTTGTTTTTGCGGTTTATTCTATGTCCCAGATTTACCATTCCTGTTGTATTTGTATTATATGAAAAAGATTTCATTCTGAGGTCTTTAGATGCATAGCCGACACTGTTTACACTTAGAGCAATACCTTCCTTGGTAGAAAAATCATTGCTGAATCCTGCAGTTACAAAATAATTAATATCTTTGTGTGCCCCTAAAATGTGCTTATTGCCTCCAGAAATGTTAAAGCTAATGCCTATTGGAGACATGTATACTGGCTCGGTAGGATAATCAAAGTCAAATTTAGCAATTGTTCCAGGGGGTTGCGATGTGTGAAATCCAAAGAATCCTGGTCCTGGTTTCAATGGAAATATATTCTCGTCAATAGCCTTTGTATTAATGTTTGTACCTAAATCAACTTTGATAAAACTTTCGCCCGTAAAATCTTTGGAAACAATATCCACATTACCACCAGCGAAATCTCCATAGAAGAAATTGTTGAAAACCTTATCAATTGAAATGTACTCCACTATTTCTGTAGTGAAAATATCTAGAGATATGTTCTTTTGCTCAGGATTATTAGATGGCATAGGTAATCTATTAAGAGTAGTAGAGTTATATCTATCTCCCAAACCACGCACATAGATGTCGTTACTACCTTCAACTTTTGATATTCCACATATTTTTGTTACTGCTGTAGCGACGTCCCCAACACCCTTGCGTGATAATTCTTGAGCTCCAATATGCTGTACTATTTCAGTCGCTTTCTGTCTCTCCATTAATAGGAGGTTTTCGTTTTCACGTTTTATTTCAGCTGTAACCTCAACCTCGCCCAGCAGCTGAGATTCAGTTTCAAGTTCGACAATTATTTCAGTTGCTTGTCCTGCCTTTACTGTTATATTTTCAACTAATTTCGTTTTATATGAAATAAAAGAAATCTGAACATTATAGGTCCCAGCATTTAATCCTTTAATTTCGAATTTACCATCAAAATCAGATGTAGTACCTATATTAGTCCCTTCTATAATAATATTTGCGACAGGGATTGATTCTCTGCTGTCCTTTTCTTTAACTTCTCCCTTTATACTGCCAGATTGAGCAAAACCATTAAATGAGTTTAAAAATAATAAAGCAAAAATTATAATAATAATTTTAATACACTTACATTCAGCGACTTTTAAAAAACACATAGTCATAATCGTTATAAGTCAAAAGTATTTTTATCAAATATATTTAACGTTAACTTAGTATTAAATAATTATTACCTGTTAGTTAACATTGGCTTAAAGTAAAATAGAATTGTGTATTTTGACTTGTTAAAAACTATTAGGAAATACGCTTACTAAGAATTTTCAGAAATTCAAAAAATTACTGATATTTACGATTTTGATGGTAGTCATACCTAGATTTGGAGATTAGAAGAAATATAGATTACGTATTATTAGTATGTCTTACTATCAAGAAATTTCCCTTGTTCATCAAACATTTGCCAGGTACCTACTTTTTCTCCTTTTTTATATTGTAGTGTATATCTCAGTGTTCCGTTATCGTCCCAAATTTTCCATTTCCCATGTTTTAAATCTTTTTTATATCTGGCAATTGATATTAGAACCTTGGTCTCATTGAATTTTGTCCATTTACCGTGTTTTAATCCATGTCTGAAAGAACGAATTTCATTCAAATTTCCGTTAGAATAGTAATGTTCAGATTTTCCATGCAGTCTGCCATTCCTTATTATATAGCGAGTTTTTACTGAACCATCCAGATATTTTTCGATAAATGACCCAGAGAATAAATTGTTATTCAAATAATACATTCCATCATCTTTTAAGTCTTGTGAATAAACAGAATATATAAGACAAATAGAGAAAAAGGTAAAAAATATCTTCATAAGTTAATTTTTATATAATAAAAAATCAGCACTGTAAAGATAGTAACAGAGCTGATTTATTTTCATTTTTTCAAATAAATTTTTTAATAGACTTGACTTATTTCAATCAGTTTATCATTTTCGTTTACAATTCTTACAGTTGTTTCTTCGTAAGATATGTATGAAACTCTAATTTCATTGCCAATCTCATTTGTTGGCAATTCAATATTAAAGTTCCCATCAAAATCGGTAAAAACAACAATATTAGCATTTGCAACACTAATTTTTACCCCAGCGAGACTTTCTTTCGACACAGAATCAATTATTTTACCGTTAATCAATACCGATTTCTCTGCAGTTGTTTTATCATTCAGTTTATCTTTGTTTGTATTTCCTGCTGTTGAAATAATTGTCAAACTTAAGAATAGAACTGTAATTAATGTTTTCATAATAGTTATGTTTAGTTAAGATACAAATGTATTTTGTTTAAATAGGAATTATGTTAAGCGAAAATTATTTGTATGTTAAGTTTGTGTTAAGCATCTCGGGGGATTTTGACTTTTTTATTTTTTGGATACATTCTATTAAAGAATCAAACACCTCTTTGATTTCGCCCTCAAAATTTTCATCTGATAAGCGAGTTTTCATGATTTCTTGTCCATTTTCTTTAAGTTCGTCTGCAACAATTAGCGGAATAGGAAAAGCTTCGTAATGGATACATTTATCTTGAAGTTTATCCTGAACTACAGCAAAAACTTTAGTATGTCCAAATTTATCATCTTTTTTATCGTATGAACTTGCACAGCAGGTCGCAAATACAATTTTATTAATTTTCTTATTGTTCTTTTCGATGAAGTTTTTTAATGGGTAAATTAGCTTCCCCATCCAAATAGGTCCACACAAAATAGCTAAATCATAATCATTAACATCTTTTTTTAATGCTTTGATGCCAAAAGTCCCAATAAACATGTTAAACAAAAAATGATTAAGTTTGGGTTTAATCTCTTCAATATCACAACTTAACTCTTCTGCAATTTTATTTGCAATATATCTGTTGTTTCCGGTTTTTGAATAGTAATAGACAATGATTTTCATTAATTAGCTCTTAAATTTTAATTTAAGTTTTTGTAGTTTTTAATAATTAGGACAATCCTATAAATAACAGTACAAAGTTTTAATCTTATTGCAAAAATAAGTTTATTATTTCCATTGGAATGTTAGGTCTATGTTAAATAAATAATAAATAAGAGTTAAGTTAATGTTATGAAATTAGGACTAAAATTTATGCTTTCCTGATTTGAACCTCTTATATAAAAAGGATTAATATATTAGTCTCTTAACTCAAAAAAAAATATGTTGATTGAGTTCTACAAATTTTAATTACCCAAAGTTAAATATATATTAATTCTGTCTCCAATCTTATTTCTGTATTAATTGTTAATATATTTTTGCAAAATGTTTTCAGATTTTTATCATATTGGTTCGGCTATTGCAGTTTTTCTTGGATTAGTAATAATAATCCGTAAAGATAAAGCCCTTAGCAATTATATTCTTGCTCTTTGGCTTATAATTATGGGGATAAATATTTTTCTATTCCACCGACTTATTGACCACCAGGAGCATTTAGAAATTTACACTATAATTAATTATATCTTATTAATCGTTCAAATCCCAGCACCTTTAATATATGTTAAGTCTTTTTTGAGTGATAAGAATAAAACTGCACTTTCATTTTTATTCATGATTGGAATTCCGATATTAATAATTTCTGTTATTGCCTGGGCAACTGATTTAAGCTATTTTAATCCCAAATTAATATTTTCAGAAAAAAATCAGTATACTATCATACTTTATGTATATGCAATTTTGTCTATTCCGATATATTTAATTTTGTCGATATTAAGTATTAAAAAGCTTAAAACTATATCATTGCAACAAGTTTCTGACATTTACGAAAACGATTTTATAATAATAAATAGATTTATTGTCGGGATTTTAATAGCCTACATTAGTTTTATTATAATTTTCGGATTGAGTTTTTTTCTCGAAAATGTAAATGTTTATACTGCATTTGGGAGTTCAATTGTAATCTTATGTTTATCCGTAATTTATGCCGGAGTTTTTGGGTTGCAAAAATCTGAAATTTTCACAGTTCATAATTATAAAAATAAAACAGTAAATGCTAACAAAGTTTCAAATGCAGACATTACCTATCTGCAAGAAGTCGCAGACATACTTGATGCTTGTATGTTAGATAAAAAGCCATATTTGCGTCCACGCTTAAGTCTCTATGAATTATCCGAAATTTCTCAAATTTCTGAAACTCAAATTTCATCTACAATAAATATCATTAAGAATCAGAATTTTTATGATTATATTAATTCTTTAAGAGTTGAAGAGTTTATAAAACGGGTGAAAACTAAGGATAAATTCGATTTTACTCTAACCGCGATTGCTTTTGAATGTGGATTCAATTCTAAATCAACATTTTTTGATTTTTTTAAGAAACACACTGGCAAAACACCTGCTCAATTTATTAAAGAGTTATAATTCAGTAGAATGTCAATTATATAAATAAGTCCAAATTAGTTTTATCGGACTAGTGTTTAACGGTAAGTTAATATTTAAAGATGATTTTTGCACTGATTATAATTTATTTAATAGAAAAAAATATGAAAAAAAGTTTATTATTTTTATCAGTATTTACGATTATTATTTTTGGATTTGATATTTCAGTTTTATCACAAGAAAATTCAATAGTTTTAGATGAAGTAGAAATTTCTTCGACTCGTAATAACAGTAAATTAAAAAATAGTCCTGAAATAATCCGAATAGTTACGAAACATGAGATAGCTCAGTTAAAAACAAATACTCTCGGAGATGTATTAGACTATGTGGCTGGGATTAATGTTGAAACGGGTACAGGCGGAGGTTTTCCTAAAAGAGCAGTCGCCAGTATGAATGGATTTCCGGCTCAGTATAGCCTCGTACTTATTGATGGTGCCCGGGTTCTCACAGATCATATTCATTCTGGTCAAAACATAAATCTTATACCTGTAGAGTCTATTGAGAGAATTGAAGTAATAAAAAGTGCCTCTTCTGCGCAGTATGGAAGCGATGCATTAGCAGGAGTAATAAATATTATTACCAAAAAGGCGGGAGATTATCCCGAGGCTCTTTTTTATGGAGAAGTAGGCTCATACAATACATATCGTACAGGAGCCTCAGTAAAAACAAATATTAATGAAAATGTAGGATTTTACTCCTTTGTGGAATGGGAAGAGTCTGATGGAATAAAACTTATTGAGCCGAAAAACCGTGTTGATTTAATGGGATATTCCAGTCTTATTTTATCAAATCGTTTAACTGCAAATTTGTCAGAGAAAATTAGCATAGATGCTTGGGTGAAAGCTATGCAAACAACAATGGATTGGACCAATGGAGATAACCACGGTTCTTTGTTGGTACCAAATATAAATATGGATTACAAACTAAATGAAAAAGTGTCTTTACATGGAAAGATTGCTTACACAAAATGGCAATCTGAAAGAAATGCTGAACGAAATTCATTGTTCAGACCGGAATTATGGACAAATTATCAAATTAGCGATAATAATAACCTTATCATAGGAGCAGATTTTTTTCTTCACGATTTTGAACGAAGACTAGTTGAACGTAACACACAACAAGGTATTGGAATGTTTGTTCAGAATGAGCACTCTTTTAATAATAGACTGGTACTGTTAGCTGCAATCAGAATGGATGCAATTGAGAATCTAAATGCAGTATTTACACCCAAGGTTTCTCTGTTGTACAGACTCAATTCACATCTTAATATACGCAGTGCTGTAAGCCGAGGATTTCATGCTCCAACTGTGCAGGAAATGTATGAATATGGATTTGGACATGGAGGTACTGCCCTACGTTTTGGTAATCCAGATTTGAATCCTGAATATAGTACAAGTTATTCTTTAGGCGCAGATTTCGATTTTTCAAGTAAGTTATTTATAAATGCCTCCATTTATTATTCAAATATTGATAATATGATAGTCCCTGTATATATGGGTGCGTGGAGTGAGGATTCCACTAAAGATGTATGGATGAGACAAAACATACTTAAAACGGATATTGTTACAGCTGAATTAGGAATTATGTGGTACTTCTTGCCAAATTATTCAATAAATATGTCATATAACTACTCGGATAATTTCACAAAAGACAATTTAGCTCAACAATTGCCCTATAAGCCCGGACAAGGTTTAAACTTAAGATTTAACGGTAAGCAAAACTTAAGAGGAAATATTAGCACAAATCAGTTTGTGAGTCTTCGTACTGTACACGGAAGAAGTGCGTGGAAATGGTCTCCTTCCGGAGAAAATGCACATGATGATGCAACAGGATTAATTATTGAATTGGAAGATTACCAAAAACTGGATGCCGGCTTTGGAATTTCTTTCAAAAATAAATACGATATATATTTTAGTGTTTCTAACATTCTCGGTCAGGATTTACAGCACCTTGATGATGCATTTTTTGTTATTGCCGGAGAACCTATTTATAAAGTAGGAATGAAGATAAATTTGTATTAAGGGAAACGGTGGTTTCGGCTTCGTAAGTCAGTCAGGGCTTCACTTTGAGTGAAGCCCTGACTTGCAAATGAGCCGGTGGTTTCGACTGCTCTCAACCACCTTGCATTGCAGTGAGATAAGGTGGCTGAACGAAGTCGAAGCCGCCGACTTTTATACTACCGCCTTCACATTCCCGTACTTATCAAACATTTTAAGATTGGCAAACCACAAACTCAATGTTAGCGACAGGGTACAACCAACAAAAATTGCAATCATAATCATTATTTGATATTTTATAGCAGTTGTTGGAGATGCGCCACCAAGAATCTGACCGGTCATCATACCGGGTAAAGAAATTAAACCTATAACCGACATTGTTGCCAACAAAGGATTAATTCCTTTAATAATTGCTTGTTGAATAAATGGGCGGACAGCCAGTTTTTTGCTGCCACTGTTTGTAAGAATAAAATAATATAGTTCCTTCCGTTGTGAAAAACCTTCAAAGTAAGTACTTATACCAACAATATTGTGATTAAGTGAATTTCCTAATATCATCCCTGAAATAGGAATAAAATATCTGGCATCAAAAACATAATCAAGCCTTATGATTAGCCCTAGGAAAAAGCTATCTATTACAATCAGTGATACGATAACTGCAACTGAAAACGGAATAAAAAAACTTTTCCATTTTACTTTAACTTTTTGTATGGTAGTTCCGGCACTTACCAAAATCATAATCAAAACCCACAATGAATTAATATATGCATTATTCATTTCAAAAATCCATTCAAGATATAGTGCTACTAGAAATAATTGCACTACCATTCGTAAGGTGCTAATAAACAAATCTTTAACTAAATCTATTTTGTAATACAGAAATATTGCCAGAGGAATTATCAATATTGTAAATCCGAAAGCAAGGTCAAATATCCCAATGTCTATGCTTGTATCTTTCATAAATTAATTATTTTATCTGCAGATTTCATCCAAATAGGATTATGAGAAGCCGAAACAATGGTTTTATTTTTTAGCCTTTTAATCAGAGCAATCAACTTTTCATTTGATTCTGCATCAAGCGAGGCTGTAGGTTCATCTAGAAGAATTATTTTTCGATCCAAGGATAAACATACTGAGATTACAATTCTTTGTTTTTGACCACCGCTAATCTCATCGAAAGATTTGAAAATTAAACTAGGCTCAATATCAAGTTCGGTTAAAAACTCATCTATTAAACTTTGATTTGCAATAATCCCGAGAAGTTTTACGAGTTCTATTCCGCTTTTTACCGGCAGATGTATGTTTTGCGGGACATATGTCATTAAGCCACGCATTTCATAAATGTTTTGAGGAGTTAATTCACAATTATCAATAGAAATTATTCCTTTCTTTGGTAAGACATAAGCCTGCAATAGTTTTAATATTGTTGATTTGCCTTTACCTGAACCTCCTGCGAAACAAGTATGACTATTCGCCGGAATATGAAACGAAAAGTCTTTAAATAGAGAGTCTTCTCCCTTAAAAATTACTGTAATATTTTCAGCCGAAATCATAAAATGTATTAGGTGCAAATCTAACATATAATCATCACGTATCTAAGAATTTGGCAAAAAAACTATATGAAAAAGATTCTGATTATGTCAATTCAGTAGTTAGATTAGTACGATAATCAAGGAAAATTACAATTCAATTAATTATTTCTTAACAATTTATTAATACTTGACAAATACATTTACAACGTGTTTATAAAAATAATTATATGAAAAATAATGTTTATATTGTTTTATTTATAGTGTTGATATTCAATAGTTACAGTTTAAGTCTATTTTCTCAACACGACAAAGTTGAAGACGGAAAACTGATTATTTCCGGCTACATCCAATCTCAGTATCAAAGTTTTTTTGTGCCAGATTCTATCGGTGCAACAACTAAGCATTTTGCTTATTTTAGTGGGGGAAATTTTGTTAACGACAATACTTCAAACAGATTTATGGTTAGGAGAGGCAGATTGTCTTTGTCATACAAACAGGGTTTTGCAAGTTCCAGAATGTCTCTTGATTTTACCGAAAGAGGTTTTAGGATTAAAGACATGTATATTTCGGCAACTGATCCTTACCTGGAGTCTTTTCACCTTACTGCCGGATTATTTAACAGACCTTTTGGTTATGAAATAGCATATTCATCTCAATTTAGAGAAACTCCTGAACGTTCTCGTATTATACAAACCCTGTTCCCGGGTGAAAGAGATTTGGGTGCAAAACTAAGCTTCTCTCTGCCAAAAGAGTCTCCGTTCAGCTTTTTTAGACTTGATGCTGCTATAGTAAATGGTAATGGCTCAGCAGTTGAAACGGATAACTATAAAGACTTTATAGGAAGCATAAATATTTACACACCAGAATCTGTGGAAGGAATTAAAGCATCAGCAGGTTTTTCGTATTATGACGGTAAAATACAACATGTTTATGAACCGGTTGATACATTGTCGAGTAATGTAAATACAAAATTTTATATATACAGATTCGGATCTCATATTGACGAAAACAATATTGAATACAGGGGATTTATGATTGATTCTGCAATGTCTCGGGCATCTGGCATGACAGGAATTGGTGTCGAACGTAAATATTATTCAGTTAACGGGCAACTCGAATTCAACACCCCTTTTGGTAAAACCGAATTAAAGGGTGAATATATTTGGGGTGTGCAGCCAACTGCGGTTAACAATAATTTTATCGGAAGAGAATATCTTATCTATAACGAATACCACTCATTTAGTCCTTCCGGTCCATCTCTTGGAGTATCTTGGCCTCTTTATGACCAGCCTCAGCCTTATAATCCAACAATGGCAGGACTTAGAGAAAAGAATCACTCTACTCTAGTCAGAAACTTTAGCGGAGGATATATTTATGTAGTGCAAAATATAATGGAGACAAATCACCAAATTGTAATAAAATACGATTGGTATAACCCAAACTCGGATGTTGAGGGGAAAGATATTAATCTTCATTATTATAACGACACACTTATTGCCGGAATGACGCTAATGTCGCCTGCTGATGTTTCTTACTCTACAATTGGAATAGGATGGAATTGGAAGATTAACGAGAATCTAAAATTTACCCTTTATTATGAAAATGTAAGAAACGAAATCACAAATATACCACATTATTATGATCAGGATGTTTTTAGACTTGGAAGACGACCTTCTCCAGGATTTATGCGTGATATAAAAGATGATGTGTTAACAGTAAGATTACAGTATAACTTTTAAAATAAAAAAATATGAACAATTCGAACAAAATTTTAATTCTTGGCATTATATTAATAATTGGTGTTTTTGCAGTTGAAAATCTTTTTGCAGGCACAAAATTCTATAGAGCTTCTTATAGGGACGATCCTGCTACTACGATTACAATTGGCTGGTGCGACGACGGAACTTCTAACAATGCAAAAGTTTATTTTGGAACTCAGGATTTTGGAACAGACTGGTCATCATATCCCTTTAACAATGGAGTTGACAGAACTGTAAATCATCGAGGACAGACTAACAGATACTCAAGGCTAACAGGATTAACGCCTAATACAGTATATTACTTTGTTATTAAAGACGACAACAGTGTAAGTCCGCGTATGTCATTTAAAACTTTGCCTGATGACCCGAACATTCCCGTAATGTTTATTAATGGAGGAGATACTCGAACCGGTGCGGCAGGCTTTGAATTTGAAACAAATCTTTGTGTTCCGCGAAGAAGAGCTGGCTTTGATTTGGTCGCCAAAATCAGACCGGATTTTGTGGCTTTTTCCGGTGATTTTATTTTTGCTGAAAACTTTCTGGTAGGGGCAAACACACTTTGGGCAAATCTTTGGGAGGATATGCAAAGAATGATTGGACCCGAAGAAACTCAGGGAAGACTACCTGCTTTAGTTCCTGTTTATGGTAATCATGAAGAAAACATGGATTTATACAATCTCTTTGATATCCCAAATAGCAGTAATTACTATGCGTTTAGTGTGAACAGACTTTTAAGATTTTATTGCTTAAATAGTGATTTGGATTGTGATCCGACTCAGGTTAACTGGTTTCATAATGATTTGCAAAACTATACTGACAATGAGCATGAGCCATATTGGAAGTTTATACAATATCATATTCCTCTTGCTCCTCACGGTCAATACAGTGTTCTTTCGAGTATGATTGCATGCTGGGCAGAGTTATTTGCTCCATACAATGTCAGACTAAGCATGGATGGACATGCGCATACAATGAAAATTACTCATCCTATTGTGCCTTCTTCTGCAGCTGGTAGTGATGCCGGTTATATTCAGGACGATGAAAACGGTACTGTATATATTGGCGAAGGAACGTGGGGAGCACCGCTTAGAAATCTTTATGTTAACACTCCGCAAGGAATGGCTTATAAATGGACAAAAGACCAGGGGAAGTTTGCTGGTTTTCATATTGTTACTACATATAAGCAAAAGTACGAAGTAAGAGCAGTGAAATTTGATGACACAAATGTTGGAAGTGTAACGCAGGTTGGACCTCACGACCCTCCCGGAACGTTACCGCAAAATCTGCATTATTGGATAATGGATGGTAATCCGGTTTATACAATGTATAATAACAGATTTGAATTCAGCAACGATGCCGGTCTGGCACAACTAAACACCAGTCTTGGAACATTACAACCTGTATTTAACTCACAAGTACTAAGTTATACCGTGAATTTGCCAGCTGGAACAACTGCCGTTCCCAATGTTATTGCTACTCCAAATCATCCGGGAGCAACAATGGAAATAGTTAATGCAACAAATCTTACAGGTACACAGGCTCAGAGAACAACCCAGATAATTGTTACAGCAGAAGATTTAGTTACGGAACAAACTTATTCTGTTACATTTGAAGTTGATGATTTTGCAGATGCGAGATTAGCATCAATCAGCCTTAGTGTAGGAACGCTTGATCCGGTATTTAATTCCGACCACCTAAATTATGCAGGAATTCTTCCTCCCGGAACAAGTGAAATCTCAATAGTAAGTGCAACAGCAATTGACCCCGAAGCTGAAGTTATAATAACTCAAGCTAGTAGTATTGACGGACTCGCTACTATTGTTGTAAATGCTTCTGACGAACTTAGTTCAAACACATATACTGTTAATTTTATGCTTAGTGCAGATGATACAAAATTGATAACATCATTTAGCATAAGCGGGCAAATCGGACAAACACAAATTAATGAAACTGCTAAAACCATTTTGGTTCAAATGCCGGAAACCGTGGATATTACTAATTTAAGTCCAAACATTACATATATTGGGAGCTCAATCAATCCTCTTTCAGGGCAAGCTCAGGATTTTACAAATCCAGTGGAATATACTGTTACTGCAATTGATATGAGTACAGTTGTTTATACAGCCACCGTTGAATTGGTTGAATTTCAATCGGATAATGCAAATCTGGCTTCGCTAACAGTTAGTATGGGAACCCTAGAACCTGTTTTTAATACTGATAATCTTATGTACAATGTACTACTTGATCAAGGAATAGAATCAGTGGAAATCAACGCAGTAGCCGAAGACCCAAATGCTACTGTTAAAATATTCCCGTATTTTAATCTACAGGGAAGCATGGCTCAAAGGACAGCTACTGTTGTAGTAGTTGCCCCGGATGGATTGACTTCTAAAACCTACTCTGTTTTGTTTAATTTCCCGAGCTTTGTGGCAACCGATAGATCTCACGGTAAGTATTCAGAAGTATTTCCAAATCCCGTTACAGACCAATTGTTTGTGAAGCTATATAATAATAACGAAGAAAGCAGAATAATTATTCACAATGGTTTTGGTTACACAATGAACGAAAAGTATGTCCCTGCATATCAGGATGAGATACAATTTGACATGGGTCATCTTCCGGCAGGAACTTATAAAGTTGATGTTTCTGTAGATTGTATTTCTCCTA